>Ga0222712_10004593_pt1 | contig 14364 bp, 7 predicted proteins | sample C33_657DmetaG_FD_165043 | JGI IMG/M metagenome (GOLD analysis project Ga0222712, IMG submission 165043) | Estuarine water microbial communities from San Francisco Bay, California, United States - C33_657D | ecosystem: Environmental > Aquatic > Marine > Unclassified | place: USA: California... | reverse complement strand
CCAAAACAAGTATGGGCAGGAACAGGAGAAACCTTTATTATTCGTCCCGCTCACGCAAACGGGAACGGCGTATATAAATCTGTTGATGGCGGAAAGACATGGAAGAATATGGGATTGAAAGAAACGGTCCGTATCTCAAGAGTGCTTATTCATCCAACTAATCCCAATATCGTATATGTGGCTGCACTGGGTCATACCGGTGGACCCCAACAGGAGCGGGGAGTTTTCAAGACCATCGATGGAGGAGTTACTTGGAAGAGGATTTTGTTTGTGGATGAGAATACTGGTTGCAGTGATTTGGTTTTGAATCAATCCAACCCCGAAGAATTATTTGCCGGTATGTGGCAAGTAGAAATGAAAACATGGAATTTAAAAAGTGGTGGACCAGGAAGTGGTTTTTATAAAACTTCTGATGGAGGAAAAACATGGAAGAAAATGGAAAATGGTTTACCTGGTGGTGGTTCTCATAGTATTGGTAAGACTTCTATTGATCTTGCGCAAAGCAATCCCTCCACTGTATATGCGTTGGTAGAGGACAAGTCGCCAGCCTTGTATAAATCGGTTGACGGAGGGGAGTCTTGGAAAATGATGTTTCAAAGCCACTCTCTTGCACAGCGCGGACCATATTACACGCGTTTGCGGGTTTCGTCTCAGGATGAAAATAAAATCTATACGATCAGTGTTACCATCATGGAATCAAAAGATGGAGGTAAAACGTTCAATGGTCATGGAAACTATAATCCAGGAGGTGATAATCACGATATATGGTTTGATCCAAAAGATGCTAATCGTATCATGGTAGCACATGATGGTTGTATGAACATGACTTTCAATGGAGGGAAAACCTGGCGAAATATCAATTTGCCAATTGCTCAGATGTATCATGTGGCAGTTGACAATGCGGTTCCATACAACATTATGGGAAACAGACAAGATGGAAGCTCATATCACACAGCAGCTATCAGTATGCAAGGTTCTATTCCGATTGGTCAATGGAGACAAGTTGGCGGATGCGAAAGTGGATTTGCACAACCCGATCCTTTTGATAATTCCATTGTATGGTCTGGGTGTTATGATGGTGGATTGGATATCACCGATACAAAAACTGGCTATAGCCATGATGTGCGTGTATGGCCTGAAACTGCCTATGGGTGGGCTCCTGCAGATGTGAAGTATAGATGGCATTGGAATTTCCCCATGACCTTATCGGTTCACGAAAGAGGAGCAGTATATGTTGGCAGTCAATTTGTACACAAAACTACCAACAAGGGAATGAGCTGGAAAATTATTAGTCCAGACCTAACCACCAATGACAAATCGCATCAACAAAGTTCTGGTGGAATCAATGGCGATAACCTTATGACCTTTGACGGGTCAACTTTGTATGCGATTGCAGAGTCACCACTTCAGAAAGGTGTTTTATGGACAGGCAGTAATGATGGAATTGTACATATTACAAAAGACGATGGATTGCACTGGGAAAATATTTCGCCCACGAATATCGGATTGGCTAAATGGGGAACCATCAGTAATATCGATGCATCAAATTTTGATCCGGGGACTGCTTATGTTTCTATTCATTTTCAACAGCTGGGCGATTTTAAATCGTACATTTTTAAAGTAACCGAATTTGGAAAGAAGTGGGTCAATATTGCCGGGGCTATTCCTGCATCGAATAGTTCTTTCGTACATTTTGTGAAAGAAGATCCCGGACAAAGAGGATTGTTGTTTGCAGGCACCGACAATGGATTGTATGTAAGTCCAGACGATGGCAAACAATGGAAACTGATTAAAAATAATTTACCTCCTGCACCGATTTATCATATTGCCATACAGAAAAATTTTCGCGACCTGGCATTGGCTACTTATGGCAGAGGATTTTATATCATGGACGATATTACGCCTTTAAGAGAATGGAGTAAAAGTATACAAACACTCTCTACGCGCTTGTTCCCTCTGCGCAATGCCTATCGTTTTAATATGCAAAATGCATTTCATGCAGATGGACGATCATTGGTTACCGGATCCAATCCTCCCTATGGAGCATCTATCAATTACTATTTGAGTGATACTTCCAAAGAGGTGCCTTCTGTATATATATTATCTCCCGAAGGTGATAAGATTCAAACGATCAAAGGCACCAATATAAAAGGTTTCAACAGAGTTTGGTGGAACCTAGCACACGATGATATCAAATTGGCAAAGTTGAAAACTCGACCTCCTGGGAAGGATTTCGTTCCATTGGATTCTACCGGAACACGCTCTATTTATATTGTAGATTTAGATATTGGCCCCGGACTTGAGCCACCTCGTGTGGTGCCTGGTATTTATACCGTGGTTTTGCAAATTGGCAACGAAACATTTAAACAGCCCTTGATTGTTTTGAAAGATCCCAATGCGCACTCTTCCATTGACGACATCAAGGCACAGTATCAATTCGGTAAAAATCTATACAAACAAATAAATGCTTGCATGTTATTTATTGAAGCGATGGAAGTTGAACGTGCTAACCTATTAAAAGAGAATAACCCTTCCGCACTTGCTCTTGAAAAGAAGATATTTTCACTTGAAGCAAAGTTATTTGATGCACAACAGACAGGTTCTCGCTGGGATGGTTTCAGAAATCCAAGTCAGCTGATTGAAAATTTCCTTGCGTTGGCAAAGGAGAGTCAGACGAATGGCGCAGACTATCCCCCCACTTCACAGCAGCGGGAAGCCTATAATTTGTTTTCGAAAAAATTTGATCAAATAAAAGCCGAATATCAATTATTAATAAAAAAGTAAATTTTATAAATACATCATCATGAAAAAATTATTCTTTTTCTTTCTCTCTGTGTTGGCAATCACTTACAGTCTTGCACAGAAAAGCTGGACGCCAGACCAATTGATGAAAATAAAAAATATCAGCAGTTCACATGTTTCATCCGACGGTAAAAAAGTAGCATATGCTTTGCGTGAAGCAATCATGACAGACGACAGAAGCGAATATGTAAATCAAATTTGGATTTGTAACGCAGACGGATCAAATCACGTACAACTTACCAAGGGAGATAAGAACAATGCAAATCCGAAGTGGAGTCCAGACAATCAATCTATTGCATTCACTTCTTCCCGCGATGGTAAAAGTAATTTGTATGTCATTTCAATCAATGGCGGTGAAGCCGAAAAACTAACCGATGCAAAAGGTGGTGTAGGAGATTTTTCCTGGGCAAGTGATGGGAATAAAATCGCTTACACAACAATGGATGTAGCAAGCGATAAAGAAGAGAAGAATAAGAAAGCAAAAGACGATTGGTATTTTTTAGACGCTAATCCAAAGCAAAATCGTTTGGCAATCGTTTGGACCAAACACAAAGATTCTACCGGCAAGTATATTCAAAAGACTATTACAAAAGAAGATGTTTCTGTCAATACGTTTGATTGGAGCAACGACAATAAAACAATTGCTTACAGTTATGGTAAAACGACCAAGGCAAATGATATGAGCAATTGCGATATAGCAGTTGTTGATATCAATTCTGGGGAAGTGAAGAAAATTGCAACAACGGCTGCCAACGAATCGGATCCGAATATAAGTCCTGATTCAAAATGGGTAGCATTTCTTGTATCTGAAATTCCAAATGATTGGGCAGGTCCTAAACATGTTCAAGTATACAATTTAAATGATGGTACATCATGGCGCTTGAAAACCACTCCAGACGAGGAAGGAAATATTTTGGGTTGGACTCCTGATGGGAAACAAGTATTGGTGTTGGAATCAAATAAAACATTGACAAGTATTTATGCATTAGGTGCGGATGGGAAGTCGATTACTGAATGGAATGCAGGTGAGAAAAATTTTCTTACTGGCGCAGTACTTAACAACACTAGCATAACATTCACTTTACAAAATCCCTCTCGTTTACCCGAATTGTATGTGAGCACTCTTTCTAAATATGCCCCAGTGAAAGTGACGAATATTCAAGCCGAGCATTTAAACAAGCCTATTGGGAAAACAGAAGTCATCAAGTGGAAGAGTGCAGATGGAAAAGAGATCGAGGGATTGTTAACGTATCCTGTTAATTATCAGCCTGGTAAAAAAGTTCCTTTGTTATTGAATATTCATGGTGGTCCGGCTGGTGTATTTACCCAGGCATGTATTGCATCCAATCAATCTGTATATCCTATTGCAAGTTTGAGTGAAAATGGTTTTGCTGTGTTGAGGCCGAATCCTCGCGGTTCGACTGCATATGGAACTGCCTTCCGTGTAGCGAATAAAAAAGATTGGGGTGGTGGAGATTATCAGGATCTTATGACAGGCGTTGATGCAGTTATTAAAATGGGCATTACAGATGAAAGTATGTTGGGCGTGATGGGTTGGAGTTATGGTGGATACATGAGCAGTTGGATAGTAGGACATACCAATCGTTTCAAAGCTGCTTCAATTGGAGCACCCGTTGTTGATTTGGCTTTTCAAAATATGACCGACGATGTTGAAAGTTTGATGCCAGTTTATTTCAATGGCGACCCTTGGAATAACTGGACCTTATACAACGAGCATTCACCGTTGAGATATGTACAAAATGTTAAAACTCCTGTAATGTTACAGCATGGAGAAGCAGATTTGCGTGTACCCGTGAGCAATTCGGTGATGTTTTACAATGCCTTGAGAAGGCGTGAAGTACCAGTAAAATTGCTGGTTTTACCCCGTCAGCCCCATGGTCCGTTTGAGCCAAGAATGGTATTAAAAGCAAGCCAATCAAATGTAGAATGGTTTGAGTCATATTTGGGCTCGAAGTAAGACACAATTTCAAGGATTTTTAAGATAGAGTAACTTTGCGCCATGATGTGGCGCAGAGTTTTTCTTGGGGTAATCATTTTGATGTGTGCTGGCGAGGGCTGGGCACAAAAGGTAGTGAGGTACGAATTGCATGTAAAAGATACTCTTGTACGATTCACAGATAAATCAAAAAGGGCTATTGCGGTAAACGGACAAATTCCGATGCCCACCATCACATTCACACAAGGAGATACAGCAGAGATTGTCGTCTACAATGAAATGGACGAAGAAACTTCACTTCATTGGCACGGGTTGATTCTTCCAAACAAAGAAGACGGAGTTCCTTATTTAACTCAACTTCCTATCGCACCTCATTCTGTATATACATACAGATTTCCTATAGTTCAACATGGCACACATTGGTATCATAGTCATACTGCATTGCAAGAGCAAATTGGAATGTATGGTTCGATGATATTGAATAAAAGAGAAAACGATCCTGGTTTTAGAAAAGGGATTGATGATCTTCCAACTATTCCATTGATTATTAGTGAGTGGACAGATTACAATCCAAATAATATTCACCGCATGTTGCACAATGCAACTGATTGGTTTGCTATTAGAAAAGGATCTACACAGAGTTATGCCGAAGCGATCAAAGAAGGACATCTTGGGACAAAGATTGTCAACGAGTTCAAGCGCATGTTGTCTATGGACGTGAGTGATGTGTATTATGACAAATTTTTGTTTAACGGAACTTCCTCTTCTTCTGCAGGGGCTTTCAAAGCAGGTGACAAAGTAAGATTGCGTATTTCAAATGCAGGGGCCTCTACGTATTTCTGGCTCAACTATGCAGGAGGAAAAATTACGGTAGTGGCAAACGATGGGAATGATGTAGTGCCTAGAGAAGTCGATCGTTTAATAATTGCTGTTTCTGAAACCTATGATGTCGTCGTAACTATTCCTGAAGATAAAAAAGCGTTTGAATTCACAGCTACTTCGGAAGATAGAATTGGATTCGCTTCTCTCTTTTTAGGCGAAGGAGAAAAGGTACTGGCCAATCGTATGCCCCGACTACGTTATTTCGAAGGGATGAAGATGATGAATGAAATGATGAAAATGAACGGTAGGTTAGACGACATGGGAATGAACATGAGTTTGAACAAGATGGACATGAATGTTGTGATGTACCCTGAAATATCTCCTACAGTTGAAAAAGGAATTCAGAAGTACGGAGCTGGTTCAAGATCTAAGATCAAGACACTCAATTATTCCATGCTTCGCTCACCCGAAAAAACTACCCTCCCCGCAGATGCACCTGTCAAAGAATTAAAATTTGAACTGACGGGGAATATGAACAGGTATGTATGGAGTTTGGATAACAAAGTTGTTTCAGAAACAGATAAAATTCTCATTAAGAAAGGCGAGAATGTTCGTATGATTGTTTACAACGGATCCATGATGCGCCATCCTATGCACTTGCATGGTCATGATTTCCGAGTATTGAACGGGCAAGGGGAATTTGCTCCAATGAAAAATATCATTGACATCATGCCCATGGAAACCGATACATTGGAGTTCAATGCACATAACGAAGGCGATTGGTATTTCCATTGTCACATTCTATATCACATGATGAGTGGAATGGGCCGAGTATTCAGTTATCAAAATCAAACGCCCAATCCGTTGATTACGGATACAGCGTATGCAAAACGAAAGTTATATGCAGACGACAGAATGTTTCATATTATGGGTGAAAATGATTTTGCAACCAATGGCAACGATGGAATGTTCATGGTGCAGAATACACGATGGAGCATTGGATCAGAGTGGAGATTAGGATACAATAATATGCACGGGTATGAATCGGAAACCCATATTGGAAGATACATAGGACGAATGCAATGGTTCATGCCTTTTATTGGTTTCGATTGGCGGCATCGCCATCCTGGTCCTACTAATTATATTGAGCGAAATATTTTTAAACAGTACAATACGAAGGATAACCGTGTACAAATGAGTGCAGGTTTCAATTATGTATTGCCCATGCTCACTTCATTTCAGGCAGAAATTTTTGGAACAGGCTATGTACGCCTTCAACTCATGCGCGAAGACATCCCCTTGTCTAAAAGATTACGAGGGTCATTCATGGTCAATTCAGACAAAGAATACATGGCTGGGATGAAGTACATCATTACCAGAAATACAGCAATCAATCTTCACTACGACAGTGATATGGGAGCGGGAGTAGGACTGGTATTGTCTTACTAAAACTTTTTCTTTTGTGTTATAAAAAATAGCCAGAACCCACTGATGATAGTTATCAAGCCTAAAATTGAGAACGATCTGAGTAAAATATTACCAAAGGTATCTCGATCTTCGTAGTTCATGGTATGGAGCATCCATAGAAAATCAAATATCCTCCATTTATTATTTCTGAATTTTTGGATGGTGCCTAATTCGGATGCAACGTAAACAGTTGTGTTGGCATTATCATTAAACGTAACTCCATAAGCAGGAAGAGGATTCTCTCTGTATTCATGATCGGCAGCGGTTCTTTCGAGATAGACTACTGATTTTATACCCGCTTCTCCGTTGAAACGATTTCTTGCAACTTCTATTGCTTCCGAACGAGAAAGCGCAGGACGAATAACTCCATTTTCAGCATTTGCCAGATACGAGGTTGGGAGTTTATTTACAAGGCATTTTATTTGATAATGAGGGGTTCCTAAAATTTCAATTAATTGCAATGAAACCAGTGAATCTATTGGGTGAGCTGATTTCAAGCTGTCGATTACAACAGATGGTGAAATATATCCAGTAGTAACTGAAAAATACGGGGCATTCTTTTTAGTAAGATCTCCATGTACTTCATCCATATTGCTCCAGCTAAAATATAGTCCGCCAGTGGTCCACAATAAAAATTGAATACCTAGTATCAAACCTAGATAACGATGAGATTTTCTTATGTAAAAATGCTTACTCTTAGCCATATTTCATATCATGGGTTCAGAACAAAGATTCAATTATTTTTGTAAAATCAATCAAGTAATATCCCCTCAATGGAAATAGGCATCGATAGTTTTGTAGCTACGTTTAGTAGCAGACCACAGCACCCCATAAGTGATCAAGATGCAATAGCACAGTTGCTTGAAAGAATGAAATTTGCAGACGAGGTTGGAATGGATGTTTTTGGAATTGGCGAGCATCACCGAAAAGGATTTTTAGATTCTGCCCCGTTTGAAATTCTATCTGCCGCAGCTGCAATCACCAAGAATATGCGATTGACAACTGCCGTAACGGTATTGAGTGCGGCGGATCCAGTAAGAGTATTTCAAAGTTTTGCCACATTGGATTTGATTTCAAAGGGAAGAGCTGAAATGGTGGTTGGAAGAGGGTCTTTTATTGACGCCTATCCTCTTTTCGGGTTTGATCTAGAGGATTATGATGATTTGTTTGTGGAGAAACTGGGATTGCTTTTGCAGATCATGCAAAAAGAGGAGATCACTTGGAAAGGGAAATTTCGTCCGGCTTTGAATAATCAATCCATCTATCCTCGCCCCGCTCAAAATCCCGCACCTGTTTGGTTGGGAGTAGGTGGAACCCCGGAATCTTTCGTGAGAGCAGGATCGTTGGGATTGCCTTTGATGGTTGCAATTATAGGAGGGGAGACACATCATTTTAAACCTTTGGTGGATCTATATAGAGAGGCAGGGAAACGAGCAGGCTATACAACCGATCAATTAAAAGTTGGATTGCACTCACTCGGGTATGTGTCGGATACGAGGGAACAGGCCATAGAAGAATTTTATCCCGGCTATGCGGAAGCCATGAATAAAATTGGAAGAGAAAGAGGTTGGTCACCAATGACCCGGGGCCGATTTGAGGCACAAATGGGTCCACGCGGCGCCCTGTTGGTTGGCGACCCCGAAGAAGTAGCTGAAAAAATTGTTCGACACTCCAATGCGCTGGGGGGTATTAGTCGCTTATCTTTTCAAATGGACACTGCAGAGCTAAACCATCAAAAGTTGCTACATGCAATAGAATTGATTGGAACCAAAGTAAAATCATTGGTAAACAGAGCTGAATAATTTCTAACTTAGTTAAAACAGTTTCTCATGCATTATTGTTACCCATCCAACTCGAGAAGAGGGTTTATCAAAAAAGCAGTTGGACTCGCATCATGGGGGATCGCATCTACTTTATTGGCGGATGCTTTACCTGTTGAGTCCGTTCTTCCTCTTCCTATACCTAAACAAAAATTATCCTTAGAAATCAATGGTGTCGCTCATGATTTGATGGTGGACATGAGAAGCACCTTGTTAGATCTGTTGCGCGAGCAATTGAATATGACAGGTACAAAGAAAGGATGTGGAATGGGAGATTGTGGTGCCTGTATGGTGCATGTAAACGGGAATCGAACAAATGCATGTTTGAGTTTAGCTGTATACAACGAAGGCAATAAGGTTACTACCATTGAGGGATTGGCTAAAGGAGAAGCATTGCACCCAATGCAGGAAGCGTTTTTAAAACACGATGCTTTTCAATGCGGTTATTGTACATCCGGACAGATCATGTCTGCAGTTGCTTGTTTAAAAGAAGGCACTGCTAAAAATAGAGATCAGATCAAGGACTACATGAAACGGAATATATGCAGATGTGGATCTTATCAAAATATTGTAGACGCTATCGTTGAAGTACAAAAATCCGGAGCAAAGGTTTAAATCTTATTACCATGAACGAAGTAAACATATCAGCATACATGCCCGATGAGCGGGTAGATGGATTGGAAAAAGTAACAGGGCGAGCAAAATACACGTCTGAGCACCCCTTGCCAAACATGGCTTATGGCGTATTTGTTTCCAGCTCTATAACAAAAGGAACTATAAAAAATATTTCCATTGATAAAGCACTGCTTGCACCCGGTGCGATCGATGTTCTTCATTTTGGAAATTGTCCCAAAGTACCAGGCTATCAACCTTCTGCATTTCCTGAATTGAAAAATGTTGGAGAGTGGAGAGGGTTGAAAATTTTTGGTGATAACAAAGTGAGGTTCAATGGACAACCCGTTGCGCTTGCCATCGCTGAAACATTCGAAAGTGCAAACGAAGTAGCACGATTGATTGAAATTTCTTACAACGAGGAAACATTTGAAACCGACTTTGATGCACTTCGGAAAGATCCATCTAAATTGAAAGGCGGAAATAATTATGTGAGGGGGAATGCACAAGCGTATAAAACGGCGCCTTTTTTTGTAGAGGCCGAATATACTATTCCGATTGAAGTGCACAATCCAATGGAGATGCATGCTACCATTGCACATTGGGAAACTCCTGATAGTGTATTGGTGTACGATAAAACGCAGGGACCTAAAAGTACTCAAATGGCGGTAGCCCGATTGTTCGGCATACCGGATAAAAATGTGAGAGTTATTGCAGAGAATGTCGGTGGAGCATACGGAAGTGCATTGAGAAGCTGGGCCAATGTTCCAGCTGCATTGATCGCTGCAAAAAAAATTCAGCGCCCTGTTAAAGTAGTATTGACCAGACCACAAATGTTTTCTTTGGTAGGATACCGTCCACAATCTTGGCAGAAAGTTTGTGTAGGCGCAGATGCAAATGGGAGTCTGTTAGGTATTTCACATTATGCTGTGAGTAATACTTCACGCTACGAAGATTTTAGAGAAGGTATTGTTGATGCATCACGCTTCCTTTACAAATGTGATCATGTGGATACAGAATATAAAATTCTTCCATTGGATCTAAGCACACCAACGTGGATGCGTGGGCCTGGTGAAGCAACAGGATGTTTTGCGTTGGAATGTACATTGGATGATTTGGCATATAAATTGAAAATGGATCCGATTGCTTTTCGCGTGAAAAATTTTACAGAGATACAGCAGGAGTCAAAATTACCATGGTCTTCTATCAACATAAAAGACTGTTACGAAAAGGGTGCTGAACTGATTGGTTGGAAGAATAGAAAAAATACTCCTAAGTCACTTAAAGAAAAAGATTGGTATGTGGGATATGGAATGGGGGTAGGTGTTTTTGGAGCGGGAAGAGGTACTTCAACCGTGCGAGGTATTTGGCATGCAGATGGACGAGTTGTATTGGAAAGCGCAGTGAGCGATATGGGTGCTGGTACAGCAACTGCAATGGTTAAAATTGCAGCAACGGCTCTTTCAATGCCTGAAGGGAAAATAAAATTTGTGATGGGAGATTCTGATCTGCCCCCTGGCCCTACTCAAGGCGGATCTACTACTACTTCAACGTTAGGCGCTGGTGTTCATCTAGCATGTGAAACATTGAAAGATCTGATGAAGGATATTGCAAAAGAGTTGTACGAACCATTCAAGTCAATTGCAAAGGAGAGCTTATCCGTAGAAAACAACCGCGTAGTTTCTGTCGAAAATAAATCGATTGGGATTTCTATTGGGGAGCTACTGGAAAAGAAAAAGGTTCCTTTCATGGATGTGGTAAAAACATCACCAGGATTGAATCCCAGAGAAATTCAACGCGCAACCAATTCGTTTTCTGTTCATTTTGTGAAAGTACATGTTCATTCAAAGACCGGAGAAGTGCAATTAAAGCATGTTGTTACAACAGGTGATGCCGGTAAAATTATCAGTCCGCAAACCGCCCGCAGTCAGATGTTGGGAGGTGCAGTTGGCGGTATTGGGATGGCCTTGACGGAAGAGTTGAAAATTGATCATGCCACAGGAAAAATTCAAAATGCAACATTGGGCACTTATCAAGTACCTCGGCATACCATGATACCTCCGATCGATGTGTGGTTTACCGATAAGCCCGATCCCTATATCAATGCAATTGGGGCAAAAGGGCTAGGTGAAATTGCTATCATTGGATTTGCTGCTGCTGTTAGCAATGCAGTATTCAATGCAACTGGTAAGAGAGTGAGGGACCTCCCCATCACTCCCGAAAAAATACTGGCTGCTAAGTCTTGATCAGCTATGTGATTTCAGAAATGCAATCGCCTTCTTGTATGCATCGGCAGCAGCTTCTGCATTGAAACTTGGATTACTTGGATTTGCGAATCCATGTCCTGCGTCGTATTTATATGTATCCAACTTCTTGCCGGTAGCTTGCATATTTTTTTCAAATTCATTTACCATGGCAGGAGAGGGAGATTGATCTTTGTTTCCAAAAAATCCAATGATATCGCATTGCAATGTTTTTAATTTCTCCAAGTTGCTTTCTGGTCTGCCATAAAACATGATAGAACCTTTGGCTTTTGATTCAGCAAGAATAGCAGTTTGCAAACTCCACATTCCTCCGAAACACCATCCCACACTGTATATACTGGCATCCTTACCTGTGTGCTCGATCGCCCCTTTGATGATGGCTACCATTCTGGTCATATCTGCTCCTCTCATCAATTTCATGGCACTATCGGGTGTTGCAGCAACTTTTCCATCATACATATCAACTGCGAGTACATTCATATTTCCAAGATCAGTAAAATACTTGTCTGCTTCGTTTTTGATGTTATCATTCAATCCCCACCATTCTTGAATGACGATCAACCATTTGTTTGATTTCTTTTTTGCAGGAATAAAGTAAGCATTGGCATCTTTACCATCCGGTGCTTGAAAAGTTATCATCTTACCCAGCTGTTGCAGGTTATCAGCTTTTTTGGGGGTAATGTGCAATGATGCAAATGCCGTTTGAGATGCTTCCAATTGGTACGCATTCAAGGCTTCCATATTATAGCACTCGACAATATCTTCTTTTGTGATTTTTTCGCGAATCGACATTTTCTTGTTCCAGCTGATCCATGATGCAGCAACCAACATAATTGCTAAGAAGTAAAAAACTTTTTTCATTGTAGTATTTTGAGTACATTAAATATACCAAACAACCCTCACTTTAATTGGTTCATTCATGCCTCAGATCAACGGAAAAGTAAAAACAGATCATACCTACGATGCCATCGTTATCGGATCTGGCATCAGTGGGGGGTGGGCAGCAAAGGAACTTTGTGAGAAAGGGTTGAAAACGCTGGTACTGGAAAGAGGCAGGATGGTAGAGCATTTAAAAGATTATCCTACCATGAATATGCATCCATGGGATTTCAAGCACCGTGGACACATGACAGAAGATTTTTTAGAGAAAAATCCTTTGATAACTACTGCAGCCGGATTTGGTGAAGACACTCAGCACTTTTTTATCAAAGACAATGACCATCCTTATGTACAGGAAAAATCCTTTGATTGGATCCGAGGATATCAGGTTGGAGGGAAATCGCTTATTTGGGGGAGGGCTTGTCCTCGTTGGAGTCAAAACGAATTTGAATCACCTGCACGAGATGGTTACGGGATAGAATGGCCCATTGATTACAACGAAATTGCACCTTGGTACACCCATGTTGAAACCTTTGCAGGTATTTGTGGCAATAAAGATGGATTGGAAACGATGCCCGACGGAGCCTATCTGCCTCCATTTGATTTCAATTGTGTTGAAAAAGAAATCCAACAGAAGATAAGCAAGAAGTATTCTGATCGCCACATGATTCAAGGAAGGTGGGCGCAATTGACGGAACCTGCTCCCATTCATTTGCAACAGGGTAGGAGTAAATGCCAAAGCCGTGATATGTGTATGCGAGGATGTATGTTTGGAGGCTACTTCAGTTCTAATTCCTCTACGCTTCCATGGGCAGCGACTACAGGAAATCTTACGATTCGTCCTCATGCGGTTGTGCATTCTATCATCCATGATGCTGCATCACAAAAAGCATCTGGTGTAAGAGTCATTGATGCACTTACACACGAAGAGGTAGAATACCATGCTAAAATTATTTTTCTAAATGCATCGGCATTGAATAGTAATTTGATTTTATTGAATTCTACTTCCAGCAGATTCCCCAATGGATTGGGTAATGATAATGGGTTGCTCGGTCACCATATATGTTTTCATAATTACCGAGGTTCCTTGGGTGGAAGCATAGAAGGTCACGAAGACGTATACTATTATGGCAGAAAACCTGCAGAGTCGATGATGCCCAATTTCAGAAATTTTAAAAAGCAAGACATGGAGTTTGTCGGCGGGTACATGGCTTTTATGGGATGCTATAGAACTCGAGGCGATGAAACTGCAGCGGTCGATCATATTGGTGCTGAGTTAAAAAATATCCTATCCGAAGCAGGTCCATGGGGCATGTACATGTATATCCAAGGAGAGACCGTTCCAAAGTATGAGAATCATGTCCGACTCAGTAAAACAGAAAGAGACCAATGGGGTATTCCATTGTTGGTTACAAGTGTTGACTATGATCATAACGATGAATTGTTGTTAAAAGATTTTTTAACCCAGGGTGCTGAAATGTTGGAAGCCGCTGGCGTAAAAAATATTCATACACACGATAATCATTGGGCACCCGGAAGAGATATTCACGAAATGGGAGGATGTAGAATGGGCAAAGATCCGAAGACTTCATTGCTTAATAAATGGAATCAGTTGCATCATTGCAGCAATGTATTTGTAACGGACGGTGCTTGTATGACAAGTACTGCCAATCAGAGTCCTTCTATTTTATACATGGCATTGACAGCACGTGCAGCCAATCATGCAGTCGAAGAATTAAAA
>Ga0222712_10004591_pt1 | contig 14368 bp, 12 predicted proteins | sample C33_657DmetaG_FD_165043 | JGI IMG/M metagenome (GOLD analysis project Ga0222712, IMG submission 165043) | Estuarine water microbial communities from San Francisco Bay, California, United States - C33_657D | ecosystem: Environmental > Aquatic > Marine > Unclassified | place: USA: California... | reverse complement strand
GTTATATCACTCTTTTCAAATTTAACATTATCAACATTCCAATTGAATGAGTTTAACAACTCTTCTATATAATTCTTTGGATAATCATTGTTATCATTATAATTAATTGGATACGCTCTAGGAAACTTCTTGATATAAACCAAGATATTATCAAAGAAATGACCAACCATCGATGTAAACTTTATGTAATCTTCAGATTGTGGATCATTCTTTAAATACTCAGGCAACTGGTTTAATAAACTATCATAGTTGTCTCTATCATATGAAACACCATCTTGTATTTTTTCATCTATACTGGATGTATTAAAGAACAAATATGATTCATACTCATCAAACGTATTTAACAAATTGATTTGATTTTGTGTGATCGAATCATACTTTTCAGACAAAGATGATGATATAGCAGTGTTAGCAGAATCAGCTTGTTGACTGATTTGTTCTTTTGATGTATCATAACTACTATATTGACTAATCTTATTTTTTGCTATTTTAGATCTAAGTTCTGCCGATGAATAATTTATAAAATTATCAAAGTTATCATAGTTAATTAACAAATCATTGACTTTTTCCTTTAACTTCGATTGTGCATAGAATATTGTATTTTTATCTAAATCTGCAAATCTATCATTTGTAGGACTTATAGTTGGTACTTGTACTGAAAAATTAACTCCATTTAAATATACTTTTCTAGATACACTATCGGCGTATATATTAACTTTAAAATAAAGTGGAGCGATTGAAATATTTGATATCCAACAAGTTGATTTGATATTATACTCGGTTGGAAGTGGAGAATCTAATTTGACCTGAACATTATTAACACCATCTATTGCATTGTAATAACTTGTATGACTTAAGATTTTTACAAGATTTCCGTTATCAAAATTTAATGCGTTTTTGTATAAACCAAAGAATCGTTCACTATAATTTGCAAGAAGTGTGTTGGTTTGAGGTTGTAACCAATCGGTGTATATTATCTGTACAAATAAATTAATAGCATCTTGTAGATCAACCGCATTCAACGATGTTTTTTGTACAATTCGATCTTGAGATACTTTGGTTACAATAGTTTTGAACGCAAGTTGAATTTCATCTGCAGAAAATTCTGTATCGTTATATTGATATATAAAATTCTTTAGCTGTTGTGCGATGCCTGTAAACTTAACAGATTGATAAGAAAGAACGTCAGAGTTTTCAGTTCTATTCAATACTAAAACTCGGTCAAATCCAACATATGAATCAATTATAAATTGTGTTAAATCATCTTCATTTTTAAAACCTAAATTTTGACAGGTTTTTATTAAATTTAAATTTTGTTTTTCACTGAAAAAATTCTGAGATATAGGATTGTTATCAATTATATTGATTAAATTATCCTCTAGTTGTAAAAACAAATATTTTTTATCAGCAAATGATGTAATCTTAATCGCTGACAATCTATTAGATGCACTTGAGTTTTGATTAAAAGCAAACGAAAGTCTCAACTCAGTTCTACTAGGAGATATTTCCTTGATTACTAATTTATTTATAGAATTACCAGCCACATTTCTGGTTGGATTGTACAACAAATAATACAAACCAGGGCTTACCTGATTAAACTTTAAATCAAATTGTGGGTGTAAAAGTATATTATCACCAAATCTAGTTATATTAGTATTTGGATTTAATACTCTATAATTTTTAGGTTGACCATTAATGTCCAAATAATTGCCTTGAATTACACTATAAGTAACACTAGGAACCACTCTATTAAAAGTTAAAGGTTCTTGACCTGAATTATACAAACTAAGCTCTATAAGATCATCATCCGAATCTCCAAAGAATATTTCATTCGTGCTATATTGTTGTTCATACAACGATTGTAATTCTACATCAAAATAAGAAGCACTTACCAAACCAGCATTTAGTCCACTTTCATTTATTGTTAGGTAATTATAAGGCATATTAAATTATTGGTAAGAATGGGTAGTCGTCGCTAAAATCCGAAGGTACATTACCCTGACCCAATTCAATTCTAAGTTTGATAATTTCATTTTTCATCGACGCAATTACCTGTTTATCATCGTTGTTTTCATACTTTTCTACCAAGTCATTGATAGTCTCATTAAGAATTCGGTTCTCGGCTATAGACTTATTGTATTCTTCAAGAACTTGATTAATATTTCTATTATCAACCACCTCTTCAGTTTGTAATTCTATAAATGATGTTGGGTTTGTATCTACTATCTTAGATTCATTATAAGTAAACACTTTAAGTGGTAAATTTACATAATTCAAACTACCACTTACAGATTGTGTAACTGAATAAACTTGACGTAGATTTCCGAAGTCATCGAAATTATTAGAGAATGTACCAAAGTCTCTGAACTTTTGGACATCAACCAAAGATACATTATAAACTAATGGTATATTTGCCATATCATCTTACTATCTTGAATATTTTGCCAGTATCCGCAATATCAACGGTACCATCACTATATTCTACCTTAATAAGTATTTTGAAATATCTTTCTTGTGGTAGTCCTGTTGTATCTATTACAAAGTAATTTCCTTTGGTTGCATCACAACTCAACTTTGTATATCTATCAAAATCTACTAATACTTCTTCAGATTCCGCATCCTTAATCATATAGTAGGATGTTTTTGGCAAGTACTTAGGAGTAACCATGACTGGTTGTTGATAAGCTTTATTAAATGTTTTTAATGGATACTTATCTCTACCAAATACAAATACCTTTGGAATACTACCAGCTTTGTAAGCGTCCTTCAAATACTGAAGATTAATCAAATTATCCGTAGAACCACTGAGAGGAGCTAAACTACCAGTTTTAAAGACTACATCCTCCCAAGCTACATCCAAATATGGAGAGTAGATGGTGTTAGATTCTTTACTGAAGAATTGTAATAGACCATCAGTATAATCCAACGGAGGTGTGCTCAATTCAAACGATGTTAACAATATTAATCCGTTATTTGGAACACACCCACACAACCAAGATCTTACCATCGTGGTTATATCCATGTTTATATCACTTTGTGATCCATATGAGAAAGATTGGCTCGCAATCAATCTTGAATTTCTTAATCCTGGGAAGAAAGATGAACTGCAAATCCAATTACGTTTGTTGGTATATGTTGGTGGAACGTTATAATACCAAGTTCCACCTTGATTTTTAAAACTCGCAGTAGCATAAGATGATGTTAGTAAGTAATCAACCTGTTGATAACTACGGGTTTGCAAATTACGATACCACAATCCACTACCAGAATAATTTCTATAATCCCAACTAGCTCCCATCTCACTACCACCGTTAGCATATCTACCATTACCATTTTCCCAACTTGCACTCAACGGATATGCGTAAATCTTATAGTCTAGTGGAAGATTTCTAGCACCAGCAGCCTTCAAGTTCAATGAAAATTTCATATAAGAACTTGAAATTTGTCTACTTGCAATCGATTGACTTAATTCGGTCAAATCAAACTTAATTATGGTTCTTGAAAATTCTGGATACAATAAATATGTAGCGGTAGATGGTCTTGCAAACGTACCAGTATATTTTCCATCGAAGTATCCTGTAAAATTGGTAACATCGGCTCTATACAAACGTGATGCTGTGACGGTCTGTATATATCCATTGAAGTTGGATGATGAAAAACTTCCAGTGAATGATCCACTTAAAAATGCACGTACTGGTCTATAAAATCCAGTACAACATGGTAAACCTGTATTTGATCTACCCACGATTGTGCCATTTAGATTCTTGAAACTTCCTGTTCCAGTAACAGATGCGGTAAGTGGGGATATTGTATAGTTTCTTGGACCAACGTTTAGTCTGGTAAATGTTGCTCCTGTTTTTATTGATCCAGAAAAACTTCCAGTGGTCCAACGACCATTTGCATAAAAATTATTATTTACAAAGTTGAAACTTCCACTGAATGAACCAGATGTATATCCAGCTGATCCAGACACAAACAATCTCTTTCTTGTAGAAGCAGTTACATTGCTCAATCTTCCTGAGAAATTTGCAATGAAGCTTGTGCCTGAGATTGTATCAGATGTAAGACTGAACTTTCTCCATGTACTACCAGAGTATATAAAAAGAGAACTTGTGTTATATGCTAACCAACCTTCATTTCCGTAAGAAGATGTAGTTTGTGGAACGGCGTGCCAATTTGGTGTGGTGAAGATCGTCTCAGATCCCTTGTTGGATGCATAAATTTCCAATATCTCATCAATTCCAAAGTTTTTATCTTCAAAGGTTGATGAGTTGTTGATGTATGTATCTTTAGCTGGATATATAAATTTATGCATATTAGACTACCAATCCTTTTATGTCAGAGTTTGGATATTTAACCTCAAATACTGATGGATCTTTTGAAGGATACACAATATTGTTTTGAGTGGCGATACTGATGTTATAAGCAACTGGAGAATAATTGCCATCATCGATGGTTAAATTTTTTACCTTAATATCAGTAACAGATTGGACTCCTTCAACCTTCATAATTTCAAAATTTAATTGACTGAGATTAATTGGTTGATTGAAACTCCACTTATCAATTTCAAAAAATGATTTAACAGATTGAATACAATTATTTAAAACATCACGTTTATTAAATCCTTGGAATACTGATATTTTGAATTCCACACCGATGTTGACTATAAATCCATCGATTATATTGATCTTATCAGTTAATATTCTATAATTTTTTACATAAGTAATCAAGTTTTGAAGTGTAGCTTGATTGATCGTTGTCAAATTTTTATTTGCATCATAACCCAACAAGTATAAATTGTTTGTAAATGGATTATTTGATTCCAAAAACTTTCTTCTATCCAATGGATTAATTGGATTCAAATCGACATTTAGATTATTATTAATGGTTGTTATACCAGAAACTAATCCATTGTATGTGACTTGTTGTGTTAGGTTACTTTGAACATAAGCTTTGGCTATGTTTCCCAAATCTGGAGGAAGAGCATATACTCTTAACAAAAAGTCATCTTGAGTAACCATTCTGTTTTGAGAAGAAAAGTTCAGAATAGCATTTTGTCTGATTTCTTCATCCGATTCTGCATCATCTCCACCGGTTGAAGCTTCATTGTTATTTACTCGCAAAGAGTTTTTAACGTTGTTCAACAATGATATTTCACTATCAGTCAAACCAGTTGTGTCATTTTGAAAAGATGTTGCTGATATTTTACTTATATCACCTGAATTTACATTTGAATTAACACCACCGCCGATTATATAAGTGATTGTTAATGTTGTGTTGGAAGGAGACACACCATAAGAGTTGCTCTTTAGTACATTTGTACCATCTAAGCTAATATTTAGATTCTTTAGATTAGATAATGCAACACCAACATTTGTTGGATTTGGAACTACAACCGTGTTTTCAAAATTCTCAGTATTTGCACCAAATTGAATATATGTAAAATTATTCTCGTCGATTGTTGTTACGAATCTTTTTTCAGTTCTTAAGTATTTAAGAATCTTTGGAGTTTCGCCTCTATACTTCGATAGTGTTTGATTTGTAAGTGGAACATTATCAACTTTTAGTGGAATTGTATCTTGAGCTAGATAGTCAACTTCATAATAGTTGTTATTATTGCTATCAACCACGCTAACAACTTTCAATACATTTGTTTCATCCAACTTAATCGACAAAAATGGAGTAGCAGCATTAACACTTACTTGTTTAGTTACAATGGTGCCGGAATAAGCTTTGGTTGATTTCTTAAGTAAGAAGAATTGTGGTGCACCAGTTGCATCTCTATTGAATACGCTAATCTCTCTTGGTGAAAATAATGTGTCTTGTGTAAAATCTACACTTTCTTCAACTATAAAATTGACCCCACTTATGCTTGATAATTGAGTAAATGGTCTTAATATCAATGCATAACGCTCATCTGGTATATATTCGTTATTGGTTGTTTGTATAGAAGGTATTAATTGAAATATATCAACATCAGTTGACGACGCGGATGATACCTTTGGTTTGTAACCAAGGAATTTAGCCAAGTTGATTATATTTCTACGATCAACGGCAAATTGAATAAAACTTTCTAAAAATTGTTGATCTGTATAATATGATAATACATCACCAACATATGCGGCTTGTTCAATAAAAATCTGACCTGGAGAACTTTCACTAAAATCTCTATATGACAACGGATAATACTGCTTGGTGAAGTCAATGAGTTGTTGTTTTAAAGATGTGAAATCCCTATTCACATAGTTAACATCCTTTGTGTTTGTTCTAAACGTTTTGTTAATTATTTCTGACATCAGATTCTAGGGTTTGAAATTGCTACATCCGTCGTTGCAGTCGTATTATTATAAGTAAACACGACGCTTATAAATATCTTATTCTTATCATTATTAATTGTTCCAGTGAAATTTTGTTCATTAGATAATTGAACTTTTACATCATTTACAATCACACCATTAACAAATTTATCAACATCACGTTGAACTGCATCCACAATGATTTCTTTTGATACATCCAAGTCGGTCATTTGAAACAATAATCCATATAAACTTGAACCAAATGCATTATTAAATCGTCTTTCGCCTGGTTTTGTCAACAATAGGTTTTGAATATTTGAAGACAATTGATCCGCAGTCAAAGAATTGGTCTGAAAGTATCCATCTTGACCCAGAGTAATTGGTAATTTTAAACCTAACGCTTTTTTAGCCATGTATTAAGCCTTGTTTTTCTTCTTGTCAATAGCCTTCATCAACTTAGAATAATCTCTAGTCATGGCTTGATAAACACCCTTTACTTCGGCAGGTGCATTTTCAGGAGCTTTTACAGGAGCAACAGCTTCATTGATTATCGAATTATCCCCACCTATATTTGAAAATCCTTCAGATAAACCAACATATTGACCTTCTCTTGGAACTCCACCTTTTGTTTCGTTCAAGATCTGATTCAACACATCATTGCTTGTATATCTAACAAACTTCTTTGGAGGTTGTGGAACAACTTCTTCTTCTACAGATTCCTCAATAATTTCTTCCATTTTGATGGTAGATGTTTCCTTTACCTTACTTTTTCTGGAATCTTCTGATAGAATTATTTCAGCTAAGCAGGATCTCAATTCCTTCTTAAGAATGGATTTTACTTCTTGTTGTACTATTTTCTTGATTACTTCTTTTAAGACATCACTTTTCATATGCTTATATATATAATTATACTAGACCAGACAGATTTTGATTAATATTTGATAATTGTTCAGTGCCTACATTTGGCAACGACATAGCTTCTTTTTGAAAATCGGCCGAGGATGGAACGTTTATATCCCCGGTATAGTCCTTTGGTTTTTTTATCTTTACCGTTTTAATTCTTGGCTGACTTGGTGGTTTAGGTATTTTTGGTTTTGGAACACCGTTTTTAATCGATGATAACTTCGCAGCCGCAGCACCCAACGCCCCTCCAGCAACTCCTCCTATTATTGCACCTTTACCGCCACCAGCCAAAGCACCAATACCAGCGCCAAGACCAGTTCCTGCTAAAGCACCTCCAGTTACACCTCCTAGTGACAATCCTGTACCTACGGCGGCTCCTCCTAAACCACCAATCAATGCACCTTTGCCTCCACCGGCTAAAGCTCCTATACCAGCACCAGCAGCTCCACCTAACAAACCAGCTCCTAAAGCCTTTTTAGCAGCATCGGCTTTAGCTATAGCTTGTGTAGATGTTATTTGTCCAGTTTTTGGATCAATAACTTTATCGTTTCCAGCAATCGATGTTGGATTGAATTTGTCTGGATTCCAGTCTTTACCCAATCCATCGGCTTTAGACTTTAAACTACCAACTACACCTCCTAATGCTGCACCTGACAATCCACCAATCAATGCACCTTTACCACCACCAGCTATAGCTCCTATACCAGCACCAGCAGCTCCACCCAATAAACCACCGGTTAATCCATTTAAAGCTGTAGATGCGGATTCAACCTGAGATGTTGCATTAGATATAGATCCTTGTGCTTGATTTACAGCTCCTCCCGCAGTACTTTGAACTTGATTGGTTGCATTACTAGCTGCACTTTGAACTTGACTTGTAACATTTCCAACTGATGTTTGTGATTTGGATACAACTGACTGAGCTGTTGTTTGAGCTGCAGTTGCGTCCAACTGTTTAACTTCTTGTGTTGGTAGTTTTATATTTGGATTATCAACAACCGGAGCTTTATTAGTTACTCCAGATATTGCCTGAGTTGGTGGACCTGGTAATGATGGGTCAGGATCAGTAAAAGGTTGTTGTCGTTCTACTTTTATACCTTTACCACCAACTTGATCAGCTAAAGTTTGTAACAAAGATTCTCTTAGTTGTTTAAAAGCATTATTAAAAGCTTCACCAGGAGTCTTTCCAACAGCAGTCGTAGTTTTAAAATCGGATGCTATTATAGCTTTTAGTGTTTTTCCACTAGATGATTGTCTTGGAACCTTAACGTCTCCACTCAAAGTAACATTTGCTAAGTAATTTCCGGTTAATTCATCACGCTTTGATGTTGAAAATTTTCCACTTAAACTGAAATTTAATTCATTAGGAAAATTTGCGTCTGGAGACAAATTCTTTACAGAAATATTTGGGGTGGGAGCACCATCCTCCACTATTGCATTTGGTTTTACAAGATCAACTTTTGAATAGAATGAGTTTATAGCTCTTCTATAGTCGTTAGCATTAAAAACGGTACCATTCCATGGCACACTTTCTTCATAGGCTATATAATACTCGCTCATAATTAATCTTGAAATTCAAATTCAATTTGTACCGGACCTTCACGACGATTTCTACCTTTGAAATCACCCACAACACCTTCACCAGTTACGGTATTAATTTTAACTGGATCACGACATTCAGCACCACTGCCCGGTGGCTTAACACCATTACTTCCCGGAGCATACCCTCCGCCTGTCAAAAATACTCTTCTACTCAAAGTTTTGTGTAAGTTATCTCTCAACAATTTTAAGGTTATTTGTTGTACTGGAATTTGAGTTTGATCTGGTTGTGCATCCATTGTATTTTGTTGATTAATAGCACCGGCATCTTGATGTCCATGTGGATGCGGATGCACGTGATGATACCAATGAACGTGATCCAATAACCAATTGCACAAATCATATAACCAATCAACCGTAGTCTGACCTAACATCGCTGGTTCGTTGGTTTCTCCATATTGTCCAAGAAATATTTGTGGTGAGTTTAAACATGTCAATCGATTTGTTGTTATTACAACCTGATCATTGGCATCGACTGAATATTCATTATCAGTAACAACCGCATAACGTTGTTTACTGAAATGTAAAGTTTCTGCAAATCTACTACTCAACACCAATCGATCTGTGTTTATAACAATTTGGTCCCCAGTCAGAACGGGCATTACAAACTTTGTGGAATTATCGGGATTGAATTTGGTTTGTTCTTCGGTTGGTTCGTTATCCACAGACACACCAAATATACTTTTATATATTGTAGTTTTCCATTTGGATTGCGTTGCACCACTAGATATTTCAATAGTGCTACCATCGTGATTTATATCTTCATCAATTTGTCCACCATAATTTTTTTCTTGACTATTGATTTTTGATATCTTTGGTAACTTTGGATGTACAAATTGATCTACATCTTTAGAAATGTTTCGTTGTCTATTTCTAATAGTAATTTTTGGGTTACCATATCCACCTGCAGATGATTTTTTAAATAAATTTTTATCTAGAATGTAAGACGAATCTGTAATATTTTTATCAATCAATCTATTGTCATCGTAAGCACTAAATCGAATTGATTGACCAAATCTACTTTCTATTGCTGTATCACCCTCATATTTTTTAACGGATCTAATATAAGGATTGACAATAAAATAGTTTCCAAAAAATCCAGTTTGATTCAAACTAGTAAACACCGGATGTGAAATATAACTTTCTTTGTTTGTAGGTTTTAAATATGGAATTGCACTATTTGATGTATCACTCGCAGACTTTTCAGTTACAAAATCTCCATTCGTTCCAACAAAATTAAACTTACTAAGTGGTTTGGTATAAAAATAACTATCACCGATCTTTAATACCATTACTTGTTCATTTATCAAAGGATATTGTGTTATTGTAGTATCCAATGGAATGGCCCATGGTAATTTTTCAACAGCAGTTTGTTTTTCCAAACTTAATATTCTTACTTTTGCTCTACCAATATAGCTATAATCAACGTCTGATGGAGTTGGAACGTTTGTGTTGTAATTTACTGGTATTTGTTGATATTTTATTGTTGGTGCTGGATATGCGTTAGGATCATTTTGATTCTTACCCATATATGGATGATTTTCATCCAGTATAATATCAACTACAACGGCTAATTGAAAGTTTGGATTTGCTGAAAGAATATTTGCTGGATCTGTGGATTTAGCCGGTTGGCTAAGGTTCCTAACAATATTCATTACATTGGTAGAGCTACTCATTTTATTCGGTGGTTTTACTTATCTTTACTACTTCATCCATCAATTGTTTACGTTCTTCTTCAGAGATTAATGTTTGTAATCCATCGGGTGTATTTTCAGTCTTTGCAACCATTCTTTGTACAACCGCCGCTATTTTGATAAGTTGTTCATCATTCTTAACACCCACATCAAAGTAGTCTTTAATAAGAGGTACAATAATAACCGCGTCGTTAACAGTCTTTATCAACCCTCTGAGTTCAGAAACCACTATATCAATTTGATCCTTTTTATTTTCAGAATTCTTTACAATATCCTTGCAAAGGCCTGAGAAGGATTTTCCCTTGTATATCTCAAAATTTAGATCCATATCATATAAATAGAAAAAACCACCTAATTTCTTAGGTGGTTAGTTAATTTAATTGTTTTTAAATAACTCCTCGGTTTAGATAGTTCTGCATTATGAAGTTTTGATAGTTTTTCATCTTATTAATAACCTTAGTGACTTGTTGTGTTTTACATCCACTAATTTCTCTAATATAAAGATATAATGTTTTTTTGTTAAATGTTTCCAATCTATCACATCCTCTAAATAACTCTATAACGGCATATGCGATATTCAAATCTTTTTCTTTATTGAAAATCTTACGAATATTCTTTTCCCAATAATCCACGAGCAATTTCATCAATTCTTGTGTTTGAACATTCTTATGATGGGCATCTTCAGTTTGCAAACATACAGATGATTCACCAGGAGTTTCGGAAATATCTACGTGTTGATTGAATCGTTTATAATTTGTATTGTTGTGGAATATCAAGTAATTCTTAGCAACAATACTGAAATAACTAAATGCTTTACCTTTACCAGATTGAAATTTATGAATGTTTGAAACCAAATGTGACACGGTTTCTTTTTGAATTTCAAGTGGACTATTATCGAAGTAAGTGAATTTAAATGTGTTGAAAATATTCTCTACCAATTTTTCAAAACTATACTTGATTTTTGTTTCATAAATATTGTTTCGTATATGAATATCTTCCTCTTCATTATATTTAACAATAGCTTCTTCAGTAGCCTTACTGAAATAAATCTTTTCTTTTTTGTTTCTACCGCGTCTTCTTTTCTTTGGTTCATTTTCATCAACCAATGTGATTTCATCCGATTCATTGGGATCAATTTCAGCTTTTGGAACAACATTAGATCTAGGAACAACTATCTCTGATGTTTTTTTAAACTTTGGTGTTTTTTCTTTTTTACTATTAAGTACTTTCTTTTTCTTGATATCTTTCTTCAGTACAACTGAAATAGAAATCTCTGGCTTCTTAGAAGCCTTAGTGACTTTAGATTTACTTGTTGTTTTAACAAGCTTCTTCTTAATTTTTGTTGGTTTTTTCATCAATGTTGGCTGGATTACTGGACTCATCATTTATCCTTTCGTTGGTTATCTTTATAATATTAACGATGTCAGAAAACATAAATCCAACATCGTCATCTTTTTCAAAGATACCACGATTATCAACATCCTTCAACTTTTTGTATACATTATTTACTAATCCTTTAAAGTCAACCAACCATGCTTCAAGTATGTCTATCGTAAAAAATGCACGGCGCAACGAGATGAACAAAAAAATGTTGGTCACTAACGAAATTAGTAAAACAAATATTAAAAAGTATATCATTAGGTTATTCCACTATATCATCAGATACATCAATAAATTCTGATATGTAATCTAACGATTCTTTAACGGAGTTCCAATCAGTATTTTCGTAGCTATACTTGATTAGTCTGTATAGCTCTTGCAATTCTTCTTCGTTCATATATATTGAATTCTATCCTCAAGTATAAAATATATATTACGATTTGAGAAAATTAATTTTTTTATTTAAAAACTACTAAACATTCCTCTAACACCTGGCACTTTTTGTTTTATAACTTTTTCCACAGGCTTTTCTACCTCAACAATTTTTTCAACTATTTTTTCTACAGGCTTTTCAACTTCTACTATTTTCTCAACTATTTTTTCTACAGGCTTTTCTACCTCAACAATCTTTTCTATAATCTGTGGTTCCGATTTTTCGGATGGAACGGGTGTTTCTACAGGTTTTTCTTCAACCTTTTTATCATTCTTATAGATTTCATAATCGGTTTTATCTTCTTCATATGTTCTATTAGAAGAAATATTATATGCCAACAACAATATAATTGCTAGTGGATCAAATACAATAATCAATACAATAATAAACCACTTAGCAACTTTCTGAATTGTAGTATTAAATTCATCCGCAACAAACTTAAATGTTGTAATATCTTTCTTTTGACTATTCTCAATTTTCAACTTAAATATACTATCATCCAATTTAGAAATTTTATCTCCAGAAACCTTTAACTTTTCATTTTCAGTTTCCATTTGTTTGTTTATATCACTAATTTGATCATTGATTTGATTTTGTATATTTTGAAACTGAATTGGATTTCTAGCAATAACCACGTTGGCCAAGGTTTCAGACAATCTAGCTTCTTGTGAACTTCTTAACTTAAATAGATTGCTTATAGATGTCTTGGTAGAATCTATCTTCTTACTTTCTTCCAACTTCTGAGTTTCAAATGTCGTGATCTTTGATATAGACACTTCATTTTCTAATGATGATTTTTGAAATGCTGACGTTAAAAATCCAAATACACCAATAGATGTTATAGCCATAAGTGCAAATACAGCAAATATCATATATATACGCATTAATATATTGGCTTTATTCCAATATCTAAATAACCAAGATGTTGTCACCAATTTACCTAGTTCCAAAGAAGATGCCATTATCATAGCAGCAATAGTTGCGCCTGAAAACAACATACCAATTCCGTATACACTAAAATACGCAGCACATCCGGCAATCAATAAAGAGCTAAGTATCACCAAGTGTTTAAATTTTATCATATATATAAATATTTGAATATTAAAAAACCCCGCTATTTTTAATCTAGCGGGGTTTAACATAACCATGATTGACTATTAATCAATCTTTATTTTCTTAGTTTCTGGAATTGTAGGTTTAACCTTTAATAAAGTAACCTTTAACAATCCATTCTCAAATTTTGCCGATGGACTTCTTCTATCAATCTGATCACCAAGTGTAAAACTTCGTTTAAAGCTGCTGTGTTTCAACTCCCTACGAATATACTTTCCAGATGATTCCTTGTCATCCACCTTCTTAATCTTTTGACCACTGATAGTAAGAACATTTTCTTGTACATCAACTGAAACTTCTTCTTTAGACAAACCCGGAATCTCAGCGAGAATTTCTACACGATCATTGTAGTCAACAACATCTACACGGGGATAACTTTGCTTTTCAAAAAAACCAACACCTAATTCTTTATTTAGTTCTGGGAAATGTGCCGCAAATACTTCATCGAATACGCGGTCAAATGGTGCTAAAAACTCATCACGATCAACATGACGCAATGCAAACGGACTATATTTAATTACTGACATATATTTACCTTTCTTTTAATAATTCTATTGAACTTATTAACCTAATAGCCTCACACGAGCACTATAGTAGATAGTGTCTATAAGATCACCATCTAAGAATATATATAATCAAAAATGATAAAATGTCAATATTTTATTTCCAAACTCTCAACTTTACATTCCATTTGCTAGTATCTAAATTAGTTCTACCACCGGTTTTTGCACTTAGATATATACCGGAAGACCACGCTGCAAATGCTACTCCTGCTTGTGTACTATCAGTCCAAACCGTTGTAATCGGTCTTTCGTCGTCAGCACCACCAGTATCGTCGTGCAATTGTTCTACGCTTATTTCATCGTTTACTGAATACCCCACATCACTACTATTACAGATCAATGTAGCTCTAACTAGAGCAGGTGTACCGAGACCGTGGGTTACTGTAT
>Ga0222712_10004588_pt1 | contig 14373 bp, 20 predicted proteins | sample C33_657DmetaG_FD_165043 | JGI IMG/M metagenome (GOLD analysis project Ga0222712, IMG submission 165043) | Estuarine water microbial communities from San Francisco Bay, California, United States - C33_657D | ecosystem: Environmental > Aquatic > Marine > Unclassified | place: USA: California... | reverse complement strand
GAGATTTCTTTTTTTTCAGTAAAAAACGGTTTTGATTTTGGGATTTCTATTCCGTTGTCGCGCATTGCGTCTGCTCGTATTGTGTTTCGTGTTTCGTTTCGTTGTTTGACATAACGATGACCCAATGTGTTGTTGCATTTGGCGCAGATGCCTCTGAGGTTTGTTAGGTCGTGTTCTCCGCCTGCGTCTACTGGGATTATGTGGTCGACTTGTGTGCTGGGTTGGCGGTTGCAGACTGTGCAGATGGGTTGCTCTCGAAGTATGACCCCCCTGTTTTTTAGGTACTCAGGGTTTTTGTGTGCCTGGCTCATATTGCACTAGCGCGTCGCAAGCGACTTGCTGACGGTTTGTTGTGAGTGATGCAGGTTGGCAGGCCAAGCCGCTCGGTTTGTTTTGTTGTGTTCATCATGTTTGTTGTGTGAAAGCCTAATGCAATTAAGCCCCCCACTCGCTGCCTTCACTCGAGTTCCCTATTGCATTAACCATTTGCCTGACCGATGCTCACGCATAGATCATCTACCCGCGTTACCGCGTGTCACCCAACCGCCATGCAACTGGCTTAGGTCATGCCCGTAATTAGTTTTCGGTATAACTCTGCTTATAGATGCGTTCAGCATAATTCTTTGCCGCCCAACGCAAATGCTTCTCAACCTCATCTTGACCGATAAACGAAGTCATAGCCGTGACCATGACAAACGCCTGCAATATCTCATCTAACAGTTCTATGTCGCTCATGTTGGCTCACTAAGTTTTAGCGCGTCAATTACTTTGCTGACCTCGCTTTTCGTTAGTTCTTTGCTTGACATGATCGGTCTGCCGACGACATTAGTGCAGAACTCTTTTAACTGGTCATTGGTTAAACCTTGTTTGCTGGCCAGCACTCGAATCAGGCCTAACTGTTTAGGGTTTGCGTACGGTGACGATGCCTCTGACTCGAATGGTTGCTCTACTTCATGTAACGGTATGACTGGCGCTAACTGTGCGGCAGGCTGGCGACCCTTAGCGCTCGTAATCTCATCTAATGATGCCAGCGACTTATTGCCACTAAACCCTGCATAAGCGAGCGCCCTGCCAACGGCTGAAGTGAATCCGCATTCTGATTCCGAGTAGCGCTGAAACGAAGTTTTGCCTGGATACAACTCGCACGCTGACGCGACCACTGGTATCTGGTCATCTGCTGTACGCCAGATCGTAACAACACACCTGATGAAACATGATTTGTCTGGCATCTCAATTACTTCGCGATGTGTTTCCTGTATTCGCAGATCAGGGTATTTCTCGAACGCCCATTTCAGTCGAGTGGCAACATCAACATAGTTATCCATAAACCCGCTCATACAACACACCAAACGATCGCATCATTGCCCGACCGTGTATGTCGAGTGAATCCGCTGTCTTTGATTAGGCCGTCTTTGACGAGTGTGCCGCGTGTCGGTCTGATCGTGTTGCCTGACATGTTTAGCGTTGTCTCTAACTCCTCATCAGTCGCATTGTGCAGACACAACGATTCGTAGACGCGCATGCGGTTGCTACCTGTTTTCGGTAGGACTCGAATGGCGGCCTTGATGCTGGTGTGTTGTGCGTCGTGATGCACGATGACAACATTGCGGTTTAGTGCCGGCAATTCTTTTGTGCCACCTAGACCGATTTGTGTTGTAAACATTTCTAGTTGCTCAGTAGTCACGATGAAACAACCTTTCAAGACGAGCAATTTCTGTTTCGTGTTCTTTGACGCGTTCGCGCAGATCGTGAATGATGCTGCAAAGATATTTGATTTCTATGCGTGTCTGGTTAAGTGTGTCTATTGTTTCGCCGTCGTCTAATGCGTTGCAATCATCTATCAAATACTGCAATGCTTGCAAAGTGCTTTTAGATGTCATTTCGTGCATCTCATATTTCGGCACTTTGTGTCCGGTAATTTCGTCTATGACTTGCATCAGCGCTTTTAATTGCGCCGTGTCGTTTCCGAATGGGTCAATGTTCTCGGTCATTGTTTCTCCTAGTTAGTTGTGTTTAATAAAGTACCATATAACAACGGTGTACGCAGTAAGTAACAGCGCAATAATGAAATGTCCTATTTGCCCCATGCGCGCCAGCCATTCGAGTATCGGTAGATAGCCAGCGCCGCACGCAAATTAGTTTCACGGTCATAAAGATCAGCACAACTGGTCAATAAACCGTATGCCTGCAGATAGCCGTTTGGCCAATACCTTGACGGCTGACACCAAAACCCGTTGATTTGCATGATGCCATGTGACCCGCCATTCGGGTCTGTGGCGTTGAACGCGTCTGGCTGACATCGTGACTCGCGTTGAGCGATCGCCACCAGCATTCCGAGCTGGTCGGCAGGCCAGCCAATCGCCTTAGCGGTGTCAAATACCTGCTCGCAGGCTGTTTTAGGCGCACTAGGTTGCGTTGTAAGCGTCGTAGACGGTATCTGTGGCACTGGCACAGCGTCTGCCGTGTATTCGTAGTGCACGACCTTGTCGGCTGGTGTCGGTGCTGGCGGTTTATGAAACACAAACAGCGACATAACGCTGATAATAAGGGTGATGACCGCTTTGCTGATGAATGTCATAGGACCTACTTTCTCGGTAGGTAAATAAGCCTAGACCAGTGGCGGTGCTGTAATCGGTGATGCCCCGTAAACCGTAGCCCAACTGGCTTTGACCTTGATTGGGTCGTTAGCGAAGTTAGGTGACAACTCAATGTGATACCAGTCGCCAACCTCAAATGCGCCTTTAATCCATGTACGCCGATCACATTTCCATGAGCGTTGCAACGCGTAGTCGATAACAAGTTGTATGCCTAATGTGTCGGCGTGTTCTAAAAGTTTGTAAATGTACGGCAACGATACTTCGCGCCCATTTTTACGGCCCTTAACTTTGCTGAACCTGTAAGACGCGTCGAGTGCTAAAGATTTTGCGTGATTGCTAATTACACCGGGTTTGTTTCTGACATCACGATTTACAAATGTGCCGTTATTCCACAATGATTTGTCTGAGTGCGCGCAAACCTGTTTAGCAAACTCGTGCATACCAGATAATTCGTGCGTCACTACTGGGGCTGTGCCGACAATGTATTTCATTTACTTTTTTTTATGCCGTTAGATGCAACTAGCCCCGAAAGTGTGCCAGTAAGAAACACAACAATAGTTGACATCAAGTCAATAAACGCTGCATCGTTTGGTGCTTGCTCAACTGGTTGACTAACAAACAGTAAGCCCCATATCATGCCTAAAACTATTGTGCTAAATACGATTGCTAGTAGTACGCCTACGGTTACTACCATGCGTGCGTGTAGTTCGTCTGCGGTGTAACGGTGTCGAGCCATTATTTGTGGTCGCATCGGTCAGGCACATTACAAATAAGCGTGCGTACGCTCGGTTTGTCATTGTTTGCGCGTGTGGTTTCGCAAGCGCTTAACATAAGTATTAGCATAATTAGCCCGTAACGCATAAACCGAGTGCTGCGCCTTTGGTTGACTGGTCGCCTATCTGTCTGCGTGCCTTCGACATAACTACTCAACTGGCTCAGGTTGAGGTTGTATTGGTGCTGTAAAATTTTGTGTCGCTTGATCGTATGTGTAGCCGATACCTGCATAAGTTTTGTCAGGGTTATCCATAAAAGTTTGTACGCATGGTGCGCCAACAAAATTTGTGTACCAGTCGCCTGTCGGTATACCTTCAATGGTTGCATCGTCAACGCCTGTGATGACTTGTGTTACTACATTGTTTGTGTCAAGTTCAGCCCAGTAGGTAGTCATTATGCCCAACTCACATTGCCTGTGCCAGCGGTAATTGTTGCAATAGTGTTCGCACCGCTAGTTGTTGTTGTGCCTGTTAAACCTGCGCCAATAGTTATTGTGCCTGATGATGTTGGAAAACTTAATATCACTACGCCTGAACCACCTGCGCCTGCCGTGCTTAAGTTATCCCAGCGCCCGCCACCGCCGCCACCACGATTTGTTGTACCGCTGTTTGTTGTTGCTGTTGCTGCTGCGCCCGCTGACGCGCCGCCCGCTGCGCCACCTGTTACGGAAGCAGCACCGCCGCCGCCAGCAGAATAATTTACGCTCGAACCAGTAATACTTGAGTTCAGCCCGCTGCCGCCCGCACCGCCAGTAGTGCCACTACCGTCAGCACCGATAGCGCCGTTACCGCCGCCACCACCAGTATTATCAGCACCAGTTTTAACACCGCCAGCAAAACCCTGACCACTAACACCAGTACCAGCAACCGTGCCACCACCACCACCCGAACCACCAGCCGTACCGCTGGTCGTATTGTTTACACCTCGCACACCACCGCCACCGCCGCCACCAGTCGCGTAAATAATGTTAAAAGACGAATTAGAACCCGCCGTACCAGGCCCGCTACTCGCACCAGCGCCCGCACCGCCACCACCAATAACTACTGCATAATTTGTTGACAATGCCAGCGACAAAGTGCCAGTCAATAAACCGCCACCACCACCGCCACCAAGTGCAGCACCGCCACCACCAGCAACTACAAGCGCCTGAATTGCAAGTCCTGCAGCCGCACCGCTAAAAAAAGTTGCAGCACTTGCACTAGTAAAATAAAGCGTTCCACCCCCATTAGTGCTCAACGCTAAACTGGTTGAAGTTCCAACCGTTGCAGTACCAGCGGTGATCGTACAAACACCGACACCAAGATTTGGCCCAATTTGTAAAGTGTCGCCCGCGCTAAACAAACTTGTATTAACCGTGATTGTTGTTGCGCTCGCAGAGTTCATTGTTATTCGAGTGCCTTTATCGGCAGCAACCAAAGTGTAAGACGCAGTCTTAGCGCTAACCGTCTGGTTATAGTCGTTGCCCTGCAACGCGTTCATTTGCGCTGCCGTCAGAATTGTGTCTGCGACGAATGTTTGTATTGCCATAAGTTCTCCTAACCTAGTGCATTATTTGTTGAAAGTGTGCCATACGAGATTGAGTCAAGTATGAACGCATTAAGCACGACCGTGTTGCTTGTGTAAACCGTGACCCTGTGACCTGATGCCACATTTATATCATGATCAACTCCCTCGACTGCCAGCGCCTGCGTCACCGACAACGGTGTGCCACTAGTAAACGACTTAGTTAAAGACACCGTGCCACCAATATCTATAATCGCCAACGCATCTTTCTGCGGGTCGGTCAACGCAGCAAATGTGCTCGACATAGAAGTGAATCGTGGTGTCGGTAACGGGTCTAAAAGATAGTCGGCCAGCGTCAAAGCCTGTGCATTGGTTGATAGCAGACTGTCAAGAATTGACTGCGACTGCACAAAGTATTCTGATATAGATGCCGCGTCGGTCGCTGTTTGCGGTGCGCCACCAGACTCAATCTCTACGGTCGCAGAGTTAATAACTGCCTGCTGGTCAAATTCGACACCTAGCACATCATATTTTGTGTTAGCGCCAACATCGCTGAACTCTACGGTTGACGGCACAAGTGTGTCACCGATGCGATTTTGGAATACGAGCGTGCCTTCACGATCAACAAAAATGCGACCCTGCTCAGCGTCTTGAATACGGTTTGCATACTGGTTAGCGTTCGCAGATTCTGTGATCGTGAACGCGCCTAGCGTCGCTACTGGTGACGCTGTGATATTAGTTGTACCGGTATACGGAATCAGTGCCAGCATTGCCGCCAGTCGAGCGCTAGAAGTTTGCTCGACCGTGACGGTCTCTGGTAGCGCTGCCTGTGCGAGCGTGTAAATGTCATCAGCACAAGACACGGTGTATTGTGTCTGGCCACCTAACACATATTGTTGTGCATACGAAACAACTTTGCCGACGAATAGATATTCGCCATCACGACTCAACCTGATTGGTCGTAACGGCCCTAAACCTGGTTGATCAGTAGATGTGTTGTAATAAATTGACGAAGTGTTAAATGGGTCTAGCGCACGATCGTTGTTTGTTTGTTGCATTGACACAACCATTTGCCCTGCACCGAACGCGTCGACTACCTGTTTACGGCCACGCGTAATATAAATGTTGTTTGCAAATGTTGTGATGTCTTGAAAGTCCTCGCCGTCGCCATCTAAAACTTGTGGCCCATCTAACTCGCTTTGGTCAAGCACAAATGCTTCAGCGTCAAAGCCTGTGCCTAATTCAAGTAGGTAACTTCCGCCAGTTACTAGCGTTGCTGCCATCAGATCGCCAGTGCGTCGAGTGGGCCGTAAACCTGTTTGTAGTTCAGTAGCGCGTTGTAGACGGCTTGACCGATTTGTGGCCCTGTAGATATTCCGCCGTTGACATTTATTGTTATGTCGCCTCGCGCTGCGGTGCGTTCCGCGACACCTTGAGTGAACGCTGACATTGCCATAGCCCCATTTGATGGTGCGCTAAGTATGCCGCCGCCAGCGCCACCGCCGCCACCACTGCCGCCGCTGACTGGTTTAGGTAATGCCGGCATTGTTGGCAGACTCGGTGTGATGTTTCCTGTGCCACCTTCACGCGCCATACCGCTACCGACCGATGCAGCGCCACTTGTATCGGCACTACCGCCGCTACTAACTCTGGGCAGTGTGATCATTGGCAGTAACGGAATGTCATTAAACGGGTTGATTAAGTTATAAGCGCTAATGATCAAATTTATTGCACCACTAAACGCATTGACAAATACTTGCATCGTTGCCATGATTGCGTTGAATACGCCGTTGACAACATTCTTGAATGTCTCAAATTTTGTGTACGCATAAATTAGATATGTTGAAACAGTAAGCAACGCAGAACCCAAAGCGACAAACGGGTTTGCGTTAATCGCTATGTTCATTGCCAAAACTGCTACCGACACTGCAACGATTGACGCTGCAACCGCTAAAAACGCTTTAGGATTTGTTTGCGCCCAATCAGCCAATCTTTGCAACACTGGCAACACGCGTTCAACTACCGGCAATAACAAAGCACCAATACTTTCTGTGAACTCAGCCATGCTGTTCTTTAATATCTTAAATTTGCCTGCTGCAGTGTCAGCCGCTTTTGCTGTTGACCCGCCAAAATTGTCAGACAAAATTGACATCACCGTGTCAAGTGTTGCCCCTTCTTTAATCATTGACTTAAGTTCAGGTGACAACGCTGCGAGTGCTTTCATGTTGCCACCAAAACCCAATGACATTGCCTGGCTGACCTCAGCAAGTGACTTGCCTGTGCTTGTGGCGACATCTTGAGCAATCGCTAACGCGTCAGTTGCTTTGGCAACATCATGCGACCCCAAAACTAGTGCGGCCATCGCAGGCCTCAAATCAGAATCAGCCGTACCAGTAGCCCTCGACATAGCGCCGATCATGTCCTCAGTTGCTTTGACCTGTGCCTCAGTAGCGCCAACCGTGTTCTCTAAAGTTTGTGCCAGTTTTGCTTGCTCTAATTCATCTTCCATTGCCGCTTTAGTCGCCAACACCAATGCACCAGTGACCGCTGTTATTGCAGCCGCTGCAGGTATCGCCGCTTTACCAATAGCGAAATGCGCTTTCTCACCGGCGGTTTCTAATGACTTAAATTCTTTGATCGCCTTGTCAATACCTTTGCCATCAAATTCAGAAATAATTGGAATAGATAAAGCCATTACATGCCTCGCTCTACTGTGCGTGTAGCCGCTGCGATCGTGTGTTTCATTGCAGCCTCAATGCCACGACGAGCACGATAAACCGCAGGGCCAATAAGTCGAGTGCGACCAGCCTGCACCGGCGACAAATTATCGCTAAGACTATTGCGGTTAGCGCGACCTGCAGTCTCAAAGATTGCAGCAGCCTGATCTTTCTGAATAATTAAGATCACACCGACTGCGTTACGGCGTGTATCGAATTTCATTTGCACACCGTTTTTTGCTTTGTCAACATCAAAGCCTTTAATCTTTCGGCCGTCTTTCTTTTGTTTCCAATCTCTCGACATACCAGACAACGGCACTTGTGTATACATTGCTTTTGCTGCGTTAATGGCTGGCTGTGCGATCGTCGTTGCATCAGCCTTAAATTGTTTCTGCAACTCTGGGTCAAGTTTTCCCAATTTGTTTATCGTGTCTTTGACACCGACAACACTGATGTCAACTTTGGCAGACATTACTTGTTTCGTTTCTCAAGAATTGTTGCAACAGTCGCCAGGTCACGGTAGTCAAATTCAATCTGCGTTGGCCAATATCCTGTAGCGCAAAGCATTTCTGCTAGTTGCCTTCGGTAACTGCCAACGCCGTAGGGTTTGGGTTTGTCTCGTCAATCGCTGCTACTTCCATATCAGGATTTGCCTTGACCCATTGCCGCCACGATGCTGGTAGCGAGTCGCCGCGAACCTGCATGATCAGATATGCCCAGCAACATAGATCGGAATATCCGATGCCTTTGCCGTCAGATACTTTACGGTTCTCTAGTTTTTCCCATTCGCACACGACATACATGTTGGTCACTAACTCGACTGGCGGTGTGCCGTTGTGTAGGTCTACAGATAATTTGACTTTCATTTATTCCTCTCGGTACGGCGCTTGTAGGCGCGGCTTGTTTTGTTTCGTTCTCAGCGGCCAAAGCCGCGCGATCATGAAGTCGCTTTAGTTAATACGCCGCCACTGAATGTCAGTGTAAGTTCTGACAGTTCGCCTAGTGATGCGTTAATCGGTGTGTGTGCCGACAAGTATGCGCCAGTCAATGTGTAACTAGGGTTAGTCGCCGACACGGCCGCTGAAGTTGGTTTAACAACAAGTGTTGTCACAATGCCAACTAGACCAAAGATCGTTGCTTCTGTTTCTGACGCTGCATAAGACTGATACAAAGTGACTTCAATCGTGTTGTTTTGTAACGATGTCACTGCTGAGCCACCAAATTTGCGTGCGCTATCTCCGAACGAAGTTGTTTCTAACTGCTCGTAAACATAATTTACGACCGCTGAGGTACATTGGTCCTGGAGTGAAACTGAGTTGATACTGACATCTGCGTTGCTGAGATAGACCGAAGTCGCCATGTTGTGTTAGTCCTTGTCTGTGTCTGTGGTTATAGGTTTAGCAGATTTTGTTGCCTTTAGTGGTGATAGGTGACCAGACTCAACTAGAAACAATATGTCAGTAGTCAGGTCGCCTAGATCGGCTGCTTTAATAATGTCGCCTCGACTATGGCCGTTAAGCCTGTTACTGGTCACAAGGTAATCGGTCATGTCGTGCTCGCTTTCATTTGTATTGTTAACGCCAATGCTGGATAGTCAACCCCGCCGACAGTCAGTGTTGTCGGGTTGCCGCTTACAACTGCGACTTTTGCAGCCAAAACCATTGCAGCAACATTAAGACAATTACGGTAGGCATCAGCGTTAGACGGCCCTAACGAAATAACCATGACCGGTATCGCCATGTCAACAATGTTGTAATTGAACGCAGTAAACGACATTGCATCTAGCAGTATGCACGGCGGCTGTATGTTGCGTACATCAGTGACACAAACCAAATTTGACACCGCGTTCAGTGTCGTAGCAAGGTTATTTATTGCCGTGTTAAATAGATCGGTATAAGCCTGTGCAGCCATTATGCGACCTGTGGTCGGTCAACACCTAACAACTGTTTAACGATTGGTGATAGTCCGTTAGTTGAGCCAGCCGACATACCGTCAAATGATGCGAAGTCTGAGATGCCGCCGCGCTGACGATACAACGCGCCACCATACATGATCGTTGCAAGTGTGACATCGCCGCTAGGCGAAGTTGTTAGCGAGTCAAAATATCCGCACTCTTGACGGCGACGATAACAAAACGCGTTAGCGGCGCTGGCGCACTGTGTTACAAATGTTGTGTCATCAGCGGTTGCGGTAGCGATGCCAAGCCATGTCAAAATTTGTGCGGCCGTAATCCATGTGCAATTTTGTGTATGTGTAACAAGGCCAGCAAGCGCGACAACATATTCAACATTGCTGCCGGTGCAGGCATACAGAATTTGATTAGCGCGTGGCACATTTTCGTCAAATATCCATTCGCCAGTAGTTGAGTCAATGCCAGTGAACTCATATTGCGGCAAATCAAGAACGGTTGCGGTGCTGTTGAATGGCGAACCCAACGCCGTCACCGTTATTGATTCACCGACAACTAATTGTGTTGGCTCAAGCGTGGCAATGCACGCGTAGTTAGAGATCAGTTGCTTGCTGTATGTGTTGTAGGTAGTCATGGCGGTTAGGCCGCCTTTCGACTAGGCCTGTGTGATCTTTTGGATCATGTCCGCGTTGGCAGCAAATGTGCAGAAGTAACCGTATGTGGATACTTGACGGGTCAAAGTTGCTGGCGCGTCAATGCTCAAGATGCCTTGTTGTGCTTCGTAAATCTCAAAGCCTTTGCTGTGCATGATGACCATAGTTTTATCAGCAAAATTATTGTCAACAACGAGTTTAAGTCCGAGTGGACCATAGTTTTCGTTGTTTGCGCCGAGTTGTGTATTGCCAACACCGATTGAGTTGACACCTTGCAAGCCAGGTCCACCGTAGTTGGCGAACAATGGTCGGCCAGTCGTGTCAGCGAGTTTCATAACTTTGCCCCATGTGTTCGGGTCAACAAACATATGATCTGGTAAAAAGTTTGTTGCTGCAAGTGTCACGATTGCTGCATCGTAAATGCTGGTAAACAAGTCTGCAACTGTCAAATCCCATACGCCAGCCGATGTTGCTGCAGTCAACAAGTTGTCTGCTGCTTCGTTGTCGGTAGCAATCATGTATTCGCCAAGCATGTCTGAAATTACAATTTCAAGCGCGGCGGGATCGGTAAACGAAATTGTCTGAAAACTCAAATTCTGCGTTGCACCGAAAGTTTTTTTCGTGACAGTATTGTTTGCCACGACCATTGTTGTTGCCGACAATGACGAACCTTCGGTCTGCGCTGCAGCCGAAGTGTGTGTTGTAATTGTTGGTCGATTAAATGTTGACGATGGTGTTGATGGCATTGCGCGTGCGCCTAATGCAGAAACAACAGGTCTCATGAAATTGACCGATTCAAAAACGGGACCCAACTCCACTCTCGTAAGCAAGCCAGGCACGCTAGTTAAAAATTCGTCGCCCGCTGCCGCTTCAATTGGCGACTTGTGATATTCGCGGAAGTCAATGAAGTTTTGTTGCGCTTTTTTCCAATTGTCGCCACCTGCGTAAAATGCGGCCATGTATTCCCAACGATTCATCAGACGCGGTTCACGCTTTGCTTCTGCAAAGATTGGCGCGGTCGGTGTGATGACTTCTGGTGTTGGCACTGGTGCTGCTGCTGTTACTTCGCTCATGATTTTCTCCTGTGTAGGTATGGTTTCATTTAACTCTATTTGTGGCACTTCTTGTGGGATACTTGCTGCGACTTGTGTGATGACTGAACCCGAGAACGCTGGCTGGCTGACTAGCGACAATTCGAGCCAATCGGCGGCCTGAATTAGCATTACGCCTTCTTCGTCAAAACTGTATTTTGTGGGTGCGACACCGACCGACACTTCACCGATCGTGCCATCACTGGCCAGCACTAGCGCTTCGTCTCCGAGCCTTGTGGCGCTTACTTTTGCAACAAACATCATTGCTTCGCCTGTGTCGACACGCTCAATAACTTGACCGATAATCTGTGCCGAGTCGTGTTGCATATACAACTTTGGTTTGCGACCAGCGGCCGATAGCGAACCCGGCATGAACTTGACTTGTGTGCCGTCTGAAACTGTCGCGGTGACACCGTACTCGACTGCCACACCTGAAATGGTGCGACGCTGTACGCCGTCTGCTGCTGCCGCGTCAACCGTGATCTGCTGTGGGGTTAGTCTGATCATAAGTCTGAGCCTATATTATTTTGGTCATTCATTTGTGACATCTCCTCTTGCATTGTGTAATCACCTGATAAATAGTCCTCTACATCAAATTCGACATATGTGCCGTTCGGTAAAACATTGTTCATGCTTAAAGTTTGTGCGATGCAGTCAGCGTATGCGCGTACACCGAATGTCCAAAGATCGGCACGACTTTCACTGCTCGACTGGTACGAATACGACCCGACGCTGATGCCTGCAAGGTATGGCGGAATGTTGCAAAGTCTGGCCATTTCCATTGCCTGAAATTCTGATGAGTCGATTAGCAACATTTTGTCTGGCGATGTGAGTGTTTCTGTGTAGGTCACAAATTCGTTTAGCGCCGCAGTCTGATTAGATTCGCGAGCCAAATTAAACGAGGCTGCGAGATCAGCCAACTCAGAGCCTGATAGCGGCTCCCCGCCTGTCTGACGCAAAATGCCTGCAGGTATTGCGCTACTCGAATTGCGGAAGCGTGCTGCCTCAAGTTTTAGCGCAGTTGATACCGCTTGCGCTGACTGATACACGATGCCTTGTATCGGCGACAAAAACTGTACGACATTTGCTGAGTCAAGTTTTTCGCCAGCAAAATATAGTTCGTTAGACGGCCCAAAAAATACTGGGCCTGGCTGATCGCGTCGAGTCACATTGGCGAAAGGTAGCCGATCAAATGATGCCGGGTATCCGTCAGCGGTGCGACTAGTGACAAATAAATATGCTGCACCGTAAAAGAATAAGTCATCAAATAACCAACTAAGCAAAAAATTATTTGTAACGCTTGGCGATATTCGACGCAACCATGATCGCGGCGCAATATAAACTTTCTCCATTTCTGAGCCGTTCCACATCTCGTTGTACATCTGCAAATTCATGCAACCAATAACTGATGCCATGAGATCGCGACTGCGCGAAATGGTTGGCACACTGATCGCATTGTTTCTGGCTGTGCCTTCGACATACTGATAGAAACGGCCTACAGAGTTAGCGCCACCGTAACTGCCAGCGGCTGCCGCTTTAGATGGTGCAGGTGATATAGCAGCCTTGCTAACTTGACGGTTAAATAACGGCATGCTCAAAGTATGCCACTAAACGCCTGTGCCGTTGTGTATAGGCGACCGCCAAACCGTAACCGAGAAAGTAAGGATTCGACGGTCGCCCGCAAATACCTTAGCGGGTCGCAACAACGATCATAGGTTTGCCCGAGCTGGTCGGTCGACTAGCGAGCGCGGCAGCCCACACCATGCAGCGTGCTAACTCAATCGGGCCTGGCGATCTTTGGCTAGATAGTGCGATGCTGTTTTGTGACCTGACCGCGACTGCTCGTTGCACATGTTCTGCGAGCATTGCTTCGCCTGTGTGTAGCAACAGTTTTTCGCCGATCATAGATTTTATTCGTGGCGTAAATTTTAAGATTTCGCCGTAGCCAACGACAATGCGTTTGCGTTCTAACGCAACGGGCCAATGCAAATCTATTGTCGGTGTGATCGCAAACCTGACTGATGCTGTGCCTGCACATAGACGATCTACTTCTGCTAGTAACTGCTCATAGGTGTCAACTACGAACTCAACTGTGGCGACCGTTCTGTGGTCAGGTAGTACGACGCATCTGACACCGAAATAGCGTGAGTCGTCTAGCGCACATTCAATGGCGACCGTTCCGCCTGCTGGTATTGGGTCGGTGTAATGCAACTGTGGCCAGACACCTGGCTGTATCCATGCTTTGTCGCTGGCAACCCATAGGTTGCAACTGGCTCGTAGGAATGATGCACGATCTGGGTTCTCGGACTCGGCCTCAATCGTTTTGAGTTCGAGTGTTTGTCCTAGCGCTGGGTTTGCCCATCGCCATGACGCTGGGTCGAGTGGTGACATGTCTGGCGGCGGTGACCATTCGGCAAAGTAGAACGACGAATGTTTACCAGTGTCAATAGAGCGCAAACCTTGTTCACGCCATTTCAGCATCGCCGTTGACGCTTCTGTGCCGGCAGTCGACCAGAGCGATAGCAGCGGTGATTTTCGTGCGCGTTGTGCTGGTAGTAAACCGCCGTCAATGACATCGCGTGCAATGTCCCACATTTCGTCGGCAACGATCAGGTCGGCTGACATTCCGTGACCCACTGAATTGTTTGCAGCCCTAACAAACCATTTAGACCCATCAGGCATAGTGGCTGCGTTACGCCCATACGACGACATCAAGTAGGCATTGAACCGTTTTTTTAATACTGGTGCGACGAGATCGTAAAGCATGACCGACAAGTCGAGTCGGTGCGCGGTCGTCAACACCGTCTGTTTAGTGTCACGAATTTTAGGCATCTCCGTCAACCACCAGCCAACCAGAGCCGCTAACGCAATCGTTTTACCATTCTGACGCGCAGTAGAAACAAGGCTCACACGGTTGCAAAGATCGCCAACATCGTCATACAACAACTGACCTTCAAGCGCATGACACTGCCACGCCATCAACTCAACATCTAGAAACTCTCTGGCCCATTCCCTAACACCATCAACGAACGACCCCGCATGATCAGGCCACACCGTCTCAAGTCTTGGCTGCTCACGACCAGTACCCGCCAGTTCAGGCTGATCAAGGCTATTCGGGATAATCCAGAC
>Ga0222712_10004584_pt1 | contig 14381 bp, 22 predicted proteins | sample C33_657DmetaG_FD_165043 | JGI IMG/M metagenome (GOLD analysis project Ga0222712, IMG submission 165043) | Estuarine water microbial communities from San Francisco Bay, California, United States - C33_657D | ecosystem: Environmental > Aquatic > Marine > Unclassified | place: USA: California... | reverse complement strand
GATGCACCAAGTTGGCGTGCCCGAGCTAGCCATCATCCAGTGGGCCGGCCAGAACTTCGGCAACAAAGCCAAGAAATTTATCGACTGTGGCGCACACATGGGCGCGTACTCGATCCTGCTGTCGGAACACTTTGACGAGGTCCACGCGTTCGAAGCCCAGCGCCGCACGTACTTTCAGCTCTGCGGCAATATCTTCATCAACGAAAAAGACAACATCACGGCGTACAACAAAGCTGTCACAGATCCCGTTGGTGCGAACCAGAAGACAGACCTGACAATCGTCTCTGAGGATGGCGGCGGTTCAACGATCCGCATGACGCAACCCAACACGCCAGTCTTAAACAAAGAACGGGTTGAGACAGTTACGATCGACCATTACCACTTGTCCGATGTCGGCTTGATCAAGCTCGATATCGAAGGGAACGAACTCAAAGCTCTCCACGGTGCTCACTACACCCTTGAGCGCTGCGGGTTCCCGCCGATCATCTTCGAGGCCAACACCGACGAGTGGTACGCCAAAGAGAAAGAAGAGCTGTTCGCGCATCTCGCGTCAATGAACTACCAAGTTGCAGAGATCCGCCCGTTCAACAACATGTTCGTCGCTGTCCAACAAAACGCCAACATCCAAATATCGCCCTACAAATAACGCACCAAAGAACCAACAAAACCTACATTTAGTTCTAGGGGGTGCTTAGCCACCCCTTTTGCGTTGCAACAAAATACGGACAGCCCACGGGGGTTCGTTGCCGGTGCTGCATCGCCTGCACAAAAGAGGACGCTTCGTGCAGAGAATCGTAAGTTCCCGTATCCAACCAGACGTGGCCGTCCTCCAAAAGTTCGACACACAGCTCATTATCTTGACAGTACAAATTATTTAAATCCGTAATCTCGTATTCGCCCCTAGCTGACTTACTTATAGTCTTTACTCTGTCGCAAGCTGTGTTGTCATAAAAGTAGAGGCCGGTCACGGCGTAATTACTTGGTGCAAACCTAGGTTTCTCAAGGATCTGCTTAACACGTTTTTCACTATCGAACTGGATGACACCGTAGCGTTTGGGGTCTTTAACCTTGTATCCAAAAATAGTTGCGCCTGTTAAACGCTCCTGCGCTTGTGTAAAGCAAGGCTCCAACGGACCATAGAACAAATTATCCCCCAATACCAGTGCTGAACCACGCTGGTTGATAAACGACTCCGCAATCAAGAACGCTTGAGCAATACCTTCGGGGCGCTCCTGTTTCGCATAACTTAAAGAGATACCCCACTCACTTCCGTCGCCAAGCAACCCACTAAACAGAGGCACATCTTCGGGCTTGGCGATGATCAAAATATCCTCAATGCCCGCACGCATCAGTGTGCTTAGCGGGTAATAGATCATCGGCTTGTCATAAACAGGCAACAGCTGCTTAGAAACAACCTTAGTTAAAGGTGCTAAACGCGTGCCGTTGCCGCCCGCTAAAACAATTCCACAGCGCTGTTCAGTCATTGCCGTAATAGTTGATGTACCAATTAACCGTTTGAGTCAAAGCCGCGCTGTAGTCAAAACGCGGCGCCCAACCCAACTCTGTCTCGATCTTCGTGGGGTCAATAGAGTACCTGAAATCATGACCGGCACGATCCTTAATAAATGATATAGACATAGCCTTAGTACTATATTCACTACCGAGTGACTTAAAGATACTGAAAATGTCATATACTAAGTCCACGTTGGCTTTTTCACAGCGAGTACCGACGCAGTACGTAGAACCAAGAGAGCCAAGCTCAACGCAAGCTAAGATCGCGTCGACGTGATCCTGCACGTATAACCAATCCCGTACATTAGAACCGTCGCCATAGAGTTTCACAGGCTCATTATTTAAGATCGAACGAATAACCGTAGGGATTAACTTCTCGTCAGCCTGCCAAGGACCGTAGTTGTTGCTGCAATTACTTATGGTTACAGGCAGACCATACGTGTGGTGCCACGCACGAACAAGGTGGTCACTCGCCGCCTTGGTTGCTGAGTAGGGCGAATTAGGGTTATAGGGCGATTCCTCATTGAAAGACCCGGCTGACTCTAGGCTCCCAAAAACTTCATCCGTGGAGACATGGTGAAAACGAAAATCACTCCCCCTGAGACCTTTACTATTTTCGTAACAACGACGCGCTGCTTCGAGAATCGAAAATGTGCCCGTCACGTTACTGGACACGAAAGTCGCCGGTCCCGAAATCGAACGATCAACGTGACTCTCAGCCGCCAAATGAATGATGATGTCCGGAGCGAACGCTAAACACGTATTAATAACCTTGTCAGTCCACGCCAGATCCAAGGGCGAAATCTTGTAACGATGCCCGTAGTGCAGACTTAAAGATTTTAAATTGCTGCCAACACCTAATTTGTCGATAATTTGGATTTCAGCGGTCGACTCTTCGAGCAGAGTACGTACAACACAAGATCCGATAAACCCTAAACCACCCGTAACTAAAACTTTTTTGCCATCAAAGTAAGCTCTAGTCATCTGAAATACTTAAAAATGCGTATTTGTTGAGGACCTGAGAAAGGCTGCTCTCCCAGCTGGCAAAGTCTAGGGTTGGTTCGTCGTACAGCAACGTGTTTTCAAGGACGCTGAAGCTAGGACGCATAGCTCGCGTTGTTATTTCATGTGTTTTTATCGGCACGACTTGCCCCAGATGGGTGCAAACACCTCTTTGCTTAATAATTTCGTGAATCTTACAAGCAAAATCAAAACGACTAAGCGGTTCAGACTCACCAAAGTGCTGTAAACCCGTGATTTTATTCAGAACAATGAACCAACAGAGCTTGGCTAAGGCTTTCGCGGATGTAAAACGTGTGAATTGATCGTCGACAACACTGCAGTCGTCGCCACGGGTTAATTTGTTGAAGATACTGATGAAAAAATTAGACCTCCTGTGGCTATAAACGCCACTTGTACGCAATATGCACAAAGAATTAGCCGGAAGAATCTCCCGTAAACCCTGTTCGCCGCAAAGTTTCGTGTGCCCATAGGTGTTAATTGGATTTACAGGATCCAAAACCCCGTAAGGCTTCTGCGCAAGCCCATCAAAAACATAATCAGTCGATAGATGTAAGACTTTTGCATCAATAACTAAGGCAGCCCAAGCGATAGAAACAGGCAAACCAGTGTTTACGTCTGATGCTTCTGAAAAATTATTTTCAGCCTGATCAACGTTCGTAAACGCAGCGGAGTTAATAATCCAGTCAGGCTTAAGTTCAACTAAATAGTTGTACACCTGCTTCGGGTTTGAACAGTCCAACTCAACTCGATCGGGCGCGTGTAAAACCACCCCCTCCGGAGCGGTCTTTTTCAACCAAAACCCGACTTGTCCCGAGCTACCTAAAACAACGATAATCATGCGAAGTAACCAGATTCTCTAATTAATGTTTCAACGTTAAAGTCATATGCCTTATCTTTATCAGACATGATCACATCCTCGTGGTTGATGGGCCAACGAATCTTAAGTTCAGGGTCATTCCACGCCAGAGTGCGCTGTAGATCAGGTTTGTAAGGTCGGGTGACTTTATACATCACACAGCTGTCATCCTCTAAAGCCACATAGCCGTGGGCAAAACCGGGCGGAACCCAAACAACTTTATTATTAGTCTCACTTAAGACAAGAGAGCCCGTCTTAAGAAACGTAGGTGACGACAGCCTTAGATCTACAAAAACGTCAAATACCGCCCCTCGTAAGCACCTGACCAGTTTTCCTTGAGCATATGGTTCAAGTTGATAATGTAGTCCCCTTAAAACATTTTTCTTTGACGTAACAAAGTTGTCCTGACAAAAGTGAACGGACCTACCAATCATTTGTTTAAACGTAGTTTCGTTAAAACTCTCGGTGAAACTCCCACGATGATCTCTGTGGGTTACGTCGGTAAAACAGAGAGCGTCAAAAGCAGGAAACAATGTGACTGTCACGTTGAAAAAAAACGAATATGAACGTAAGCCTACTTTTACTCGGCCATCAGAACCAGATCAACCCCAGCTTCCTTAAGCATTTCGACTGACGCGGTAAAGCTGTCATACCAGCGATCCGGTATGGGAGTGTCGGGGGTGACGATACGCTTAATGCCCGTTTGAATCAGCAGCGTGCAGCAGCTTGCGCAAGGTAAAAACGGCCAGATATAAATCGTGGCCCCCTGCAAACTAACGCCGTACTTAGCGCACTGAGATACAATATTTGCCTCAGCGTGCACCGTACGAAGGAGTTTTTCCTTCCGATCCAGGAGACGACCGGGGAGATCTGCGACTCCACGCGGGAAACCGTTGTAGCCAGTTGCCAAAATGCGCCGGTCACGCACAGCAACAGCACCGACCTTGGTGGAAGGGTCTTTGCTCCACGAGGAGATCTGTTGTGCTAAATCAAGAAACCGCTGGTCCCAGGACATAAAATAAGAAAAGAAGTCTTTTAAAAAATGGGTGACGACGCGGGTATAGGTTTAATTTCCGCTCTTCTGGGTGGCGTGCTTCGAGGAGCGCAAGCAGCTAAACCCTTTATTCAAAGCGGAGTTACCAAAGGCATTCGTTTTGCTGACCCGCGTAGATTAGCACCTCTTGTTCAGCAGATTCAAAAAGGGCCTTTATTTCAACCGATTCCTGTAATCGAGAAAACTATACAAAAAACACCGATTATTAAGAACATGCCCGAGTGGGCTCGTGGCTTAGTGGGCATAAACACAAGCCCCGCCGGCATTGGTGGAAGTGTCGCTGCAGGAGTTCTGTTAGATAAGATCATCAACCAGATGCAACCGAAGGCCGCAGTTGCCTCCCAACAACCCCAAATAAATCCCGCTGCGCAAACACCGGCACCGACTCCGGGTCCCCGCGTGGATGCTTCCACTACACAAATGATTGACATCGGGGCTCCCACCCCAAGGCAGGCTCCTCAAGTTACCCCCGTCACCCCCACAGCGCCTCCAACGCCTGTAATTAGTCAGGCCGCTTATAACGCTGCGATCACTGGAACCCAAGCTCCTACCAACATCCCCCTGAGCGAGTTTTATGCCGCTCAACGGTCAATCGGTCAATACGCCGAACAAGGCGGTGAACTGCAGCGTCGACTCAAAGAAGCTGGCGGTGCTGCGGGGATGACCGACGAAGCACTGATGGCGTGGGCCCAACGAAACCCTGATCTGGCTCTGCGCGAACTGATGAAGCGCGAAAAGCGCACTGGGATGAGCGTCGACTGAACTTTAAAGATCAGCGTCGTGCGCTAACAACCACGCGATCTTCAATTGGTTGGCTTTGGGTTCAACCAAATGAAAACTGCTGACCGTACCGACTTGATCGCCCACCCGGACTCGAACGCCGCCGCACTCCAAACATTCGGTCTCAACCGCTGGGCACTCCTCAACGTGATTCATCGTTGACCCCAACGTAAAAGAACAGCACGGGCAAAACTAACAACAGACAATAAATCATACTCTTCGGGAAAATGTAAAGACGCCAGCATTAGGAGCTGACGCTGCGTGGGCGGTGGAGATTGAAGTTCATCGAGGACTGCACGAGCAGCCTCCCGAAACCCAACCAAATCAACGCATGATGTACCTCCAACGCACCTAGCGTGCTGATGGAAGATCTCCTCAAGCTTATTGTCAGATGGGGCAACAGTGGGAGCAATAGGTTGCTGGGACTTAATAATCATTCTCAGGAGCTGCGGCGAACAAAGGGCGCCACTCAGAAGGGTTTGCACCCTGCGGAATGTTCTTACGGAAGTGCGCCGTTTCGAACCATTGCCAACATACCGGCGTGGGCTCGGGTTGACTCAAAGCAGATCGAGCCAAAATAAGTAAATCTCGCACGTAAGGATCATCTAAGTTCTCCGCGTAATCCACGAGGGCATCCGCCAGATCCCCGCAAAGAGCACGAAAGTCAGTCACTGTACAAGGTAACTAAGCTGAAATTACTCTCTGCAGGTCCTGCTCGTATGGAGCAGCTTCCTCAGGAAGTAACATACTCAACGTAAACAGTTCGCCAGGCTTTATCCGCCGTGTGTCAGCGCAAGCAAGTTGAATTGCTGGGCTTAAATAGGAGTAATACGACAAACAATCAAAACCGTGCTCAGCGGTGAAAGTCTGTTTAGGTAGCGGTTTTACAGTCAGGACGCGTTTAGTAGGAACATCGACAACAATGTCGAAAACCCCTAAAGAGAAACCAGACGAATCAGGGCCACAGATCAGCTGCGCCCGGCAAGGTTCCGTACGTCCTAAGACAAATTCATAATACAAAGCGACCGAAGGTCTAAAAAATAAACTCACTAACCCGTACAGAACTAGAGAGCAAAAGCGACGGAAGATGCTGTGGGGTCATCCAACAAACAAGTAATACCGGGCGCCCACTCTTGAGTGTGCTCAGATCCATCTAACTTAACTAAATAAAAATAAGTTCGAGCACCGTTACGGTTCGGTTTCTCAACGAAGTCAATAATGGTGCCACGGCGGCACGGTGCCTTAAGAGAAGCGCAAGGTTTTTTCTTGAAAACGCGTGTACCGATTGCAAATTTTAAATTCATGAGGATGTCCACGGGGGAGCAAGCTTACGTTAGCACTGCTCAAACCCCTTGCAACTGCTGATGTTTGCCCTCTCGCAGACTGCTGATGCGTAAGTCATCCCAAGCCGTGGGGATGGTCCGATGAAACAATCGGTTACGCTTCGCTAGGGGCAGATCCTTCAGCTCGTCATCAGTAGGCAGAGCAGAATTCTGACGGATCTGGTTGTAAGTTTGCGGATTTCGGAATCCGAGGGGGCGCCTCTCCCTTAAGTTTCGCCAAGTCCGACTCATAACTAGCGGTCCGCGACTCAGGATGGAACTTTACAGCGTCTAAAAGCCTGCTCTTTAACTTTAAAGCGTCCACAAACAGATCGGAGCTGCCGCAGGGATCGTAGGGAAAGGCGTCTCTGATCAGTTCGTCTGCCAAATACTCAAGGACAGCGCCCATGCGCTCTGCTGGGGTGCCTGGGGAGGTGATGTATTCGTCCACGCAGCGGTCAAGAATGGGATCACTCACTTAAAAAACCTCCAAAAACGTATAAAAGTCACGTAAGCGAGTGATCCAACGCCGATTGACAGCAGCATTAGGAGTAAAAAGTAGCCCAGAGGGTCGTCAGCAACGGGTATAAAGCCGAAAATCACGCTGCGACGGAAAAGACTACCCTTTCATCCTAAATTTTTTGCTGACAAGCAACGTAAATGTCGGAAGACTCAGAAAATTTAAACAGTTTTCCGCTGGAACATTGAACATTCATTCGCAAAGGTTCCTCCCGCGTCAGGGAAGTCGAAACTGCATCCGTAGGAGCACATGTAAACGCAGTTATTGCAAGAAGCGTGGGATAGATCATGTGTCGTTTGTGTAGTGGAATCTAAGTTTAGGCACGTGATGATCGCGTCAACCCTCCGTTGATTAAGGTTTGAAGATTTATAAAAATGCTCAGATACTTCATACGTTGTATAGCGATACTTGCACGAGGAGCACTCCTTCCGGCGCCGGCGACTATTATCTTTATTAATACGACTTTCTATTGTTATACAAGTTTGTTGTCGACATTTAGGACAAAAATCAAGCGGTATCGCTAGATTTCGGGGCGCCAAAGGATCCTCCTTCAAAAAAACAAACGAGCAGTACGTTCCTCTGCAATCTCGGTGCGCGGCTTGGGTTCGGACCAGATAATCGACTGCAGATACTTTTGCGCATCCACGAAGCCCTCCCTGCCTAAACGCTCGGCAATGACCTCAATGGTCCGGATCGCACGGTCGACTTGGATCGGCCAGTCAGACTCGCTGTGCCAATCGGAGATAGCCCGAGCAGATTTTTCGATTAAGGGGTGGGTGGGGGTTTCTTGAGACATCAGTTCAGCGTCCCTCAGGATCGGCTTGGCTCTTTTAATGTAGGAAAGTTTGATGTGCTCAGCGGTCATCATGTCTTTTTTGTTGACCTACAGTACTCGATTCTTCGGCTTCTGCCTGCTCTAAGACAAACCGAAGAGTAAATAAAGATCCTTCTTTTTCGTAACCCCAGTACTGAGCCTCAAACCCACCGGTGCCTGCGACGCTGTAATCGTATCCGTGTTTCTTCCATGAGTCATACGCGAGCTTTAAAGAACGGCGAGCCGAACCTTTTAGGCGCGGGACAGACGGAACAGTAAGCTCCCCCTCATGATCGATCCATTTCCAATCGACAAACTCCATAACTTTCTGTACTTTCTCAAAATCGAATGAGTCGATGACTTCATCGATCAAAGCTTGAAGTGTTTCAGTCATCGAGCTGCTCCATGTAGAGATCGTGTAAACGTTGTCCAAAAGCGGAAATAGCTGGATACTTTTGATAAAACTCAGTCGCAGCCTGCTCGTTTAAACAACTAACACCGTGTTCTAGGTCCACCTGAATCGCTTCGTTCCACGCGGTGGTGAGGTGTTCAAGGAGTCGAGAATCAGTCATCGAGGGCCTCCAGTGCGCGGCGGATGTTGCAGTAAGTCGTGTCGTCAATCGCATCCTCGTTGTAGGCAGTGTTGAGATCGTTGAGTGCCTGCAGTTTCAAACTTGGAGGCTTGGGGCGGCGGGCAGCGCGGAGTTTGTCTGCTGTTTCGATGTCAGTCCAGTCACGGACAAACCACTCACAGCACGCCTCCAGCTCCTGGTCGGCGCCCCATTGAGCAGCACGCGTGGCAATGTGCAATTCATAAAGCCAGTCGCGTTCGTCGTAGCATTTTTCCGAGGCCCACTGCTCCGTAAGTTCGCGAGGCGGGGTGATGGGGTGGGTCATTCGGGGATTTCGTTGATAACAGCGTGATCGCCAATGATCGCTAGAGCGGCTCTGTTATAAGCCTTAGCGGCTTCTATTTCAGTGTCGTGGACACCCAAGTAGTAACGCCGCCCCTTATAAGTAAGACCAGCCCTCCACTTATCCTTAGGTCGCGTACTCCGCGATACACCTCTAAAAGGACTACTAGAGTTCGTTTTAGGAGGACGATTGGCAAGTGATAAATATTTTTCCTTCTCCGACATTTTGTTAGTCAAATAACTTCCCATGTGATTTACTAAGTAAAAGGTTTGACGGGGATCTTACTCCCTTACAAAGATACCTAAGCTCAGGTAACCGAGGTTAAAGCTTAGGTAAGTGCTGCAGGTGGGATTCGAACCCACAAGGGAGATTACTCCCGACGCATTTTAAGTGCGATCCGTAGACCGTTCCGGCACTGCAGCATGGTGCGCGTCGTCAGGATCGAACTGACCTGCGGCGAATTATGAGTTCGCTGCCTTCACCAGATGGCTAGACGCGCTCCGCCGTGATGCTAGTTCACGGAAGGCGCCGTGGAAGAGCTGTTACACACTTTGATCCTTTCTTCTGGAATTGTTCGCTTTTTGGATGTTGGACGCGCTTGAACACTTGTAATTGCAGTAAGGACCACGTGCATCAGGATTAAGCTTTTTACGCTCTAACCATCCACGGAGGCGCGAACCTCGGATGACGAAAGGAGTCTGACAAGTTGGACAAATTGCATGTAAAAAGAGTTTGGACACGAGAGGGGATGACTCCGAAGGAAGTAAACCACTCCCGCACCGGGTGCGCAAGGTGTCTTACACAATCTATTTGAGTCTCACCGATTGCTCTGATCCAGCTGACGGAGCTTGGCTTGCGCGTGGCACTGATCGATAACTAACTGGTTCTCCTGCGCAGGTTTGTTGGTGCGAAGGGTATACGAAGCCTTGCAGCGCTCAACGTCTTCCTCAAACTCGCGGACGGCTTTATTGAACCAAGGCGTTTGCCCGAGGAGGAAAAGCGTCCCGACTGAAAAGATAAAGCACCAGAAGAGACCAAAGGACACATCCGACAAAGCGCGGATGATCTTCGGAGATTGCCAAACGGCGGCAAAGGGCACCAGATGAACGCTGTTGACGTTGACCTTGGTGTCGTTGTTGTACCGGACTTGGTTTTGAGGTTTCATGTGGATGTGATCTTAAGCGATCACATCATAGCACTAGAAACGCTCCAAATCAAAAGATGCTGGGTCCGCCGGCTTCGTTGGCGGCAGGACGGTACTTAACGCCTCGGTAAACCAACCACAGGGTTGCCCGGTGAATGTGAGCCCACCACTTCAGGTGCTCAGCGTGGTGAGCTTCGCGGTTATATGTAACACCGCGATACACAATAGTCGTCACATCTTTATAGCGACTAATAATACATTAAAAAAATGTAGTTGTTTATACGGTTTATGACGCTACAAGATTTATTAAATAAGTATTACGTTATTTACTTATCTAGTCGATACCGCCAAGCGCTTCCGCCTCAGTTCTTTTAGCGTTTTGTTTCGCAGCAAAACCCTTCTTTTAATTGTTATTGGACGATGGAGATGCTCACCTTAGGGGATTATTAGTGAGTTAGATATTCCTATAGAGAATATCCTGAGCACCGGTGCTTATAGCCTGCTGAACCGCAGCGGGATTAATACCTGGCGTACGTCCGCGACCAAAATATTCAATAGTCGCCATAGCTTCAGCAGCTTCAGGACTAATCTCTAAACCAGCCCGACGAATCGGAAACAGACTAGGGCCACTACTGGGAGGACGTGGGGTAGCGGGTTTCTTCATCGGACCGTACTTTTGATCCAACCTACCTTTCACAAAATCACTAAACTCGTCTTGAGACATCGGAAAGATCGGATCTTCCCCCACGGGGATTCCGCCAGCAAGGAGCTGTTCGGCAATCGCTTGCTCTAAAAACTCTTGCGGGGTCACAGTTTAGTTCGTCGCTAAACTTCAGTATAAATCAGTAAGTTTATCGACATGCCTAATTCTGAATGGTTTAAAAAAATCCAGCTTGAAATTGTAGATACAGAAGATGGTGGCACAAGTTTAAATTTTGCTTGGGATGAAAAAGATCCCGAACTTCAGCTATGGACGGAATGGGGCGAAGAAAAACAACGTAAATTTATTTTGAAAGCTTTGGAAATCGGTTGCACTTTAACGCCCGAAAAAGATCTCGGATAAACCAAACTCACCGCGACGTGGATTAAACCGCTCTTTAGCCAGATCTATCCGCCGCTGAACTTCATTTCTATTGAATTGGCGAGCTGCCTCTGCACGTTGAGAAGTCGTTAAAGGTTTTATTTCTGCAGTAAGAGGTCGCTCGCCCACGCGGGGTTGCGCTGAAATGCCGGTGCGGGGTGCAGTACCGATAAATTGACGAAGTTTAGGCACAATACCTTCGCCGGTTTCTTGACGAACAACTTCATTAAGAGCCCGTGCGCCAGCAGTGCCTACAAAACCCGCACCAACTCCGGGAGCAAAAGGCGCTCCAATAGGAGAAGCTAAAAGACCAGCAGCACCTGCTGCCATGGGGAGGCTTTGAATAAACTCTTTACCCATTTGTTTACCCATAGCTACAGGGCCCTGACTATATCCCGTTTGAATTGCTTCAGGAGTCGGAATCAAATCAGCGGCACCGGGAAGCAAAGCGGAAGGTGTACGACGTAATGCACGCCCAAATTCAAGGGCTCCCAGCGGAGCTGTCGTTACAGGATCGACTGAGAAATAAGCTCGCGCTCCCTCTGCACCACGTAAGTCTCGCCGGCCACGGAAAGGTTGAACAGGCACCAAACGTTGTGTTTCTGGATCAACGTACGAATATTGTCCTTCATGTGTACGTGCGCCAAAACCAGATTGTTGGTACGCGAGAGCACGCTTATTGACCATAGAAGATCCTTTTCTAAAAGGTTCATTACTGAGCGGAGTATTCTTTATTAGCGCTCCTACCGGAATATCCCGAAAAGAGTTTTCTCTAATAAAGTTTTGTATATCCGGTTTAATATCTTCAGGTAAATTTTCGGGAGCTTCATATTTACCATTAATTTTAAAACCGATGTCATAGACACCCGCAAAAGGTTTTTCATCTATTAACCTGACAAAGTTCTCACTTATGTCGTTAACTGGCAATATAGAAGCATCACGTTCGATAGTTACCGTGTACGGCCTAGATCCGGAATAAAAAGTCCCTTCAATAGTGGGCTCGAAATAATCAGGAACGTAAGGTGTAGACCCTAAAGTACCTAACTTTTCATAAGCTTTAGGATAAACAGATTTAATTTCACTAGAGTTTAGATATTCACCTCCTCCAATACCCGCTGCTCGGGGAGAAACAGTTATAAATTTATCTTCAATATTACGCAAATAGTCCTCTAAAAAATTTGTTACACGAGTACGCTCTTCGGGGTTAGCAATAGTTTTTGAATATTCAAGCATCTTTTTTAAATTATCAACAGGTTTAGCTTTATCTACATAACTGCTAGCAAGTGTTTGATAAACAAGCGTATTTACATCAGGGTTATCTGCAGAGCCGAGTTCTTTTATAACTTTGTTTAGTTCTTCTGTAGGTAACTTTTTGTAATTAGCAGGAATAAAGCTACCGTATCTGGTAAGAAGCGCATTTTTGTCTAATCGGCCCCTAGACGCAGATGCAGTTCGGATGGTTTCTAATTCAGGATATTTTGCAGTAAGTTTAGTAACTTCTGATTCAGGTAACCCATAAATACTACGAGACTCTGATTCGTCCCAGTCAGAATATTCGGGTTCCGGATATGAGGCTTCCTCGGGAAGATCTCCTGAATTTTGTAAATATTCAAGAATATAGTCAGGATCTGCTCCACGCGTGCCTAAAAGCTGACTCAGATCAAAAGCAAACTGCCCCGGAAAAGTCCCGCCAATTTCAAGTTGACCTAAGTCGTTACGTCTAACAAGTCGTCGTAGCGCTTCGTCGTCAGCATTTCGTTGAGCATCGAGAATAATAGCGGTGTTTGTATGAGGGACATCTCGATTAATGGTTTCGTATAAAAGACGACGAGCCCGTTCCGAAGGAGAGTCAGCGGAAACATTTGCCTCAGCAAGAACCTCGGGTTGACCTAAAACAGCTAAATCTTCAGCTAAAACAGACGGACGCAAAGAAAAAGCCGTTTGACGAGTACGCTCATAAGGACTTAATTCATTTGTAGGAATATTTGCAGGATCTAAACCTCCCCTCTCGGTAACGCGAACGCGCTGTCCTGTAGAAGGTAACGTGACGCCACGGTGCTCGGTAGATGCGTCCGGATCATCAGAACCATATTGACCCGGTACTTCACCAAACAATTGCCGAAGCGCATAAGCGTCTTCTAATCCTGAAATTGTAGAAAGAGGCGAACGACTCAATAAAAGATCAACGTCACGTAAAAATTGCGGATTTGCTTGTAAAGATCTTTTAGTGCGGACGGCAGCACCGCGTGGATCCCCCGAAGGATCTTGAGTTATTTCGCCAAGGAGTCCCCGAAGATTACGAGGATCCTCAAAAAACCTGTCAATTCGCCCGCGTCCTTCAAGAGGAAGCTCTTGCTGGTATCCGTAAGCGCGCCCAAGAGGTTCAATATCTGCGGAATCTACAAAATTCTGCCATTCAGCGCGATTCTCAGGCGCCATGCTCAGTAAGCACTTAATAAAACAAGTCTAATTTATTTTCTACTGACCAAAATTAGAAAAATTTAGGGGGTCGTCTAAGTCGCGCCCTGTCGTCACCACGGAAACGGCGCGTTTGTAGAAAAAACTGTCGGTCTTACCCGCTTTCTCCAGCGCTTCTTTAACTTTACGCCATTTTTCTATTTGTTCTTTATCCATAAACTGCTTTGATGTTCACAAAAGCAGTCTAAACGCGGCTTTACGCGTATTCCTAATAAACGTATTTTATTAATTATCGTTTTTTACCGCCATTTTTGGCTTTTTTGGCTGCTGCGTTGCCACCGTTCTGCTTGGCGTTCTGCTTGGCAGCGGGTTTTTTCTTTTTTGAAGCCGCCATGACACTTAAAAGTAGATAAAAATATTCTAGGACAAAAAAATCGCGCCGAAATTTTTTTATAACACTATTACTATGTTGCTATACCGGAGGTTTCACCCCAATTTACCCAGAAGATTTACAAAACCTTCTCGCCGCCGCCGTCGGGTAAAGCCCATATTTAAAAAAAAGGCCGGATTGCGGGCAGGTTGCGTGCAGGATTCGCGGGGGTTTGTATAACTAACTGTGTCGCGCTATCCTATCATCAGGGTGCGCCCTAAGTATAATTGTGACAGTTTGTAAATTATATTGACAGGGGGGCAGGCCCTGTGTTATTTCGCGTGCGATCGCGTGCGCGTTTCCTTTCAAGCTGCGCGAACGTGGTGAGCCCGGTGCGCACTGTGCCAATTCAGGGACCGGCTGGGAGGGGTTGACGGGCGAACCGCCTGCCCCTTACCTTTAGATCACTGAGGCAAGGGCTCCGCCCGAACCCCGGTTGAACCTTGGAAACCGAATAGGACTCCGCGATGGCCGAACGGGCCCCACGCGTGCCGCCGATGGTAGGGAGCACA
>Ga0222712_10004583_pt1 | contig 14386 bp, 15 predicted proteins | sample C33_657DmetaG_FD_165043 | JGI IMG/M metagenome (GOLD analysis project Ga0222712, IMG submission 165043) | Estuarine water microbial communities from San Francisco Bay, California, United States - C33_657D | ecosystem: Environmental > Aquatic > Marine > Unclassified | place: USA: California... | reverse complement strand
AGGCGGGTCCACTCCAGCCCCGCGCTGGCCGACAGCAGCACGGCCAGCGCCAGCCAGAAGACGATGCGCTGGCGCCACACGCGTCTGGCGGTCATCGGTTGGGCAGCTTCGACTGCCTCCGCAGCCCGCAGCCAGCGGGCCAGCGCGGTGAACCAGGTGCGCCACCCTGCGGCGACACACCACCAGACCGAATAGCCCAGTGCGAAGTAACTCGTGTTGGCCAGATAAGCACCCAAGCGGCCGCCCCAGTTGGCGTTGGGCGTGCCGGCGCCAGAAGTGAAAAAAGCCGCGTCCTGGGCCGAATGGGTCAGGAGCGCCAGACACCAGAACACCAGGGTGACAGCACCCAGCAGCAGGGCGATTTCCTGGCCAAAACGGCCCAGGGCGGCGCGCGGCAAGGCGGCATTGCCGCCGTCGCGGTTTTCAAGGGTGTTGAGCGAGTACGTCATCAGGCGGGCGTGTCGTTGGTGGCCGACTCCACCCCAGCGGAGATACGGCGCCAAACCCACAGCTTAGCCTAGCGAGCCCAGTTGTTCCCGGATCAGCATAGAACCATCTTCGCGGGTCTCGACGAAGCCCCGCTCTTCAAGGTCTTTCATCACGCGGCTGACCATCTCTCGCGAAGCACCGACCATTTTGGCGATGTCCTGCCGGGAGATCCGGTCGCGGATCGCCAGACGTCCCTCACGGTCGGGCTGAGCGAACTCCAGAAGCGCTCGCGCCACCCGGCCGTAGACGTCCATCAGGGCCAAAGATTCGATCTTGCGGTCGGCCTGCCGCAGGCGCAGGACCAAGCCCTTCATGATGGCGTAGGCCATGGAGCTGTTGTCCGGCAGGCAGCGGGCGAACTCGGCCCGGGCCAGGGAGAGCATGTCGGTCTGAATTTCGGCGCGCACGGTGGCTGAGTGGGCCTGGTTGTCGATCAGGCTCATTTCCCCGAGGTAGTCGCCGGGCTGCAAGGTGGCGAGGATGACCTCCCGGCCGCGGCGGTCGGCGGTGATGACCCGGGCCCGGCCGGTGAGGATGATGAACAGGATGTTGGACTTCTCTCCCTGTGCCACCACCACCTCGCCCCGCTTGAAGCGGCGCTTGACCACCGCATCGGCCACGATTTCTGCGTGGTCGGTGGTGAGCAGGGCAAACAAGGGCACCCGGCGAATGAGCTCGAGGTTGGACAGCATGGACATGGCGTTCCTCGGGCAGGTGATCGGTTCTTACAATCGGAGCCATCGAAAAGTCCGCGTACCGTCCTTATGGAACGGCGCGATACTCCCCCGACTCGAGCCGAATGTAATCGGGCCCGCCTCCTCCATGGGGTCTGGCCCGGGAGATTTACCCAAATGAGCAGCCAACACGCCAAAGTCATCATCCTGGGCTCCGGCCCGGCCGGCTACACCGCCGCCATCTATGCGGCCCGCGCCAACCTGCAACCGCTCCTCATCACTGGCATCGCGCAGGGCGGCCAGTTGATGACCACCACCGAAGTCGACAACTGGCCCGCTGATGTGCACGGTGTGCAGGGACCGGAGCTGATGCAGCGCTTCCAGGAGCATGCGGAGCGATTCAACACCCAGATAGTGTTCGACCACATCAATCAGGTCGATTTCAGCAAGCGCCCATTCACCCTCACCGGGGACAGCGGCCAGTACACCTGCGACAGCCTGGTGATCGCCACGGGCGCGTCGGCCCGCTACCTGGGCCTGCCCTCCGAGGAGGCCTTCATGGGCAAGGGCGTGAGCGCCTGCGCCACCTGCGACGGCTTTTTCTACCGTGGCGAAATTTGTTGCGTGATCGGCGGCGGCAATACCGCGGTCGAAGAGGCGCTGTACCTGTCCAACATCGCACGCAAGGTCTACCTGGTACACCGCCGAGACAAGTTCCGCGCCGAACCAATCTTGATCGACAAGGTGATGCAAAAAGTGGCCGAAGGCAAGATCGAACTCAAGGTGTTCAACACCTTGGACGAGGTACTCGGCGACGCCACGGGCGTGACTGGCATCCGCATCAAGGACACCCGCACCGGCGCCACCGAGGACGTGACACTCAAAGGCTGCTTCATCGCCATCGGCCACTCGCCCAACACCGGCATCTTCCAGGGGCAACTGGAAATGAAGGACGGCTACATCGTGACCCGCAGCGGCAACAACGGCTTTGCCACCCAGACCAGCGTGCCCGGCGTGTTCGCCGCCGGCGATGTGCAGGACCACATCTACCGCCAGGCCATCACCAGCGCCGGCACCGGCTGCATGGCGGCGCTGGACGCGCAGCGCTTCCTCGAGCAGCAGGATTGAGTAGTCAAAAAGCTTAATAGGGGCGTTTTGCCGGGGCCTTGGGCCTGGCGGCAAGCGCTCAAACGCTGCTCGAACCAACAGAAGGGCCTTGCGGCCCGGCTATAATCGCGGGCTTTGCTGCTTCGGCCTGGGAAGGTGTTTGGACGGCAAAACGGGTTACCGCCACCCTTTCTGGCGAGGTGAGGCGGTCAGTAAGCGACCGCCTGAGGCGCTCACGAAGTGACCGTCGTTGAAGGAGTGCTCCATGGCACGCGTATGCGAAGTGACGGGCAAAGGCCCCATGGTGGGGAACAATGTGTCCCACGCCAACAACAAGACCAAGCGCCGGTTCGAAGTGAACCTGCAATACCGCCGTTTCTGGGTTGAGAGCGAGAACCGCTGGGTTCGTCTGCGCGTGTCGAGCGCCGCCTTGCGCCTCATCGACAAGAAGGGCATTGACACCGTGCTGGCGGACCTGCGTGCCCGCGGCCAAGCCTAATCAAGGAGATTCAAAATGGCGAGCAAAGGCGGACGCGAAAAGATCAAGCTGGAGTCCCAAGCGGGCACTGGCCACTTCTACACCACGAGCAAGAACAAGAAGACGATGCCCGAAAAAATGTCGATCATGAAGTTCGACCCCAAGGCGCGCAAGCACGTCGAGTACAAGGAAGTGAAGCTGAAGTAATTCGGCCTCTCTCCCCCAGCAAAAAGCCCCGCAACCGCGGGGCTTTTTGCTGGGGCCGGAGCTCTTCAGGCGTGCGCCGCGCGTAGCTGCTGAGAGAAGGCCCGAAGGCGGGCGATACCACTGCTCTCGGCACGCTGGCACCAGGCCTGCAGATCGGCAGCCAGTTGAGAGCGGGAATGGGTGGTGTTCATCCAGACCTGGCGCAGCTCCTCGCGCATGGTCATCATCTTGTCGATGACCGGCGAGGCGGCGCGGGCCTGGGCCACCTGGTCACGCGCATCGGCCGGCACCCGGTCGTCGTCGCGGTGCAGCCAGCGATGGGCGGCTTTCACCGGCGCCAGATCATGGCCCTTGGCTTGGAGCTGGGCGATTTCTTCCTTGGCCGCACGGCGCAGTTCGCGGGCGAAGCCGGCCATCACCTCGTAGCGGTTGGCGATGATGGCCTCCAGCGTCTTCTCGTCGGCGACCGGCCGGATCTCACCGAGTTGCAGCTTAGGCGGCACCTTCTTGACCTTGGCCCAGCCGATCATCTCAAAGGCGCGGATGTACGCCCAGCCGAGGTCGAACTCGTAGGGCTTGACCGAGAACTTGGCCGCGGTCGGGTAGGTGTGGTGGTTGTTGTGCAGCTCTTCGCCGCCGATGACGATGCCCCAGGGCGAGATGTTGGTGCTGGCGTCGGGCGCCTCGAAGTTGCGGTAGCCCCAGTAGTGGCCGATGCCGTTGATGATGCCGGCAGCGGTGATCGGAATCCAGAGCATCTGCACCGCCCAGACGGTGGCACCCAGGGCGCCGAAGAGGGCGACGTTAAGGATCAGCATGAGAGACACGCCGAGCGCGCTGTGTCGGGTGTAGAGGTTGCGCTCGATCCAGTCGTTGGGCGTGCTATGGCCGTACTTGGAGAGGGTCTCCTGGTTCTTGGCTTCCGTGCGATAGAGCTCGGCGCCGCGCCAAAGCACAGTGTCAATGCCGCGGGTCTGGGGGCTGTGCGGGTCTTCGGCGGTCTCGCACTTGGCGTGGTGCTTGCGGTGAATGGCCACCCACTCCTTGGTGACCATGCCGGTTCCCAGCCAGAGCCAGAAGCGGAAAAAATGCGAGGGGATGGGACCCAGATCGAGCGCGCGATGGGCCTGCGCTCGGTGCAGGAAAATCGTGACGGCGGCGATGGTGAAGTGGGTGGTGATCAGCGTGTACAGGATGACCTGCCAGACGCTCAGGTCCAAAAGACCATGGGCGAGCAGATCGATCACTGAGTTGAGCACCGGCCAGTCGGGGAGCAGCATGGGGTCGGGTATTCCGTGGAAGGGCAAACACTCCAATTCTAGGGGCCGGGGCCATTCAACACCAGCGAAATGGAGACTTAAAGGCTCTGCCCCCGATGAAAGTGATCAAATTGCGCCCGCGCCCGCCTCAGATTCGCTCCCAGACGGAAGCAAAAAAACCATCGGTGCCATGCCGATGCGGCCACAGACGCAGGAAGTCGCCACGGCACAGGGCCTGCGCGTCGCCCAGCTTGAGCGGTGCCAGGGCCTGAGCAGCGGGCACCAACTTCCAGCCCGCCTCGGCCTGGGCAAAGGCCTCGGCGATGCCTTCGTTCTCCTCCCGCAGCAGGCTGCAGGTGGCATAGACCAGCCGGCCACCGGGTTTTACCAGGCGGGCCGCGCTGCGCAGGATGGCCAATTGCTTGACGGTGAGCTCGGCCACCGCCTGGGGCGACTGCCGCCACTTGAGGTCCGGGTTACGCCGCAGCGTGCCCAGGCCCGAGCAAGGTGCGTCTACCAGCACCCGGTCTATCTTGCCGGCCAGGCGTTTAATGCGTTCGTCGCGCTCGTGCGCGATGGCCGCCGGGTGCACATTCGACAGGCCGCTGCGGGCCAGGCGGGGCTTTAGGGCATCGAGCCGGTGGGCCGAGGTATCGAAGGCGTACAGGCGCCCGGTGCTGCGCATGGCCGCGCCCAAGGCCAGGGTCTTGCCACCGGCTCCGGCGCAGAAGTCCACCACCATTTCGCCGCGCTTGGGGTCGACCAGGGCAGCCAGCAGCTGCGAGCCTTCGTCTTGCACTTCGATCGCGCCGCGTGTGAAAGCTTCGAGCTTGGTCAGGGCCGGCTTGCCCGCCAGTCGAAGGCCCCAGGGCGAATAGGGCGTGGGCTGCGAGGCAATGCCCACGACCTTGAGTTCCTTCTGGATATCCTCACGCTTGGAGTTCAGGCTGTTGACCCGCAGGTCCAGCGGCGCGGGTTCGTTGAGCACCTGGGCCAGCGCCATGAATTCGTCGCCCAATTGCTCCCTGAGCGGCTGCACCAGCCACTCGGGCAGGCTGTGACGATGGCGCTCAAGCAGGTCTTCGTCGCGCACCCCGTCACAGGCGTCGAGCCAGCTCTTTTCCTGGTCGTTGAGCGCGCTCTTGAGGAAGTCACGCGGGCCCGCAAAGCCCAGAATCGCAAGGCGTCGCTCACGCGGGCCGCTTCCTGAGGGGGCGAAATGCTCGAAGCGCAGCTTATGCCGCAGCACCGTGTAGGTCGTTTCAGCCAGCGTGGCGCGCTCACGCGGGCCGAGTTGCCGATGGTCTCGAAAGTAGCGCGAGACCACCGAGTCGGCCGGGTGCTCCAGCCGGAGGGTCAGGCCCACCAGTTCGGCGCAGGCTTCAAGCAGGGCTTTGGGATGCATGGGGTTTCCAGAATTCGTGAGGGGGCCGTCGGGCCAGGGGGCGACAGGTCGAGCGGGCGGGCCCGCAGCTCAGGCCGCAGGATGTTGCAGCGATCGGGCCAGCAGCTTGGCTACCGCCCGGGGGTAGATCTGATGCTCCTGTGTCAGCACGCGCGCCGCCAGCGTGTCTGGATTGTCGCTCTCGAGCACCGGCACCATGGCCTGCGCCAGGATCGGGCCGTGGTCGAGCTCGGCCGTGACGAGGTGCACGGTAGCCCCAGCGAACTTGCAGCCCGCTTCGATGGCGCGCTGGTGGGTGTGCAGCCCCGGAAAGGCGGGTAATAGCGAGGGATGGATATTGACCAAGCGCCCGGGGTAGCGGTTCACGAAGCCGGGGGTGAGGATGCGCATGAAGCCGGCCAGCACCACCAGGGCAGGCTGGTGGGCGTCAATGGCGGCGGCCAGATCAGCCTCGAAAGCTTCGCGGCCTTCGTACTGCTTGTGGTCCACCACGGCAGTGGGCACGCCCATTTCCTGGGCCAGGGACAGGCCCCGGGCGTCGGGACGGTTGCTGATGACGGCGGCCACACGGGCGCCCGGGCGTTGGGCCCAGTCCTCCTGCCGGGCGGCGCGGACGATGGCCACCATGTTGGAGCCGCCGCCCGAAATCAGGATCACGATGTTCTTCATGGAGATCGCGATTATCCCCAGCCGCATGACCCACCCCACCCGGCGGTCGATGTCGCGCGACGGACATCCACCGACAAAATGAAAAGCACGATCGTGCTAAAAACGGCGATCAATTGGAGACTCCGCCCATGGATCTGGCCTTTACCCCCGAACAACAGAGATTTCGAGAAACCATCCGTGCCTGGGTACGCGAGAGCCTGCCCACCGACATTGCCCACAAAGTACGCCACCACCTGCACCTGAGCCGCGAGGACATGCAGCGCTGGGCGAAGATCCTGGGCAAGAAGGGCTGGCTCGGCCATGCTTGGCCCACCGCCTTTGGCGGCCCGGGTTGGGACGCTGTCGAGCGCCACTTGTTCGAAGAAGAATGCGCACTGGCCGGCGCGCCCCGGGTGGTGCCTTTCGGCCCGGTGATGGTGGCGCCGGTGATCATGGCCTTTGGCACACCCGAGCAACAAAAGCGCTTTCTGCCCGGCATCGCCTCCGGCGAGGTGTGGTGGAGCCAGGGGTACTCTGAACCCGGCTCGGGCTCAGACCTGGCCAGCCTCAAGACCCGGGCCGAGCGCCAGGGCGACAAGTACATCGTCAACGGCCAGAAGACCTGGACCACCCTGGGACAGTACGGGGATTGGATCTTCTGCCTGGTGCGCACCGACAACTCGGGCAAGCCCCAAACCGGCATTTCTTTCCTGCTGATCGACATGAAGTCACCGGGCGTGCAGGTGCGGCCGATCATCATGCTCGACGGCGGACATGAAGTGAACGAGGTCTGGTTTGACAACGTGGAGGTGCCGGCGGAAAACCTGGTGGGAGAGGAGAACAAGGGCTGGACCTATGCCAAGTACCTGCTGGCCCACGAGCGCACCAACATCGCCGACGTGAACCGCGCCAAGCGCGAACTCGAGCGCCTGAAACAGATCGCCAGGCAAGAGGGCGTGTGGGACGACACCCGCTTTCGTGACGAGATCGCCAAGCTCGAGGTCGAGGTGGTGGCGCTAGAGATGATGGTGCTGCGGGTACTCTCGGCCGAGACCTCGGGAAAGAGCTCGCTGGACATCGCGGGCCTGCTCAAGATCCGCGGCAGCGAGGTCCAGCAGCGCTACACCGAGCTGATGATGCTCGCCGGCGGCCCTTACGCCCTGCCCTTCATGCGCGAAGCGATGCAGGCGGGATGGCAAGGCGACTTCCCTGGTGGCGCAACAGGCCTGGCCCCCATGGCCGCCGCCTATTTCAATGTGCGCAAGACCACGATCTACGGCGGCTCCAATGAGGTGCAGCGCAACATCGTGGCCCAAACCGTCCTGGGCTGAGGAACACAGCATGAACTTCGATTTTTCCGACGACCAGCAGCAACTGCGCGACGCCGTGCAAAAGTGGGTGGCGCGCAGCTACAGCTTTGACAAGCGCCGCGCCGCGGTCAAGGCGGGCGGTCTCGACCGCGCGGCCTACGCCGAGCTCGCCGAGTTAGGCCTCACCGGCCTGTATGTGCCCGAAGCGCTTGGCGGCATGGGCATGGGTCCGATGGAGGCCATGGTGGTGATGGAGGAACTGGGGCGCGGCATTGTGCTCGAGCCCCTGCTACAGACCCTGGTGGCCAGCGGCGTGATCCATGGCTACGCACCCGAGGCGGTGCAGGCCCATTGGCTGCCTCGCATCGCCTCCGGCGAGGCCCTGGTGGTGCTGGCGCACCACGAGCGCGCTGCGCGCTGGCACCTGGACCGCTGCACCACCACCGCCAAGGACACTGGCGCCTGGACGCTCACTGGCACCAAGAGCGTGGTGCCCGGCGGCGACCGCGCCGACGCCTACCTGGTGCCCGCGATGGCTGGCGGCCAGATGGGGCTGTTTCTGGTCGAGCGCGGCGCCGAAGGCGTCACCGCCACTGGCTATGTGACCCAGGATGGCAGTCGCGCCGGCGAGCTCACGCTGGCGGATACACCGGCCACACTGATCACCACCGAGGGCCTCGCCGCGCTCGAGCATGCGGTGGATATCGGCATCGCCGCCACCTGCGCTGAGGGCGTGGGCGCGATGGATTTCACCATGGCGCTCACCGCCGACTACATGAACACCCGCAAGCAGTTCGGCGTGCCCATTGCCAGCTTCCAGGCCCTGCGTCACCGCATGGCCGACATGAAGATGCAGCTGGAGCTGGCCCGTTCCATGAGCTACTACGCCAGCCTCAAGCTCAATGCACCGACCGCCGAGCGCCGCCAGGCGATGGCGCGGGCCAAGTACCAGCTGGGGGTGTCGATGCGCTTCGTCGGTCAGAACTCGGTGCAGCTGCACGGCGGCATTGGGGTGACCGACGAGTACGTGGGCAGTCACTACTTCAAGAAACTCACCCAGATGGAAATGGTGTTCGGCGACACGCTGCACCACCTCGGTGAGGTGTCGGCCCGCATGCAGGACCAGGCGGGCGTTTTTGCCTGAGGGTACCGGCCTGTAACGAAAAGGCCCGGGATGCCCGGGCCTTTTTGATCTGCGACGCGCCGGGACAGCGGTCCGGGCCTCAGGGCGTCGGGCAGGCACCGTCGCGGCCGGCCAGACCCGTCACTTTTTCTGAAATCTTCTGCAAGCGCGAGCGCTGGTCCAGGCAGGCTTGGTACTGCGCCTGGGCGGCATTTTGTCGAGCGACACGGACAGCCTGCTCGCGCGCCGCCCGAAGCTGCGCGATGCGTTCACGGATCTGCGGCAAGGCCGCAGCCGCGGCCTTCTCGCCCTCCAAAATCGCGTAGGCACGCTGGGTGAAGTCGGTTCCGGCGATGTCCAGAACCTGAGGCCGCACGATGACATCGGCGCGACCCAGTTCGGCTTCGCTGAGCTTCTGTCCCATGATGGCGATGGACTGACTGACCGTGCCCACCATGCTGGCGGGCGTCTGGCCTCGCGCCTTGCTCGAGATGTCCACCGCAATGACCAGGTCGGCGCCAAGCTGGCGCGCGGCATCAACCGGCACAGGGCTGACCACCCCGCCATCCACGAAGTGGTATCTGCCGATGGTCACTGGCTGGAACACACCTGGCACGCTGCTGGAGGCGCGCACCGCTTGGCCGGTATTGCCCTGGGCAAACACGGTTCGCTGGCCGTCCTCGAGCCGGGTCGCCACGGCAACGAAGGGCTTGTCAAGCCGCTCCATCGTCTTGCGCCCCACCTGCTCGTTCACATAGTCCTCGAGCTTTTGCCCCAGTAACAGCCCGCCAGAGGACAGTTGGAGGTCACGGATGCGGGTTTCATCGAGCGCAACAGCCTTTTCCTGCAACTCCCGCGCGCTCATGCCGCTGGCGTACAGGGCGCCGACCACGCTGCCCGCGCTGGTACCTGCCACAACGACCGGCGCGAAGCCCTGAGCCTCCAGAACCTTGATGACACCAATGTGCGCAAAGCCCTTGGCCGCACCGCCGCCCAGGGCAATGCCGATCTTGATCGGGGGCGTGGTGGACGGCAACGCCGCGGCCAGACCGGGCCCCGGAGCGGTGGCTGGAGGGATGCCGGTACAGGCGGCGAGCGCAAACAGGCCGAGTACGCCCAACGTCCGGCGAGCGGAGCGGGCACCGGCGCGTAGGAGCGCGGAGGCGGAGGAGAGGGTCAGACGCATGCCGGCAATTCGGGAAGCAAAGGGGGCGGGCAGGAGAGTCTATCGGCCGCCGTGAAGCGCGACCGCCCTCGGGTCAAATGAGGATACTTCCGTCGATGCAGGTGACGGACTGTCCGCCGACGCGGATAACGTCTGCCCCCTCAAATTCCACCAGCAGATGGCCCGCGCGGCCGACGACCCGGCCCTGGGTGGCGGTGTAGCGGGGACCGAACCGGGCGATCTGACCAGCGTCGCGAATGAAAGCCGCGACCGATCCATTGCCGCTTCCGCAGACTGGGTCTTCCTGGATGCCCACGCTGGGCGCGAAGGTCCGGACCTCGATCGCGGCCGCCTCGCCCTCGCCCCAGGCCCCGTACACCACGGTGCCGATGGACTGGTTACGTTGGTCGAAAGTGGCCATCCGGGCGAAGTCGGGCCGGAGGTCGAGCACCGCCTGGGCACTTTCCAACTGGACGATGGTCCAGACCGGTCCCACGTTGACGCGCTTGGGAACCGGGTCACGTCGAACCGGCGCCCCCAGGATGAACGCCAGTTCCTCGACCTGGGCAGGATCCAGAGGAACCAGCGCAGGGTCGGGCAGCCGGAAGGCGATCTGCGGGCTCGCACCGTCGACGGGTGTCACGGTCAGCTCGACCAGACCAGCTGCGCATTCCTGCACCAGCTTGCCAAGCTGCGGGACGATGCGGCCCGCCTCCATCAGCGCGTGCGCCGTGCCCAGGGTGGGGTGGCCCGCGAAGGGCAGCTCCGACTGGGGCGTGAAAATTCGCACACGGTAGTCGGCGCCAGCCTGCGTCGGGGGCAGCACGAAGGTGGTCTCGGACAGGTTCGTCCAGTGGGCGATGCGCTGCATGGCCTCGGAGGTGAGGCCATGCGCGTCGAGCACCACAGCGACCGGATTTCCTCGGTAGGGTTGGTCCGTGAAAACGTCGACTTGCTTGAAAGAAACGCGAGGCATCTGCACTGAATCTGGTGGTGAAGGCCTGCAGGTTAGCAAAGGAACACCACCTGAGCGCTGCGGCTGCGCCTGAACCAAATCCAGGTTGCCCAGGGTGGTTCAATGGCCTACACTTTGGCGATGGACTTCGAATGGGACGAGGCCAAGAGTGAGGCCTGCTTTCGGGAGCGGGGATTTGATTTCGCCTATGCACTTCGGGCCTTCCTCGACCGCGACCGATTGGTTCAGCAGGATGTACGCCGCAGCTACGGTGAGGACCGATATCAAGTGACGGGAAAGATCGAGGGGCGATTGTTCGTTCTGGTCTACACGCCCAGGCAGGGAGCGATCCGGATCGTTTCTGCACGGAAGGCCAACCAGCGAGAGGTAAAGCAGTATGAGAACCGTACGCGTGACGATTGACCCGGCTCGAAGCGGCGCCCTTCCAAAGGGTCGCATCGACAGGGCACGTGTGGAGGTCACCACGGAGGCAGACATCGCGCGCCAAGCCGCGGCAGATGAGGCCCAGGCCATGCAGGACGCAGCGCGCTTCGCCCGCCGGGTGCGCAAGCGCCTTGGGTTCAGCCAAGCGCAATTCGCCGAGCGCATCGACGTCTCACTCGAGACAATCCGCAACTGGGAGCAGGGCAAGCGATCGCCAACCGGAGCGGCGAAAGCTCTCCTCAAAGTGCTGGAAAAGGCGCCGGAAGCAGCGCTCGCCGCATTGCGCTGAGCTTCTCGCACCCCGCAGGGGGGCGAGTCCCGCCTGACTCAAGCCTGCGCTACCCGAACAACCTAGAACTTCTGGGCAGATGGGCCATGAGGAACTCCATCTGGTCGGCCAGGATGCGCCGGTTGCGCAGGATGAAGTCTTCCCACAGGCTGGGCACATAAGGCGCGTACAGCAGGGGCATGCGCGCTTGCTCCGGTGTGCGGCTGCTCTTGCGGTGGTTGCAGGCGCGGCAGGCGGTGACCACGTTCATCCAGTGGTCGCGTCCGTTCTGGGCAAAGGGGATGATGTGCTCCCGGGTCAGCTCGGTCTCTCCGAATTCGCCGCCGCAGTAAGCGCAGAGGTTGCGGTCACGGGCGAATAATTTGCTGTTGGTCAGCCCCGGCTTGAGGTCGAACGGATTGATGCCCGGGACGCCCTTGGTCCCGATGATGCTGCTCACCTCGATCTGCGACTGCAGACCTGTGGCGGCGTTGTGGCCGCCGCGGAAAACAGCGATGGGAACGCCGGCGTCCCAGCGGACCTGATCGGCCGCGTAGTGCAGGACAGCCTGCTCCAGCGAGATCCAGGACTGGGGAAGGCCCTGGGCAGACAACTTCAACACCTTCACGAGCAAACGTCTCCTTGCCGGGTGGGGGGCCAGGCGGGGTGCCGGAGCGCGCCCCCCGGGGCGGGGGACAGGGGCCGACGCCCGGTACCGGGCCACGGTTGGCTTTCGCCGTCACAATATAGCGTGTTTCGATGTCTTTCCAGTGGCAAAGGCGACGCTTGTCGCCAGGACTGCCAAGTAAGACCGCCAGGCCCTTCCCCATCACCCCGAGATGCAGATTTTTCGCGGCTTCCACCACCCGGGCATCGCGCCCGCCTGCGCGCTGACCATTGGCAATTTCGATGGCGTGCACCGGGGCCACCAAGCCATGCTGGCCCTACTCAATAGCGAGGCGCGCCACCGTGGGGTCCCGAGCTGCGTCCTGACCTTCGAGCCACACCCGCGCGACTTCTTTGCCGGCCTGCAACGCAAGCCGGATCTGGCGCCGGCGCGCATCGCCACCTTGCGTGACAAGCTCACTGAGCTGCGCGCCTGCGGCGTGGACCAATGCGTGGTGCTTCCCTTTGACGAGCGGCTCTCCAGCCTGGCGCCCGAGGCCTTCATCCGCCAGGTGCTGCAGCAGGGCCTGGGCGCGCGCTACGTGCTGGTGGGAGACGACTTCCGCTTCGGCGCCCGGCGTGCCGGCGACTACGCCATGCTCGACGCCGCCGGCGCAGCCCAGGGCTTTGATGTGGCCCGCATGAACAGTTACCAGGTGCGTGGCCTGCGCGTGTCGAGCTCGGCGGTGCGTGACGCACTGGCTGGCGGCGACCTGTCCGCCACGGCCGCCTTGCTGGGCCGGCCCTATGGCATCAGCGGCCATGTGCTGCACGGCCGGAAGCTGGGTCGGGAGCTGGGTCGCGACGCCGACTTCCCAGACGGCTTTCGCACGCTCAACCTGCGTTTTTCCCACTGGAAGCCTGCGGCCAGCGGCATCTTCACCGTCCATGTGCATGGCCTCACGCCGGAGCCGCTGGAGGGCGTGGCCAACCTGGGGGTGCGGCCCTCGCTCGACCCCAGCGACGTCAACGGCGGCCGGGTGCTGCTGGAAACCCACTGCCTGGACTGGCCAGCCCACCTGGGCGCCGAGGGGGGCTACGGTAAGATCATCCAAGTGGACCTGCTGCACAAACTGCACGACGAACTCAAGTACGAGAGCCTCGCCGCCCTCACCGCCGGCATTGCCCGCGACTGCGAGACAGCGCGGACATTTTTTGCATCGACCCGCCGCCAGACCACACGCGACCGAATTTGAGGGCCGGTCGCCGTTCGCCGCCCCTCGACAGGCTCAGGGCGAGCGCCCGACCCCCTTGCAGTCGTCTGCGGCCTGACCCAGCAACGCCTCACCCCGCCTTCAAGGCTTGAGCTTGTCGAAAAGCCACCTCAGCCACTTCACACACGCCATGTCCGACGAGAACAAGACCTCCGCCACCGACTACCGGGCCACGCTGAACCTGCCCGACACCCCCTTCCCGATGCGCGGCGACCTGCCCAAGCGCGAGCCGGGCTGGGTCAAGGAGTGGGAAGACCAGGGCCTGTACAAGCGCCTGCGCGAGGCCCGCTGCGGCCACGAAAAATTCATCCTGCATGACGGTCCGCCCTACGCCAACGGGCAGATCCACATGGGCCATGCGGTCAACAAGATCCTCAAGGACATGATCGTCAAGTCGCGCCAACTCAAGGGCATGGACGCGGCCTATATCCCCGGCTGGGACTGCCATGGCCTGCCGATCGAAAACGCCATCGAGAAAAAGCACGGCCGCAAGCTGCCGCGCGACGAAATGCAGGCCAAGAGCCGGGCCTTTGCCACCGAGCAAATTGCCCAGCAGATGGTCGACTTCAAGCGCCTGGGCGTGCTGGGCGACTGGGACCACCCGTACCGCACGATGGACTTTCGCAACGAGGCCGACGAGATTCGCGCCTTCAAGCGGGTGATGGAGCGTGGCTTCGTCTACCGGGGCCTCAAACCCGTGTACTGGTGCTTTGACTGCGGCTCCTCGCTGGCCGAGTTCGAGATTGAATACGCCGACAAAAAGTCGCAGACGCTGGATGTGGCCTTCGAAGCCAACGACCTAAAGGCACTAGCCAGCGCCTTTGGCCTGACCGCCTTGCCAGGGGAAGCGAAGCCGGCCTTTGCCGTCATCTGGACCACCACCGCCTGGACGCTGGCAGCCAACCAGGCCCTCAACCTCGGCCCCGAGATCGACTACGCCCTGGTGGAAACGCCCAAGGGCTTTCTAGTACTGG
>Ga0222712_10004580_pt1 | contig 14396 bp, 6 predicted proteins | sample C33_657DmetaG_FD_165043 | JGI IMG/M metagenome (GOLD analysis project Ga0222712, IMG submission 165043) | Estuarine water microbial communities from San Francisco Bay, California, United States - C33_657D | ecosystem: Environmental > Aquatic > Marine > Unclassified | place: USA: California... | reverse complement strand
GGGCGCGGTAGCAGGCGCCGATTTCCCCCTCGCCCTTGGGGTCCCAGTCGCGGGCCACATCGGTGCCGCTGAAGGCTACTTTCAGGACTGCCGGGGCGTTGTGGCCTTGGGCGCGCAGGTGTCGCACAAAGCCGATCTCCGGGCCGAAGCCGCCTTCGGCGCGGGCGAAGTTGCCGTATTGGCGTGGGGCTTTTTTGCCGTCGGCACCCGCAGGCATGGGGTTGCCGCGGGGCTGTGGGATCAGGCTCTGCCACTTGGCGCCGATGCTGTCGAATTCGTCGGGTGGGGGATCGCCGACGCGGAACCAGAAGAGGGTTTCGGCGTCCTTGGCATCGGGCGGCAGTTGCGAGGAGAGGGCGTCGTAGCCCACGCTGTTGGATTGGCCGGCGACGATGAAGAGGTCGCGGGTTTCGGCTCGGGCGATGCTGAGGCCAAGGGCAAGCCAGGCGATGGGAAGAAGCGGGCGGATCATGTGGGAGGCGAGGGTGGGGCCAAGGCGCAGGCTTGGTGGCCTGCGCTCGGGTTGGGGTGCGGAGACAGAGGTCTGTGCCCAGGTCTGGTGGTCTGGGGCAGTTTGAGGCTTGGGGCGGCTGAACTCAGCGTGCCTTGAGCACGCCGCGCATCAGGATGCCGTGGCCGGGGAAGGAGCAGACAAAGGGATAGTCGCCCGGGGCGTTGAGGGTGAACTCGAGGACTTCGCTTTTGCCGCCGTCGAGCAGTTTGGTGTGGTGCAGGATGTCGCCACCGGCGGGGATGAAGCCATTGCCAAAGCCTGCTGCGCCCATGGCCACGGCGGCGTTCATGACGGCGTCCGCCTTGCCGGGCTTGGTGACCAGCAGGTTGTGCGGCATGACATCGGTGTTGGCGAAGGTGAGTCTGATCTTGCGGCCTGCTTTCACATTGAGTTCCTTGACATCGTACATGAGGCGCTCGCGAATGGTGCCAACGCGAATGGTGGTCAGCTCGGGCTTGTCGCTGAGCACGCCGGATTTCTCGGCCTTGGCCTCGACTTCACCGGCGAGAACGCCGCCCTTCATGCTGGCTTCAACATTGAACCAGAGGTGCTGCACGACATTGGCAGCGTTGCGGACATGAAGGTCCGGGGATTGTTGCAGTGAGGCCAGCAGGGCGGTGTCACGAATGTTGTGCTGTTGATGCACCCAGAGGGCTTCGAGGAGGTGATGGGCGTGTTCCTTGTTCTTGGGGTCGAAGGTTTTCATCCATTCCTTGGTGGCGGCGATGACCTCGGCAGTTGGGCGCTCGCTGAGTTCGACGCGGGTGCGGTGGCGCACGCTGTCGGTGGGGTGCTTGAGGTTTTCCAGCAGTGCGGGGATGGGTTGGCCGTCAATGGCGACTGGGGCCTGGAGTGGGCGGCCCTTGGCGGTCATGCGGTAGATGCGGCCGTGCTTGTGGTCGCGGTTGGGGTCGCGCACATTGTGCTGCATGTGGCCGATGATGACATTGTGCCAGTCGGCGATGTAGAGTGCGCCATCTTCACCAAACACGGCGTCACTGGGGCGGAAGTTTTTGTCGCCGCTCATGAGCAGGCCACGGGACTTGTCCTCGGTGACGCTGCCGTCGGCCTGGGTGACTTTGACGCTGAGTTCCGCGCCGGCGGGTTCTCCCCAGACCGTGCCCTGCTCGGCGTTGCGTGCGAGGTCATAGTGCTTGATGCCAAGGAAGCCGATGACATTGCAGATGAGGAAATCGCCCTGCATGTCCTCGGGGAAGTGGGTGCTGCTGACGACTTCGCTGGCGGTGACGGGGCGCACTTCCTTCTTGAGGAGTTCATGCATTTTGAAGCCGTTGGCCTCGGGGCGCACCTGATAGGCGCGGCCGCCGGTGCCGTCAGTGGCGTAGTGATAGCCCCAGCGGTCAAAGGCAATGCCATGGGGGTTGGGGCTGTTGTCGGCGTGGCGGGCAATGGTGAAGCGGCGCGGGTCAAAGCGGTATTCGGAGCTGCTGTTGGCCTGCAGCGATGGGCCCCAGGGGTGCTCGTGGTTGTGCACCAGGAAGACGCCGCTTTGCCAGTAGATGCCGCCGTCAGGGCCCATGATGAGGTTGTTGGCACCGTGGTGGGTGTCGGCGAAGTCCACGCCCTGCAGCATGATTTGGCGCACATCGGCAACATCGTCGCCGTCGGTGTCCTTGAAGTACCAGATGTCGGGGGCTGAGGTGACAATGACGCCACCGTTCCAGAATTCAAAGCCCAGGGGGTTTTGCACGCGGGCAAATTCGGTGATGCGGTCGCAGGTGCCGTCCTTGTTGTCATCGTGGCAGATGACGAGGGCGTCCTTCATTTCCTTGAGGGGCTCCCACATGGGGTAGGTGTGCCAGACGGCGGCCCAGAGTCGGCCCTTGGTGTCCACTTGGAGTTGCACGGGGTTGACGAGTTGGGGGAAGCGGGCCTCATCGGCGAAGAGCTTCATCTCGAAGCGTGGGTCCATGGCCATGTGCTTGATGGCTTCCTGGCCGCTGACATATTCGGTGCGGCCTTCCTTCATGGCGCTGCTGGACTTGGACTTGCCGCCAACATTGGAGATCACGGGAACGGGCTTGGGCACATTGCTGTCGTCCACCTTGAGGTCAGCGCCTTTGGCGCGGGCCCAGACCTTGAGGTCGCGGTTGGCGGTCATGACATCAAACATGGTCAGCTCGTGCTGCAGCACGACGGCGTTGGTTTGGTCGTCGGTGAAGGCGAGGGTGCTGCGGCCGCCCCAGACATCGTTGCCGTCGCGGGCGCGGTAGCGTGCGTTCCAGTGCAGGTCTTTTTCGAGCACGGCCTCGCGCAGTTCTTCCAGGGAGGCGGAGGCGGTGATGTCCTTGTTGAGCAGGGCTTTGCCGATGATTTCTGCGAGTTGGCGATTGCCTTCGGCGCTGAGGTGAACACCGTTGATGGTGAGGGGCTCGCGTGCGGCCTTGAATCGCTCGAGGCTGGGGTGGAAGAGATCAACAAAGGCCACACCGGCTTGTTCTGCGGCTTCCGCGGTGGCCTTGGTGTAGGCCTCAAGTTGCGGATTGTGATCAGCGCCGGTGGGCAGGTTGGGGTTGCGGGTGTCTTCGTGGGCGATGGGGCTGAAAAGCACGATGCGCGGGAAGCTTTGGCCGTTGGGCTTGGTGCCGCGGATGTACTTGACGAAGTCCACCAATTGCTGGCGGTACTCGGCGGGTTTGTTGTCGAAGGATTCGTTGTATCCAAAAAAGGCAAAGACGACATCGGGCTTCACATGGCGCAGGTAGTCGGTCATGTGCATGTGGCCGCTGCTGCGAGGGAAACTGTTGGGCCGATCGCCGCTGGCGCTCATGTTGCGCAGGCTGAGGTTGAGGTCGGGCAGGGCGTTTTGCAGCACGGTTTCCATCCAGCCGTCGTGTTGCATGCGGTCGGGCAGGCCGTTGCCCAGGATGGCGATGCGGTCGTTTTTGCGGAAGGCGAAGGGCAGGGGGTCGCGGTGATTGGCGGGCACCTCCACGAGGGCGGGCTCAGGCTTGGCCGGATTGCCACCTCCTGAGGGGCGTGCAGCGGCAGGTTTGCCGGGTTTGCCGTCGGCGTTGAAGTAGGCCAGTTTGCCACCGGCCTTCAGGTCGATCTTGAGGTGCTGCGGGCCGCCGACATTGCGCAGTTCAAACACGGGCTGGCGCTTGTCGTCGAGCAGGGTCAGGGTGAAGCCGCCAAGGCGGTCCTCGAAGTTTTCGCGGCTCCAGAGCTCGATGCGCTCGATGGATTGGGCGCTGCCCAGGTCGCCTTCCCACCAGGGGTTGGGTTTGTTTTCCTGGGTGTGGGTCATGCCACTGCCCCAGGCGCGGCTTTTGTTGCCGTCAACGGCGCGATTGGCCTCGCCGCCGTGGCCGGTGGTGGATTGGCTGGCCTTGATGCCGCGGGCAATGTTTTTGCCGCCGCTGATGACTTCAATCTCGGCAATCTGCAGGCACTTGCGGTCGCCGGGGATTTCGAGGCGGACGAAGCGCGCGGGTTTGCCGGTGTTGATGTTGGGTTTGAGATTGGGGGTGTCGTTGGCGGCGGCGCTGCCTGCCTTGTTGTTGTTGGTTTTGGCGGCGGGTTTGCTGTCGCCCTTGGTGTTGTGGTTGGCGGGAATGGGGCTGGTCCATCCGGCGTACATTTCAGGCTTGATGCCGCGGGCATGGCCGCCGCCGGCAAAGGTGTTGGGCGAGAAGGGGCCAACGAAGCTGTAGTCCAGCTTGGCCGTGATGGCGTCTTCCAAGCCCAGGGCCCAGAGGATGCCGTTGCAAAGCAGGCGGCGGTAGCCCTCGTTTTGGATGTCCTCCGAGGTGCCGTGCATGGTGGTGAAGACGCGGCCTTCCTTGCCGCTGCGGCTGCGGTAGCTGCGGGTCCACTCGGCGGGCATCGGCGCCTTGTCGGCGGCGATGGGGTCGGAGGGTTTCATGCCCTGCAGGGGTTGGGCAATGGTGAGGATCTCGCCGCTGGTTGGCTTGCCGACATAGCCGCCGACGGGCACCCAGATGTCTCGCACGCCGCGCAGGATGGGGTGGCTTTCCTTGCCTGGGGCGATGTTGATGCGGGTGCTTTGTTGGTGGTTGCGGCCGTGGTGGCCCACCCAAGTCTGGCCCAGCACCTGATGGCCAAAGCCTAGGGTGTAGGCTGGGTCCTTGCCGTCAAAGCTGTAGGCGCCGTAAGGGGCATTGGCCGGGATCTTGAAGCCGTGGGTGGCGGTGCGCAGGCCCACGACCGGGCCGCCGCGTGCAAGGTAGTCGTCGAAGTGGCGCATTTGCTCGGCGGGGAAGTTCTGGAAGCGCAGGAAGACCACGGCGAGGTCCGCGGTCTTGAGGGCCTCGAGGCCTGGCATGTTGTTGTTGCCGGCGGTGATTTCACCGCTGGCCTTGTCAATGTTGAACAGGACCGTGCACTTGAAGCCGTGGTGACGGGCCAGCAGGCGGGCAATGGCCGGCAGGCTCTCCTCGCTGCGGTATTCGTGATCGCCTGCCATGAAGACGATGTGCTTGCCCTTGCCCAAGCCTGACTCGCCCTCAAAGACGAGGGGCGCGGCCGAGGCCAGCAGGGGAGCAGCGAGCAGGAGGGCGGTGAGGAGCCAGGACTTCATGGGGTGGATGCGAGTGAGACAGGGGTTTGGGCCCCGGGGAACCATGCCCCAAGACGCCGCGAACCATTGAGTACGAGGTGGATCGCCAAATTCCTACAGCACAATCTGCGGGCTACCCCTGCTTTTTTGACTCAGGGGTTCAGGCCGCACAAACTTACCAGTTCCCAGCCTTGAGGTAGGCATGGCCCTTGCTATGGCAGGAAGGTCATGTCGGCTCCCCTACCCGCTCATCCCCGTTTTCGTACTCTGCTGATCCTCGGCGCGCCAGGAAGTGGCAAGGGCACGCAAGGCAAGGTCTTGGGCAGCATTCCGCGCTTTCATCATCTGGCCTGCGGCGATGTGTTTCGCTCGCTGGACACCCGCACTCCGCTGGGCCAGAAGTTTGTGGAGTATTCCAGTCGCGGGGAGCTGGTGCCCGATGATGTGACCGTGGCCCTGTGGTGGGCGAATGTGAAAAACCGCGTGGACGCCTACCAGTTCAAGCCGGAGATTGATTTTCTGGTGCTCGATGGCATCCCTCGCAACGCCGAGCAGGCCAGGTTGATGGAGAACGACATCGAGGTGCTCAAGGTGTTTCATCTCAGCTGCCCGGACCGCAGCGAACTGGCACGCCGCCTGCGCAAGCGCGCCCTGAAGGACAACCGTTTTGACGATGCCAATGAAAGCGTGATTCAGCAGCGCTTTGCCACTTACGAGGCTGAGACCAAGCCGATCCTCGACTACTACCGCGAGGGCAATCGCGTGGTGGACATTGATGCCAGCCAACCGCCGGCCAAGGTGCTCTACGACATCCTGGGTGGGGTGATGACCCTCGATGCCTGGCACGACATGGAAAAGCTCAAGGTCTGAGTTGCAGCGCAGCGCGGGCCAAGCACACTCTGGGCCCATGCGATTGGTCTTTATTGGTTCCGGCGAGATCGGCCTGCCTTCCCTGCAGGCCTTGCTTGCCGATGGTGACCATGAGGTTCTGGCGGTGATCACTCAGCCGGACAAGCCCTCCGGGCGCAATCTGCAACTGCGGGCTGGGCCGATCAAACTCTGTGCGCAGCAGGCTGGGGTGCCGGTGTGGCAGCCGCAGCGCATTGCGCATTGTCTCGAGGAGTTGCGGGCCTTGCAGGCCGATGTGGCGGTGGTGGTGGCCTATGGTCAGATCCTGCCGCTCAGTGTGCTGGAGGCTCCGAGATTGGGCTGCGTGAACATTCACGCCTCGCTTCTGCCGCGCCACCGCGGTGCCTCGCCCATTCATGCGGCCATCGCCCAGGGCGATGCGCAAAGCGGCATCACGATCATGTTTGTGGATGTGGGCTTGGACAGCGGCGACATTTTATTGCAGGAGGCCCTGCCCATTCTGCCCACGGACACGGGCGGCAGTCTGCACGACAAACTGGCCCAACAGGCTCCAGGGGTCTTGCAACGCGCCTTGGCCTTGCTGGCCAAGCCCAACTGCCCGCGTCAGGTGCAGGATCCAAGCATGGTCACGCACTGCGGCAAACTGCGACGCGAGGATGGGCGGCTGGACTTCAACAACAGCGCTCTGCAACTCGAGCGCCTGGTGCGCGCCTTCAACCCTTGGCCGGGCACGCACCTGCTGCTGCCCAATGCCGCCGTGCTCAAGGTGCATGCTGCGCAGATTGAGCCAAGCGGCGATGAAACCCAACCTGGCCGAGTGCGCTGCGCCAACCCCAAGGAGGGGCTGGTGATTGAGTGCGCGCAGGGGGCGCTGCGCCTGACCGAGTTGCAGGCCGAGGGCGGCAAGCGGTTGAGTGCTGCCGACTATCTGCGCGGCCATCCCAGCTTCCCTGAGACGCTGCTCTAGCCGGCTGATGCGGGGCTGCCGTTGCCAGTCCCGGCGCTGGCGATGGCTGGATGGGCCAATGAAGACCTCAGGCGGGCACGCTCAGAGAGCCCTTTCTTGCTGGCGGAGTTGCGCTTGGTTCCGTTGGTTCCTCAAGCAAGTCTCCAGCCTTGAAGGGGCAACCAAGACCGCTGGATGGCTGTGAGTTGCCGCCGAGCCAAGCCCTGCACGGAGCCTCAAGTGTGGCTCAGGCCGCGCAGGGTGCCGCTGCTGCTGGCGAAGCGATCGGCTTCCAGCCCGAGGCCCTGCAACATCGAGACATAGAGGTTGGCCAGTGGCGTGTTGTTGGCAGCGTCGAATTTGAGATGCTGGCCGTGCCTGAAGCCGCCGCCTGCCAGCAGGATGGGCAGGTTCTGGTTGCTGTGGGAGTTGGCGTTGCCAAGGCAGCTTCCATAGAGAATCTGGGTGTGATCCAACAGACTGCCTGCGCCCTCGCGCACCGCGGCGAAGTCCTCAAGCAGGCGGCCAAAGGCCAGCAGTTGCGCCTCCTCGATGCGGCGCAGTTCAGCGATTTTCTCCGGCTCGTTGCCGTGGTGGGTGAGGCTGTGGGTTTCACTTTTGACTCCGGGCACATGGGGCACCACGGAGAAGGTGCTCAGGCTGAGGGTCACGACGCGGGTGCTGTCGGTTTGCAGAGCCAGGCGCAGCAAATCAAACATGAGCTGCGAGCGGGCGATGACTTCATTGGCATCGGCAATGTCTTTGGGGGCGGCGTAGTTGACCTTGGGCTTGGGGCGGTTCTCCCAGGCGAGGTTGCCCTGCAGTCGGCCTTCGAGCTCGCGCAGGCTTTGAAAGTATTGGTCCAACCTTGCCTTGTCCTGCGCGTCGCTGCTTTTCTCGAGCGTTTTGATTTTGCCCAACAGCAGGTCAAGCACGCTGCCGCCGGCTTGGATGCGGCGCAGGGCGGCGGCCTTTTCCTCCGCGCTGCCTGGCACAAAAAGGCGGCGATACAAATTGGCCGGGCTTTTCTCGGTGGGCAGCATCACTGCGCTGCGCGAAATGGCGATGCCGTCGCCGTAGTGGTCGCCCTTGCTCACGCTCAGCTGCAGCGAGGAAAAACGGGTATCCAAGCCGATGCGCTCAGCCACCCATTGATCCAGCGAGATGCTGTTGCGAAAGCTCGGTTGGCCGGGGTGCACTGCCCCGGTTAAAAAACATTGGCCGGCGTGATGGTTGCCGTCCACACCGGGGTGGGACAGGCCGCTGAAGCTGGTGAAGTGTTGGCGTTGCTTGGCCAGCAGGTGAAGGTAGGGGCTGTGCCCATCCGCGCCGGGCTCATAAAACTGCGGCATCATGCCCAGGGGCACATGAATGGCCAGCAGGCGGCGCGGGGCCTTGAGTTCAGCGGCGTGACCAAGGGCTGGCAGGCCAAGCAGGGCGCCACTGGCGCGAAGAAAACGGCGGCGGTTCATGGCATCAGGGCGTGGGGCGGAGAAACAGCGGGCTTTGGGCCAGTGCATGAATCAGGGAGCGCAGGCCGTGGCCTTTGTCCTTGGTTTGCTCAACGATGGACTCGATGACGGCGCTCTGGGTGGGGCCAATGTCCTGGCAGCAGGCATAGCGCGCAAGGTGTGAGGCGAGGGCGCGAGCCAGTCGCTGCGGATCGGCATTGAGCAGGCGGGCGAGATCCGCTGGGCCTTGGAAGGCACGGCCATCGCGCAATTCGCCGCTGCTGTCCACGCTGGGGCCGAGTTTGTAGGTGATGCGCCAGGGTTTTTGATCGCGCTGAGGTGGAGGCTCCCCCTTGCCATTGCTGCGGTAGCGTTGGCGCAGGCCGCCGATGGGGTCGAGGGCCTCCAAGGCAAAGCCCGGTGGGTCAATGCGGCTGTGGCAGGAGGCGCAGTTGCTGTCGCGTTGGTGGCGTTGCAGTTGTTCGCGCACCGTGGTGGCGCCGCGGGTGTCGGGGTCAATCTGGCTGATGCCTGGCGGCGGCGGTGGCGGCGGTTCGTTGAGCAGGCGGTCCATCACCCACAGGCCGCGTTTCACCGGCGAGGTGGTGGTGCCATTGGCGCTGAGCTTGGCGATGGCGGCCATGCCCAGCAGGCCACCGCGCATGCTGCCTGCAGGCCTGGGCACGCGGGTGAACTCCACACCGCGAGGGCCGCTGATCTCGTAATGCTCGGCCAGTCGTTGGTTGAGCATGACAAAGTCGGGCTCAAGTAGGGCAGTGATGGGAAGGTCCTGTTGCAGCATTTCGCGCAGCAAGGCGCGGGGTTCCGCGGCCATGGACTCATGCAGCAGGAAGCGGTATTCCGGGTAGAGTTGAGGATCGGGGGTGGTCTCCTCAAGGCGATTGAGCTCAAGCCATTGGTCGCTGAAATCCTGAAGGAAGCGCTGGCTGCGGGCGTCATCGAGCAGGCGATTGACCTCGGCGCGCAGGACATCGGGTTGGTGCAGCTTGCCGCTGGCCGCAGTGGCCATGAGTGGTTCATCAGGCGGCCCATTCCACAGCCAATGCGAGAGCCTCGAGGCCAGGGCCATGTCGGTCCTGCCTGAGTCCAAAAACAAAAACTCCGGTGAGCTCAGCACCGCGACATAGACGCGGCGCATGGCCTCCTCAAAGCAGTCTTCGGCCTCCAGGCGCTGTTGCAGCAAGTCGAGGTAGGGCTCGATCTCTGCGCTTTGAACCGGGCGGCGGAAGGCCTTGGGTAAAAAGGCCGCAAGCAGGCGGCCTGCGTCTTGTCGGGGTTGATTGCTGGCCACGCTGTGCAGGGCGGGTTGGCGTTCCTGCGGGCTGAGATCGAGGTGCATGCTGGGCAGATAACCGCCAAGGCTGCGCGGGGCCCTGCGCTGCGGCTTGATGGCCTTGGCATCGGCAGGCCATGGCGCGATGGGCAGGTCCCCAAACAAGGCGCGGTGGCTTGGAGGTGGCCAACTGGGGTTGATGGGTCCTTCGATTTCAAACCAATCCAAGGCCACGCCCGGGCCGCGGTGTTTCTTGGCGCGCCCGGCAACCTGGCCGATGCGCAGGCCATTCCAGGGGATGGAGACGGGATCAAAGACAAGGCTCTCCAAGGCATCAAGCCAAGTCACGATTTCCTTTTCCTGACTCTGCATGGAGGCGGCGGTGAACAAGGCAAGCAGGCGTCCGCCTTCCTGTTGATGGCCTTCTTCGTGGGCGCGCAGCACGGCGGCTTGATCAGGCCCGGGCATGGGCTTGCCTTGGTTCCATTCAAAGCCCCAGAGCGAGAGGCGCAGGCGGTAGTTGCCGGCGTAGATGGGGGCCACATTCATGGCCGCCTCGTAGCCGGCGAGGTTGGGATTGAGCAGGCCCACGGCGCTGGTGCTGCCGGCTTTTTTCAGGGCCTCGAGCTGCAGTCGGCGTGCCTCCAGATCGGGGCCTGCGTCACCCACATGGCCTTGTTTGTCCTCAAAGCCGCCGCGCACGGGCAAGGCGGGATCGGGTTGTTGGTCCTTGAGCAACACAAACTGGCCTTGCAGCAGATTGCCGCCGAACTTGAACAAGCCTGCGGGATACACGCGCTTGCGGTACACCGGCGGTGGTTTGGGTTGAGTGGCGATGGCGGCGTCCAGGGCCTTTTCGATGGCCTCCTGATAGGCGCTGAAATGCGCGGGGGAGAGCTCCAGGGCGCTGCCGATTTTATCGTAGCCGCCAACCCGCCCATCGGCGGGCAGCAGGTTGAGGATGTCGAGCCTTGGCAGTTGGAGCAGGTCCTGCAGGTTGTGTTGGAACTCGAGGCGGGTGAGTCGCCGCAGCCCAGAGGCCGGGGCGCTTGCCTTGGCGAGGGTCTGGCGCTGAAGTCGCAGTTGCCGCAGTGCCTGCTGGCGCTCTTGATCGTCTGGCCCCCTGCGTTTGGGCGGTGGCATCTCGCGGTGTTCGATGACCTCAATGAGGCGCTGCAGGGTGGGCAGGGATTGCGTCGTCCAAGGACCTTGGCTGAGATCCATCTGACCTTTGCGCGTGTCCTTGTCGTGGCAGTCCAGGCAGTGCTGTTGCAGGAAGCCTTGCAGAGACTCTGGCAGGGCTGCGCCCAGTGCGTTGGCGGCAAGGCCGAGAAGACCGAGGAGAATCAGGGGCGATGGATTCACGGATCAGGGCAGTTGCAGCAGGGGACGCAGGTGCTTGGCGTAAAGGGCATAGCCCTGCGGCGAGAGGTGAATCTGGTCGGGGCTGTAAAGCTCGGCACGCAGTTGCCCGTCGGCTTGAGTGAAATGAGGCCACAGATCGAGCAGGCGCAGATTGGGGTCATTCTCCAGTGGCAGGGCATGAAGGGCCTGATTGATTTGTTTGAGATCTTCGTGAAAGCGGTTGCCTGGGGCATGTGCAGGCAGGATTTTGGCGAGCACGATGCGGGCCTTGGGGAATTTTTCGCGCAGGTTGGCAACGCAGAGGGCCACGCCTTTGGCGGCGGCTTCAATGCCGGTTTCCGGAGTGAAGAAGGCGTTGTTGTTGCCAATCATGAGCAGGATGTTGGAGGGCTCAAGCCCCTGCACACCGCCGTGATCCAAGCGCCAGAGCAGGTTCTGGGTTTTGTCGCCGCCGATGCCAAGGTTGATCGCCTTGATGCCAGGGAAGTTTTTTTCCCAGGACTGTCCCCACTGAATGGTGATGCTGTCGCCCACCAAGAGCACGGGCAGTGGACCGGGTTGCGATTGCACGGTCTTGACATGGTCCTCGTGCAGCCTGAGCCAGGCATCGCCGCCGAAGTGACCTGCCGTGGGCACCTGGGGCCAGAGTTGGGGCAGGTGCTTGTGGAGTTCTCGACCCGGGCGGCGTTCATATTCGGGCTTGTCGGTGATGTAGGCGCGTTCCTGCGCGCTTAGCGGCCAGCCCGAGGGCTGCGGCTCGGCATTGGGATGCGGGTACTCCAGAGCGCTCAGGCCTTGGGCGGCGAGAATCAGAGGAAGGATGGCAAGTCGGCGAGGCATGATTGCAGTGCTTACGCAGGAGTTGATCGAACTCGACAAGCTCGAGGTCCGGCCAAGGGATTTATTTGCGCCGAAACTCCGGGCTGCTGGTCAGGGCGAGGATCAAGGCGGAAAGGGAATAATCCTGCCGGGCACAGGACTCGACCATGCGCTCAATGAGGTCCTGATCGGCAAAACTCACCGGCCTGCCCAAGGCATATTCCACCAAGGCCTCGGCGAGGCCACGGGCAAGATGCTGCGGCATGGCTGCGAGTTGGTTGCGCATTTCAAAGTAGTTGGTGAAGCCTTGGCCGTTGGGCCACTGACCACGGGCGTCGATGGCCCAGGTCAGGCGGCCCGAAGCGCGTTTGTCGATTTCCTCGAGGTGACGCCACTTGCCGGCAGCATCAAAGTTCTCAAGGCCAAAGCCAATCGGGTCGATGCGGCGGTGGCATTGAGCGCATTGGGCCTGCTCCTGATGCATGGCCAGGGTTTCGCGACTGCTGAGCAGGCGCCCTTCAAGGCGGCTGAGTTGAGGCACATTGGGCGGAGCTGGAGGCGGGGGTTGATGCAAGAGTTTGCGCATCACCCAGGCGCCGCGCTCCACGGGGCTGGAGCGCTGGCCGTTGCTGCCCATGGCCATGATGGCGGCCATGCCAAGCAGACCGCCGCGTGGTGAATCCGGCGGCACTGTGACGGGGCGAAAGGCATCGCCGCTGATGCCCTCGATGCCGTAGTACTGGGCCAGAAGGCCGTTGATGTGGATCTGGTCGCTTTTCAGCAGATGCCGCAGGCTGCCTTCATGGCGCAGCAAATGGGCCAGGGTTTCATAGACCTCACGCCTTGCGGCGGCCTTGGTGCTCTCATCAAAATCGCGGTGCAGCGTGGTGTCGAACTGAAAAAAATCCAAGCGTTCCATGCCCAGCCACTGCGGCACAAATCCGCTGACCCACTCCCAGGATTTGGGGCTGGCAATGAGGCGGCGCACTTCGCGCTCAAGGATGGCGGGTTGGTTGAGGTCGGCGGCAAGCAGGGCCTCATCAGGCGGGGCGCTCCACAGAAAGTAGGACAGCCGCGAGGCGAACTCAGGGCCGCTGAGACGGGTGGGCTTGAGGTTGGCTTGAGGCTCGGCGAGATACAAAAAACCAGGTGAGGCCAGCACGGCGCTGAGGGGTTCACGAATGGCGACCTCGGCGGCCTCGCCGGCTTGGCGTCGCGCTTCATGCAGGAGCATGAGTTTGTCGAGGTAGGCGGCGCTTGGTTCCCTGCCGCGGAAGGCGCGCCGGGCAAAGCGCTGCAGAATCGCGCGGGGATCGGGCTGCGCGAGTTTCATCACCGGCATCACCTCATCCTGGCCTGCCGCAGGCAGTGGGCCCTCCCACTCCACCCAGTCAATCCACAGGGCCGGCGGTGGGCCGACCTTGGTTTGTTTCACCGTCTCGTTGTACCAGGCGTTGTCGAGCTTCACATCGCGGCGTTCGCGCAGCACAAAACTGCGCGGGCTGTTGGCCGAGAGGTTGACTGTAAGTTCCAGAGTCTGCGGTTGTTGCAGACTGCCCTGGATTTCGAAGGTCTTGATCAGGTTGAATTGATTGGGTTCGGCCCGACTGCCGACTTCCAAAAAATGACGGCTTTTGGAAGTGTCAGGCAGGGCGGCGATGCGGACGCGCAGGCGATATTCTCCGGCAGGCACCTGCTCGACTTCATGCTTGGTCTTCAGCCAGCCCGAGGGCTGATCAGGGGGCAGGGCAATGATTTCCTCGGTGTGTGCGTTGAAGATGGTGAGTTGGGCGCCGGTTTGGTTGAGGGGATCCTTGAGGTAGCGATCGAAGCTGGGGCCGTGTTGCTCAAAGACGCGCAGGCGAAAGCGCGCCTCGGTTTCATCAGGGATGCCTTTTTGTGGGCGTTTGCCATCGAGAAAGGCCTGCGCATTGGCGGCGCCTTGTTGGTAATAACCCTTGTAGGTGCCGCCAACCATGGCGTTGGCGTGCAGCTCAACCTCACGGCGCTGGCGCATGATTTTGACAGGGGTGGTGGCGGCGGCTTTGGCCTCGATCCAATCCAGCCAGAGATTGAACTCCGGGCCAATGCCGTTGCGTTGTTTGGCCTCGGCAAACAGACGGTTGGCCAGGCCATCGCTGTCGTGCGAGCCGCGCTCGCGCAGCATGAAGACCCGCGGGCCGCCGGCCTGCAGTTTGATCGGGATTTGCAGCAGTTGCGGTTGCTGCCGCGTGCCGGTGACTTCGTGGGTGCTGGCCACGGCACAGACGCCGCTGTCATGCTGTGGGCCAAACTCCACGAAGCGCCGCGCGCGCGGGATGCCGTCCATGGCGGCGATGCGCAGGGTGATGAGATACTCGCCGGCTGGCCACTCGGCGGGAAGGCGAAAAAGCTGCCGCGAATTGATGTAGGCATCGTCAATGGTGAGGAAGGTGCCGGTCTTGGTGAGGGGATGCTCCACATAGGCCCGGTGATGCGGCACATAGTGAAGCCAATCGCGGCGACCGCTGTGATCGGCGCGGGTGGCGTCCACAAAACCAAATTGTGAGGGTGGCGGCGCGCCTTTGATGCGCTGCCACTGGCCGTACCAATGC
>Ga0222712_10004579_pt1 | contig 14398 bp, 15 predicted proteins | sample C33_657DmetaG_FD_165043 | JGI IMG/M metagenome (GOLD analysis project Ga0222712, IMG submission 165043) | Estuarine water microbial communities from San Francisco Bay, California, United States - C33_657D | ecosystem: Environmental > Aquatic > Marine > Unclassified | place: USA: California... | reverse complement strand
AATACATTGTGAATGTATTGAATAAGCAAGGACAGGATTCATTAGAATCAATCATCAAATTACCTATTTCATTGTTCCCAAGTGCCTTCATTAGCTATAAATTGAATGACAAAAATGATGTGCAGTTTAATTACTCTAAAAGAATCAATGCACCCAATCCATTCCAATTACAACCTTTTCCAGACTATTCAGACCCATTGAATATTGCAGTTGGTAACCCTAATTTAAAGCCACAATTCACGCATTCATTTGAAATGGCATACAATAATGTCTATAAAAAAGGTTCCAATTTGTTAGCCACTGTTTATTATAAATACAGCACAGATTTAATTACAAATTATATTTATAAAGACATCAATCCAATTACAAATGATAGCGCATTTTATAGTTCATTTATCAATGCGAACACATCTAAAGTATATGGATTGGAATTAAGTAATAAAACAACTGTTACTAAATGGTGGGATGTGAATCTAAGTTTTAACTTATTTAGATCAGAAATTGAAGCATCTATTCCTGGTCAAGATGTGAATAATAATTTAACGAGCTGGTTTAGCAAAATGAATAATAATTTTAAACTTGTAAAAGGTTTATCATTACAATTTAGTGGACAATACCAAGCTAAAACAATCCTGCCTCCAGGTGGAAACTCTGGCGGTGGTGGAGGAAGAGGCGGCGGAGGATTCGGCGGTGGTGGTGGCGGATTTGGTGGACCACAGTCTACAGCGCAAGGATACAATTTGCCTAACTATGAATTTGACTTAGCCATCAGAAAAGATTGGACTTTGAAAGGTGGTAAAACGGCATCATTGACTTTAAGTGCAAGTGACGTCTTTAGAACTAGAGTGATTCAGACTTATTCAGAAAGTTTATACTTTACACAAAATGTAATTAGAACTAGAGACCAGCAATTCTTTAGATTGAACTTTTCTTACCGATTTGGTAAATTTGATGTGAATTTATTAAGAAGAAAAAGTACAAAAATGCAAGAAGGAAGTGGGGGGATGGATCAAATACTACAATAGTAAAAATATTATTTAGAAGTTTTACCTTCTAGCATAGGAACAAAAGAGAATGCCTCAAAGGATTCTCTTTTTTCTTTTCCATCCTTTTTCTTTGTTAAACGTAACATCCTTTGTTCTGCTCCTTCCTCATCCAACGGAATGATCATTTTGCCATTCAGCTTCAATTGTGCCCATAGTTTTTCGGGCACTTTAGGTGCAGCTGCTGTAATTAAAATTTTATCAAATGGGGCAAGTGTTGGCAATCCTTCAAAACCATCTCCAAAACTAAAATGAATATCAGGATACTGTTGCTTGAATATATAAAAGGGTGTTAGATCAAAAAGTTGTTTTTGTCTCTCGATTGTATACACTTTTGCACCCATTGCTGCGAGCACTGTTGTTTGGTACATACTACCCGTTCCAATTTCAAGTACTTTTTCTCCGGGCTTAATTTGCAACAACTGTGTTTGATATGCCACTGTATAGGGCTGAGAAATAGTTTGATCTGCAGCAATCGGAAATGCACGATCCTCGTAGGCAATTCTATCAAATGCAGAGTCTAAAAAGAAATGCCTGGGGATAGAACCAATGGCCTCTAAGACCTTTTCGTCGGTAATGCCCTTGGTTCTTAATAAGTCAACCAATTGCTTGCGCAATCCTTTATGCAGGTAAGCATCTTCTAATTTTCGCATGCTTGATTTAGTTTAACTGCATAGCTGCAATAATGTTGTTAATTTTGTTTTGCAAATGCGCAAAGACCTCATCAAAAGCTTCCCTATTCGGCAAAACTGTATTGACACTGAAATAAAATTTTATTTTCGGCTCCGTACCACTTGGTCTAGCAGAAATTTTAGTGCCGTCTTCGGTTAGAAACTGTAATACATTGCTTTTAGGCAATTGTATTTTTGTTTGAGTACCAGTTTGTAAATCCGTACTTAATTGCAATTGATAATCCAATAAGGTAACCACTTTCATTCCAGCAATTTCGGTAGGCGGTTGTTTTCTGTAGCCTTCCATCATCGCTGCAATTTCTTGCTGTCCGTTCATACCTTTCTTAGTGATGCTAATTAAATGTTCGTAATAGAACCCATATTGCATATAAAGCGCTATCATTTTATCAAACAAGGACTTACCCTTACTTTTTTCATACGCTGCCATCTCACACAATAAAGCCACAGCACTCACCGCATCCTTATCTCTTATCTGATCACCAATCATTAAACCAAAACTCTCTTCACCCCCAATGATATAATTTTCTTTACCTTCTTTTTCTTTAACCAATTCAGCAATCCATTTAAATCCCGTCAACACATTATAGCAATTCACTTCATTTTGTCTAGCTACCTCATTGATCATTTCTGTCGTTACAATCGTAGTGACTACCATGTCGTTTGGTGCTGCAATACCCTTGGTCCTTCTGGCTTCCATCATATAAGCAAATGCTAAAACAGCAGTTTGATTCCCATTCATCAAAACCCATTCTCCCTTATGATTTTTTACACCAATTCCTACTCTATCTGCGTCTGGATCTGTCCCCAAAAGGATATCAGCATTCAAAGCCTTTGCTTTTTCTATACCAATACGCATTGTTTCGCTCTCTTCTGGATTAGGATAGGCTACTGTTGGAAAATTGCCATCTGGTGTGGACTGCTCCTCTACCACATGTACATTTTTAAAACCATATGCTGCTAATACTTTTGGCACCAAGGTAATACCTGTACCATGAATTGGCGTATACACAATTTTTAAATCGCTCTGCGCTGCAATCACTTCTGGGTAAACACTCAAAGTTTTTAGCATCGCAATATAGGAAGCATCCATCGCGGCTCCTATGATCTCAATCAATGCATCCCCTCCCATCCATTTTACTTCTTCCAAAGATTGTATCGCTTCTACTTCGGTAATGACATTTTTGTCATGTGGTGGGACCAATTGACCCCCATCATTCCAATAGGCTTTATAACCATTGTATTCTTTTGGATTGTGCGAAGCCGTACAAACTACCCCGGCTTTACATTGTAGTTGACGAATAGCAAAGCTAAGTTCTGGGGTTGGTCTCAATGCTTCAAATAAATAGACTTTGATGCCATTTGCGGCAAAAACCTGCGCGGTTGTTTCTGCAAAGAACCTGGAATTATTTCGACTATCATGACCTACTACTACCGAAATAGATTCGTTGGGATAAGTCTTCAATAAATAATTAGAAAAACCCTGTGTCGCCATCCCTATGGTATATTTATTCACCCTATTGGTACCCACGCCCATCAAACCCCTCAATCCGCCAGTACCAAACTCAAGATTTTTATAAAATGCATCTTCTAACAAATCGGGTTGATTGGCTTGTAAAGACCTAATTTCCTCCTTTGTGGCAGCATCGAAATTACCTTCTAACCAGCTTGCAATTTTTTGATTGATTGCTTGATTCATAATGGAATGGATTAAAATACTTGAGAATAGCGGCAAATTAAATAATTCTGCTTAAATAAGTCCATAAAAACAAGATTAGTTTCCTGATAATCTGTGAATTATTTGAGGGTATTTTAAGTAAGAGACTAAAGGAAATGGAGTAAATTTGTGTCTCAGCAAAATTGCTTTTAACCATGGAATTTATCAGCGGAATTGTTTTTTCGATCCTATCGGTCATTGCTTTTTACATTTTTGCAAAAAAGCTGTTGACCATAAAAAGAAATATCCATCTTGGACGTCCTATTGAGCTCAATGATCAACCGATTGCAAGATGGAAAAATGTTTTTTTATTGGCTTTAGGACAAAAGAAAATGTTTCGCAATATTCCAGTCGCTTTATTGCACTTAATACTCTATGTTGGGTTTATCATCATCAATACTGAATTACTTGAAATTATAATTGATGGTATTTTTGGCACCCACCGTTTTTTCAAACCATTTCTTGGTTCATTATACCCAATTTTGATCAATAGTTTTGAAGTTTTGGCTTTGTTGGTTTTTGTGGCCTGTTTATTCTTTTTGTCCAGAAGAAATATTACACGTGTAAAAAGATTAATCAGTAATGATTTAACAGGATGGCCAAAAACAGACGCGAACTTAATCTTAGCCATTGAGATTGTTTTGATGGGTTTATTTTTATTAATGAACGCTGCAGATCCAACTGCAAATTTTATCATCTCTTCATGGATTAAGCCATCTTTATCTACTCTTGATGCACATCAATTACATACCATTGAGCAAACTGCATGGTGGATGCATATTTTAGGGATTTATGCCTTTATGAACTACCTGCCTTATTCAAAACATTTACATATTGTATTAGCCTTTCCAAATGCCTATTATGCGTCATTGGAGCCAAAAGGTAAAATGCACAATATGGTTGCAGTTCAAAACGAAGTGCTCTATGCCATGCAGCCAGAATTGGCCCCAACCAATGCAGCGCCACCAGAAAAATTTGGTGCTAAGGATGTGATGGATTTGAGTTGGAAAAATTTAATGGACGCTTATAGTTGTACAGAATGTGGAAGATGTAGTGCAGCTTGTCCGGCAAATAGCACAGGAAAACTATTGAGTCCAAGAAAAATTATGATGGATACAAGAGATCGTCTTGAAATCGTTGGAAAAAATATAGACGCCAACGGACAATTTGTAGACGATGGTAAATCTTTATTAAACGACCATATCACCATAGAAGAACTAAGGGCTTGTACTACCTGTAATGCCTGTGTGGAAGAATGTCCTGTGAGTATTTCTCCAATGGATATCATCATTGAATTAAGAAGGTCATTGATTATGGAGGACAGCAATGCGCCTTCAGAATGGAATGGTATGTTTAGTAATATAGAAAACAATTTTGCTCCTTGGAAATTCGCTCCAGATGATAGAGACGCGTGGACAAAGCAATCTTAAAATAAAATAAGTATGAAAGTATCTACAATGGCAGAAATGATGGCTGCTGGCACTAAACCAGAAGTTTTATTTTGGGTAGGATGTGCAGGAAGTTTTGATCAAAGAGCACAAAAAATTACAAAAGCATTCGCGACGATCTTAGATAAGGCTGGTGTGGTCTATGCTATATTAGGCAAGGAAGAAGCTTGTACTGGTGATCCTGCAAGAAGAGCAGGAAATGAATTCATGTTTCAGATGATGGCCTATCAAAATATACAAGTGATGAATGCTTATGAAATTAAAAAAATCGTCACCACTTGTCCGCATTGTTTTAATACTTTAAAGAATGAATACCCAGCATTGGGAGGTAACTACGATGTCATTCACCATACGCAGTTCTTAAAGGAATTGATTGAGCATGGGAAAATCAAAATCTCAGATAGCAATGAATGGAAAGGCAAAACAATCACCTACCATGACAGTTGTTATTTAGGAAGAGCGAATGATATTTATGAAGCGCCAAGAAAAGTATTGGAATCATTGGATGTTGAACTAAAAGAAATGCGCAGGTGTAAATCTAAAGGACTTTGTTGTGGCGCTGGTGGTGCACAAATGTTTAAAGAGGAGGAAAAAGGTACAAGTAGAGTTAATATGGAAAGAGCAGACGAAGCCATTGAGACAAAAGCAGATTTTGTAGCAAGTGCCTGTCCTTTTTGCAATACCATGATGACCGATGGTATCAAGAACAGAGATGAAGAAGTAAAAACAGAAGTATTAGACATTGCTGAAATCATTGCAAAAGCAATACAATAAATAAAATATGGTTGACCTACCTACTATACTCCCAAAAAATTTCGATCCAAAGTCTAGGGTTTGGGTCTATCAGTCCAACAGGACTTTCACCTTGGGTGAAATTTTTGAAATTGAGCCATTATTAGAAAATTTCGTAGAACACTGGAAAAGCCATGGTACGAAAGTAAAAGGCTATGCTACTGTATTATATGGTCAATTTATAGTAATCATGGCCGACGAAACTGCCACCACCGTTGGTGGATGTAGTACAGACAGTTCTGTGCATGTGATTAAAGCCATTGAACAATTAACTGGAGTTCAGATGTTCAATAGAACACTTTTAGCCTTTTATGTAAAAGATAAAGTACAAACAGTCCCACAAGCGCAATTAAATTATGCCCTTGAAAATGGATTGCTATCCATGGACACCCTCTATTTTAATAATTTAGTTAATTCAAAAGCAACACTTGAAACAGAATGGTTACAACCTATTTCAAAAAGTTGGCTCGCTCAATCTATTCAAGTTAAATAAAATGAGTGCAACTATCATATACGCCATCCCTAATTGCAATACTGTAAAAAAAGCATTAGACTGGATGAAGGCCCATAAGCAAGCATATAGTTTTCATGATTATAAGAAACAGGGCATTACAAGTACTAAATTAACAAGCTGGGCTAAACAAGTTGGATGGGAAGCATTGATCAATAAGAAAGGTACTACCTGGAAATTACTTGGACCTGAGGTTCAATCCACTATTACCAATCAAAAAGCGGCGATTGCATTAATGGCAGAAAAGACATCTGTGATACGTCGTCCTTTGATTGAAAAAAATGGAAAAATTATTGCACTAGGGTTCGATGAAGCTGAATATAAAAAAGCATTTAAATAAATGAATAGCTCTTCATAAAAAAAGTCCCAAATTGTTTCGGGACTTTTTTTATTCGTTCAAAGACTAAGATGAATTATTTCAAATTAGTTGATAAAAATTTATCCAAATCTGCCCCTCTTAAATCTCTAGCAACAATCTTACCTGCTGGATCTATTAAAAAACTGGCAGGAATACTCTGAATACCGAATTGAGCTGCAACAGCATTGTTCCAATATTTTAAATCACTCACATGGCTCCAAGCAAGGCCATCTTTCTTAATCGCCTCTAACCATTTTGCTTTATCCTGGTCTAAAGAAACACCCAATACTGTGAAATTTTTTGTTTTAAACTTATTAAATGCTTTTACAATGTTTGGATTTTCTGCTCTGCATGGTCCACACCAGCTCGCCCAAAAATCAACCAATACATACTTACCTCTTAAAGACGACAATGTAAAGGGTTTGCCATTGACATCAGCTTGTGTAAAATCAGGTAGTAGTGTTCCAATTTGACCAAAAGCAGATGAAGCAATCGTTTTATCTATAAAATCAGCAAAAGGCCCTTTCTTAGCTGTTGGCTCCAACTCATTATAGATTGTTGCAAGATTTTCTTTTATTTCTGGAAAGATATTTGAAAACTGTAACAAAATTAAAGTAGTTACTGGAGAAGCCGCATTGGCTTTATACAAGGTATTAAATGTAGCAATGACATCTTTGGATTGTATTGCAGCTGCGCTGTTCAATGAGTCTTTTTTAGCTTTATTCGTTTCTTGAGCTGCCGCTTGCATACTCAAAACATATGGCATCATCTTTGGATTCAATGAATTCATATATACATTGTACACATCGTGATTTACAGAACCAGTTATATTTAGAGATGCAGGATTTTGCACATCCCCATCGATTGAAACGTTTTCATTACCCACAAAAACTGGTATTTTTTGAGTTAGACCATCAATACTTAAAATCAATAAACTAGGATATTCTAATTTTGTTTGAAGACTAAAACTACCTGCTACTGATTTTGCAGAAACTAATTCTTTGCTGGTTACACCGTCAATTAGACTTACGGTTGAAGCATCTTTTACATTGGTCAACTTACCTTGTAAATTCAAAGATTGCGCTTTTAAGAATGGGCTAGCCAATAAAAATACAAATAGGATTAATTTTGTTTTCATACTTATTTATTAATGATCAAATATATCAATTAAATCTGGAAGCTATTAGGGCTTATGCCTCTTTTCCAATATTTTAACAACATCGGCTAATTTAAATCCCTTTGCTTGAAGCAACATGAGATAATGAAATAACAAATCTGCAGATTCTTCAAGAAATAGTTCATCGTTTTGATCTTTTGCTTCAATCACAAGTTCTACCGCTTCCTCACCCAATTTTTGAGCTATTTTGTTCATGCCTTTGGCAAATAAACCAGCCACATAGGAGCTTTCGGGTGCTGCTGTTTTTCTTTGTTCAATCACCTGCTCCAATTGAGCTAAAAAATCTATTGAATTGGGTTTATTTTCTGCACCCCAACAAGTGTCTGTTCCAGTATGACATACTGAGCCAACTGGATTGGCTTGAATTAATAAAGTATCCTGATCGCAATCCAAAGCCATGCTTACATAGTTTAAACTATTGCCACTCTCCTCACCCTTGGTCCAGAGTCTGTTTTTTGAACGACTAAAGAAAGTCACTTTTTGTAAGGAGATGGTTGCATCCACTGCAGCCTGATTCATAAAGCCCAACATCAATACATTTTTTGTGGATGCGTCTTGCACGATTGCAGGCACCAAGCCATCTGCATATTTTGTAAAATCGATATTCATAGAATGATTATTAGTATTGATATAATTTGATTATTGAAAGATTTGATTGTATGAATGAATGTTTAATGAATCAATTGTATAATTGTGTAGATGATTTAAATTCTTATAGCTACCCCTTTTTGATTTAAATATTGTTTTAATTCGGGAATTGCCAGTTCCTTATAGTGAAAAATACTTGCCGCCAATGCTGCATCCGCTTTACCCTTTGTAAACACATCATAAAAATGGGCTGCTGTTCCACCTCCACCAGAGGCAATGACTGGTACAGGTAAATTTTCCGCTAATTGGGCTGTGATATCTAAAGCAAATCCTTGCTTTGTGCCGTCATGGTTCATCGAGGTCAACAAAATTTCTCCTACCCCTAAACCCACTGCTTCTATTGCCCAGTCTACAACCAATTTATCCGTCTTAGTCCTTCCTCCATTTAAATAGACATACCATTGATTGTCTACTGCACATTTTGCATCAATTGCGAGTACAATACATTGACTCCCGAATTGTTTTGCAAATCGACTAATGATAGAAGGATCTAAAAAAGCTGCGGTATTGATTGAAATTTTATCTGCTCCATTTTGCAACAAAACTCGCACATCCTCTTCAGTTTTAATGCCTCCACCCACCGTGAATGGAATATTGATGCGATGGGCAATTTTATTGACCAATGCACTCAAAGTCTTACGTCCTTCGATGGTTGCTGTGATGTCTAAAAAAACCAATTCGTCCACGCCTTGACTTGCATAGAATGCGCCTAGTTCAATAGGATCGCCAGCATCTCTGATTTGCTCAAAGTTGACCCCTTTGACAGTGCGGCCATCTTTAATATCCAAACAAGCTATAATTCTTTTTGTTAACATAATATCAATAGTATAGTCCCATTCATTAGGTCGTTTTTTAAATTAAAATTTCGAAAGCGCTTCTAAGCTTATTTTATTTTCATAAATCGCTTTCCCAACAATTGCTCCCGTACATCCAATCATTCTTAACTCCTCTAAATCTTTTAAAGCACTTACACCTCCACTTGCAATCAATTGTAATGTTGGATACTGCGCTAAGATTTTTTGATAGAGTTCAATGGATGGGCCTTCTAGTTTTCCATCTTTTTGAATATCTGTACAAAATAATTGAGTAACCCCTTTATTCATATAAGCGCCAATAAATTCATACACATCTATCGTTGTTTTTTCAAGCCATCCTCCTACAGCAATCTTTTCTTCATACACATCTGCCCCCAACATAAAGACTACTGCTCCAAATCGTTCAATCCATTCTTCAAAAATTGGTCTTTGTTTGACTGCAAGGCTCCCAATAGTGGCATAAGTCGCTCCTGTATCAAGCACAGTTTTTAAAGTCGCTTCATTTTTAATCCCTCCTCCAAAATCTATGATTAGGTTGGTTTTATTGGCTATTTTTTCAAGTACTTTCCAATTCACCACTGCGCCTGCTTTTGCGCCATCTAAATCCACTAAATGCAATCGCATTAAACCAGCACCTTCAAATTGCTTAGCCACTTCCAATGGATCTTCGTTGTAGATTTTCTTTTGGGCATAATCGCCTTCTGTTAACCGAACGCATTTTCCTTCTATCAAATCTATTGCTGGAATAATTTGCATGTCCTTTATGATTTTAGTGCTAAGAAATTTTGAATGATTTGTTCCCCCAGTTCCGCAGATTTTTCTGGATGAAATTGCACACCATAAAAATTATTTTTATGTAACCCACTGCTGTATTCCTCAATATAATCTGTGGTCGCAATGGTATTGGTACCTAGTCCGGCATAATAACCATGTACAAAATAAGCAAAGCTGTTTTCAGATACGCTATTGAATAAATCAGTTTTTAAATTTCTGATATTATTCCAACCCATTTGTGGCACTTTAGTTGTTTTTTCAGTGGCTTTAAATGCCAATACCTGCTCATCAAAAATACCTAAACAGTTGGTGTCATTTTCTGCAGAGTGCCTGCACATCAATTGCATGCCTAAGCAAATGCCCAAGACAGGTTGTTTCAATGAAACAATCAATTGGTCTAAATTTCTTTCTTTCAAATAAGCCATCGCAGTACTCGCTTCGCCTACTCCAGGAAAAATCACTTTGTCTGAAGTTTGAATCAAAGCTGGGTCATCTGTCACTGTTGCTGAAACACCTACTCTTTCCAAGGCGTAAAGCACCGACTGGATATTGCCTGCATTATATTGTATGATGGTTAAATTCATTTATATAATTGTAGATTTAATTACTTAAAACCCCTTCTAAAAAAGTTTTTGTTGTAGTTTCTACATTGTTTCCTTTTGATAATGCTTGTATATAAGCAGAACCGATGATGGCTCCGTTTGCAAAAATATTCACAGCATCAAAACTAGCTTTGTCTTTTATACCAAATCCCACTAAGAATGGATTTTTTAATTGCATGGACTTTAATCTCTCAAGGTAGACCGCTACTTTAGAAAAGTCCTTATCTGTTCCTGTTGTTGCAGATGAGCTCACTGCATATAAAAATCCTGAACTTAAAGCATCCAACTTTCTCAATCTAGTTTCTGGCGTTTCTGGCGTGACTAAAAAGATAAAGTCTAATCCATTGTCTTGAATGATCTTACCATAAATTTGTTCAAATTCATATAAAGGCATATCTGGCAAGATCAATCCATCTACACCCAATGATTTTGCTTTTATACAAAAATTTTCAAAACCATATTGCAAAATTGGATTCATATAACCCATCAATACCACAGGTATATAGATAGATGTTCTCATAGTTGCCAATTGATCAAATAAAGTATCAATGGTCATCCCATTATTAAGTGCAACTAAGCTACTTGATTGAATCACTTCTCCATCGGCCAATGGATCACTATAGGGCATGCCTAATTCAATGATATCTGCACCATTTTTTTGAAGACTTCCCATGACTTCCAATGTACTATTCAATTGAGGATAGCCAGCAGTGCAGTACACATTTAAAACGCGCTTATTTTTTTGTTCAAATAATTCAGTTAACCTTGACATAATTTATATTTTTTTAATCATCTTTTCGAAATCCCATTCATGATGACAATTATTTTAAATCCATTGCTTGCATATAAGTCGCTAAATCTTTATCTCCTCTACCACTCAAACAAACAATCACCACATCTGTTGGTTTTAAATTCATTTCGGGTAAAACAGCAAATGCATGCGCTGTTTCTAGTGCAGGAATAATACCCTCTATCTCGGATAAATGAAAGGCCCATTTAAGTGCCGCTTCATCTGTCGCACTCATGAATGTACCTCGTTTAGATGCATATAAAAAAGCATGCAATGGCCCAATGCCAGGATAATCCAAACCAGCAGAAATACTATGTGGTTCTACCACCTGTCCATCCTTGGTTTGCATCACAATACTTTTACTACCATGTAAAATTCCAGTGCTTCCTAACTGCGTGGTGGCAGCACTCATGCCTGAATGCACCCCATGTCCTGCAGCTTCTACAGCCACTAGCTCCACAGTAGGTTCGTTTAAATAATGATAAAAAGCGCCAGCAGCATTACTTCCTCCACCCACGCAAGCGACCACATGCGTTGGCAAAGGTGAACCAGTGACTGCTTCTAATTGCGTGCGCATTTCTGCACTAATTACACTTTGAAAACGAGCGACCATGTCGGGATAAGGATGCGGGCCTACCACACTACCAATAATATAATGTGTGGTATCTGGTTCGTTGATCCATGCACGTATTGCTTCATTGGTGGCATCTTTTAAAGTCTTGCTTCCACTTACAGCGGGCACCACTTTCGCACCTAGCATTTTCATTCTTGCCACGTTGGGTGCTTGTCGCTCAATATCTTTTTCACCCATATACACCACGCATTCCATTCCTTTTAATGCACAAACAGTTGCAGTAGCCACACCATGTTGACCAGCACCAGTTTCTGCAATGATCTTCTTTTTGCCTAGTCTTTGTGCCAAAATAATTTGCCCAATCGTGTTGTTGATTTTATGTGCACCAGTATGACAAAGGTCTTCGCGCTTTAAATAAATTTTTGCGCCAATTTCGGCACTCAATCGCTCAGCGTAAAATAAAGGCGTTGGCCTTCCCACATAGTCCTTCAACAAAGCAGCTACTTCGGCTTTAAAAGCAGGATCATCCATAATCTGCAAATACTGATTTTTCAATGTCTCTACATTACTGTAAAGCATTTCTGGAATATAAGCCCCACCATACTGCCCATAATACCCTTCTTCGCTTGGCTGCTGATAATTGGTTAATTCGTTAAATAAATGCATTGATAAATATTTTTATTTTTTCTAAATCTTTCATCCCAGGTGTCAATTCAAATTGACTATTGATATCCAAAGCAAGTAATGATTTTCCTGCTTTTGTTTTTTCCATCACTTGTATCCCTTGTATGTCATTAGGACCAATTCCGCCACTTAAAAAAAATGGTTTAGGAATGGTTGACCCTTTGATTAGTTCCCAATTAAAATGCTGCCCAGTACCACCATATAATACACTATCCGTATCAAATAAGAAATAATCAACGGAGGCTTCATATGCTGCAAAATCCGGCACTGCTGAACCTACTCTAAATACTTTAATCGTTGCTACTTTTTGACGCACTGCTGCGCAATACTCAGGTGTTTCATCTCCATGTAATTGTACTAGATCCAATCCAGCTGTTTGAACTATTTGAAGTAACTGATCCAATGATTCATTCACAAAAACACCCACTTTTTTGACGCCTATTGGTTTAAAATTTGCTAAATCGCTTAAGCTCAATTTTTCTAAAACGTATCGTTTAGAAGCTGGGTAAAATATAAAGCCAATATAGTGCACTCCCATTGCTTGCAATGCAGTTGCTTGTTCTATACTAGTGATGCCACATACTTTAATCTGCATTGTTGTCCGTTTTAATTGATGTAACAAATGCTTCAAAAGCAGTAGCAGGATCCGCTTGCTTCATAAAATATTCTCCCATTAAAAATCCATCAAAACCTTCTTTTTTTAATACATTAAATGTCTCCACACTATAAATACCACTTTCGGCAATACTTAAGATGCCTTTTGGTAATTGATGTTTTAATTCTAAACTATGTTCGATATTGACTTCAAAAGATTTTAAACTTCGATTATTGATCCCTACAAAATCCACAGCTTCGGAAATATGTCCAAGTTCTGTTGCGTCATGAATCTCTAACAACACTTCCAATCCAAGGCTTTTTGCATAATTGGCCAAAGCATGTGTGGTATTTGGGGTTAAACAAGCAGCAATTAATAAGATCACCGAAGCACCATAAGCTTTTGCTTCAATCAATTGAAATTCATCTATTATAAATTCTTTTCTTAACACTGGTATTGGATTTTTTACTGCAATACTCAAATCATCTATAGTTCCTCCAAAAAATGTCTTGTCTGTTAATACAGAAATACCTGTTGCACCATGTTTTGCGTAGGCATTTGCTACATCGGCCACCGATGCAGTATCATTAATTATCCCTTTGGATGGTGATTGTCTTTTAAATTCTGCAATAATGCCAGTCAAGGTTGTATTCAATAAATTTAATTTCAATGAATGACCCCCTTGATGATACAATGGCATAGCTTCTAATTGCGCAATGCTAATTTGCGTTTTCCTTTCGGCTACTTCGATTTTTTTATGATCGACAATTTTAGCTAGGATATTTTTACTCATTGCTGCAAACTGATTAATTGATTTAAACAATGATTGGCTGAGCCAGATTCTAAACTCTTTACAGCAGCTTGAAAAGCAGCTTCATAGTTTTCGTATTGACCTGTCAGTTGAAGCGCCATGGCTGCATTGGCTAATACCACAGCATTTTGAGACCAGCTTCCATTGCCTTGAATTATTTTTTTAAATAAAGTCGCAGCAGCTTCTACAGTATTGCCTCCATATAATTCTTCAGGGAAAACTTTGCGCTTACCTAATTGATATGGCGTCATAATGAACTCCCCTTTATTGGAAATAATTTTTGTATCAGAGGTTAATGAAATTTCATCATACCCATCCAAACTATGGATCAATGTAAATTCTTTCCCTAAGGATTGCATGGCATAATTGT
>Ga0222712_10004577_pt1 | contig 14406 bp, 13 predicted proteins | sample C33_657DmetaG_FD_165043 | JGI IMG/M metagenome (GOLD analysis project Ga0222712, IMG submission 165043) | Estuarine water microbial communities from San Francisco Bay, California, United States - C33_657D | ecosystem: Environmental > Aquatic > Marine > Unclassified | place: USA: California... | reverse complement strand
AGCCAGATAGGTACACAGACCGATCACCGCACCGGCCAAGGCGTTCATGGCAATGCCCGTAAGCAGCAACGCGGCAATTGACCCCGGTGCAATCCGGCGAGCCATATTATCAAGCGAGAAGCACACTACAAGCGCTCCGATAAAAGCCGCAAGCGGTAGCAACCAGGCGCGCGCTTGCGGGTGGATAGCTGCTGCCAAGTCACCAAGCATCACAATGGTCAGTGCGGCAGCGCAGGCAGCACCCGCGCTCACGCCTAGCAAACCCGGCTCTGCAAGTGGATTACGAAATAGACTTTGAGTCAGAGCACCGCTGAGGCCAAGACTGGCGCCCACCAACACCGAGAGCAACAGGCGCGGCAAACGAAGATTGAATAACACATGAGAACCCGCAGAAAGTGTCTGAATAGAATCGCCAACTGCAGACCATTCGAACAATTTAGGCATCGCAAGCCAATCCGACGTATGTACAGGCACCGCGCCAACCTGCACGGCCAGTGCAAGCATCATTAAAAGCGAAACGCCAAGCCACCAACTGGGTTGTGCTCTGAGCACAGCACGAACAATGCTCATACCGCGTACAAGGCTTGATGCAGAGCAAGAACTGCCTCAGGCATACGTGGGCCAAAGCCCAACAAACGTAAAGCGTCCATCGCGATCACAGCCCGCGAACGACCCGCTGGCGTGTGCTCGAGCCCTGGCAGTTTGAATAGCGCCTCAAGGCCGCCAGCAGCTTGTAAGCCCTGCTCAGTCACCAACAGGCAATCGGGCTGTGCTGCGATCAATCCCTCGGGTGTTAAGGGCTTGTACCCCTTGAAGCCTTGCACAGCATTGGTTGCACCCGCGTAAGACAACATTGCCTGTGCCGCAGTCATAGCCCCCGCCACCAACATTTGAGCGGGCGAATGAGCCAAGACAAACATGACGCGCACAGGCCTAGCGAGTGACTGAGCCGTTTGCGCGTTAACTTGCCGGCGTACGAGTTGCCAAGTCGTATCAAGCTGCTCAAGCACGAGCTGAGCCGTCTCGTTTCGCTCGACTACTCGAGCAACGCCAAGCACCCGCTGCCGCAAGCCAACGTATCGATGCTTAGCCGGCAGCGTCGTAATACGCAGCCCCGCAGCAGCGATTTGCTTAAGCACCGCCGGGGGCCCCGCTTCTTCTGTTGCGAGAATATGCGAAGGCCTCAACGACAAAACACCCTCAGCTGACAATTGTCGCGCGTAGCCCACGTTTGGATAGCCTAGGGCGCGAGGTGGATAAATTGAAGTTGAGTCAACACCTACCAGATCGTTGTCCGCTTCAAGCGTAAACAAAATTTCGGTTAATGCGCCCCCGATAGATACCACTCGTTTACGCGGCGACGCGCGCACTATTGACGGGCACGCCGAGATAGCAGCTACGGCGCACCCAGCAAGATAGCCTAGAGCCTGACGGCGCGACAACAGACCTGAACATTGCGAAGCGTTCGAGATCATGCCACTACGCCGCGCAAGCTTGTTGGGTTTCTTGAATCTCGTCTAAAAGATCTCGCCACGCAGAGAGCTCTTGCTGCCCTGGTTTACGTAAACCAAACAACATCGCGATCGCATCACCCTGCGCATCGAATATCTCAAAAGAGGTAACCAAGCCATCAACGGTCGGTTTTTTAACGATCCAGGCGCTATCAATGTGGTCGATGCGCAGATGTAGATTGAAAGTCTCGTCCAACACATTGAGCCATGGCCTTGAATACGAGACTTTTTGAATCGCTCCGGAATGAATCTGGAGCATGCCGTGATTACCGACAAACACCATGAGTGGGATTTCGCGGGCGGCTGCAGCCGTCAACACCCTAAGAACTTCAGCGCAATGTACCCGCTGAACGAACTTAGGCTGCGCAAGCCGCAATGCCTGCACACGCGAGACGCCATGAGATTTCAATAATGCAAAAAAATCGTGTGTATCACGTAGAGCGGCCCAAGCTTGATGCAGAGCCTGAACATCGATTTGCTGGTCGGGTTGCTCGGGTGACTTAGGTACAGGATTTTCGGTGTAAAGACCGGTTTGTTGTGAGCCATCTGCAAAGTGCTTCGCGAGTCTTTGATAGGCTTGGACATCACTGTTTTCGCGCAAGAAAATTTTATGAATGGCGACGCCAGACATATCAAAAAATTGAAAGCTATGTTGTCGTCCACGAGTGGTCATTTCAGACACTGCGAACCCGTGCGTCCATTTGGCATAAAAAGCGCGTAAATCGATATTGGCTGACGCCATCACGCCCACTCGTTCAGTCAACGTGGCGTTTTGATAAATACCAATTTTTTCGTGTACGCACGACGCGTTTCGGGTCAGCGCCATGACTTCACCGATCGGTTCTAGTAACCCCATCAGCGCGTGCCAGTCTGGGCGTAAACGCAACGCACTTAGGTCTTCTACCGCGGATATTTCAGCTGACTCACTTTTAGGCGGAGTGCCAGTTAAGTCAACGCCACTGACGTCGGGTTGGCTCAAAGCGCGCCAGAAGGTATCTTGATTGATATGCGCTGCGATCAATTCACCCTCTGACAAATTGAGCCGTTGCGCCGCATCGAGTTGACGGATGAACCCTTGATTTTTTAAACGAGAAAAAGCCTGAGGGATCGTTTGAACAGGACCTTGCATAAGAGTCTCCGGGAAGTCAAAAATTTTAGAAGTCGTAGCGCAGGGACACTTGAACTGTGCGCCCAGCAGCGGTATACGCATCGGCAATACGGCTGTTTTCAGTCAGGCCGCTAACATCTGACCAACGCCAGTACTTCGTATCGAGGGCGTTATTCAAGTTGGCGTTCAGGGTCAGATTGGTAGACGGTTTCCAGTACACGCCAAGGTCAAGCACTGTGTAATCAGGCGAAGCAAACTGAGAGGTTCTGCCTGGTGCAATACGACTGGGATCTTTTGCCGCGCTATAAAGCACGGTCGCTTGACCACCCCACTCACTTGCGTCGTACTGCAAACCGAACATTGCTTTGAAGGGCTGCACTGAATTGATTGGGGCGCTGACTCCATTGATTTGGCTATCCCCTTTCAAGTACGCTCCGCCCGTTTGGACTGTCCACCTTTGTCCAACTTTCAGTTCAAACTGAGCGACAACCCCTTGAATCTTGGCCTTGGTTAAATTGACGTATTGATAAATCGTGGGATTTGAGGGTCGGCCACCGCCACCGATGACTTCTTGACTAATGAAGTTTTGATAGCGGTTTTCAAAGCCTGCCAACGAATAACGCAGCCCATGAGACTTTCCTCGGAATCCAATTTCTAAACTGTCTGCATACTCTGGTTTGAGCGCAGGATTACCGACACTGGTATAGCCCGAGGCCAGATTCGCAAATCCGTTATTGACTTGCTCTGGCGTGGGGGCACGAAAGCCACGCGCTAGTTGCGCGTAAGGCGCAAAACCAGATGCGAGTCGCCAGACCGCACCAATACGCGGCGTCACTGCCTGACCTGAGAGGCTAGCGAGCGCTCGATTCTCGTAGCCCTTGGACGATGGATCGATGGCATAACGATCAAAGCGTAAGCCTGGAATCACACTCACGGCACCTAGTTCGATCTCACTTTGAAAAAAGGCCCCGCCTAAGTTGTAGGTCGTGTCGGGAAATGGTCGTGAGGGAAACTTGCTACCGTACGGTGGAAAAGTGCCATCGCGCATGGCGCTGATATGCGCCTGACTCAGATCCAACCCGTAAGAGAGACGCTGATTCACCCAGCCAGTCAGATTCGTTTGAAACTGCGTGGCTACGCCAACGACGTGGGTGCGAAAGGTGTTGTCTCGGATACGCTCGGGTGCACGATTACGTTGCTCAGTTGCGTATTGATTCACCTTTGCGTCTTGCCAGTACAGACGCGTCTCGGCGCTTTGAATCCACGTAGCGTTTACATCGTTGTAGCGATGTTCGAGCGAAAGTCGATCGCGCTCGATCGTGTCTTGTGTTGTGAGACCTGTGAGACCCCGAACAGGTACGGGTGCCGCGGCCCGGGCTGAGAACACCTGGGTGTGTTGGCTTCGGCGTTGCGACTCAATCGTTAACCCAAGTTGCTGTGCGGCATCAATCGTAAGAATGGCTTTGCCAAGCAAATAACGGTTGTTGTAATCAACGGGATTAGGTGTCGTGCGATCGACACTTTTGGTGTCGTTGTTGGCTTTGTTATCGGTTTCGTGACCCTGACGATAACTGCCTAGTACCAGCGCTTGCCACTTTTCATTTTTACCCGCAACCGCCAAGGCGCCTGAACCGGCCTGATCAATGCTGGCGTATCCCAAGCGAGCAAAGCCGCCAACGTTTTGGCCTCGCGTGAGCAAGTCACTGGGGTCGAGTGTTTTAAACGTCACGGCACCAGCCAAACCGTCACTACCGTATTGCGTGGAAGCGGGGCCTCGCAAGACCTCGACACTTTTTAGCCCATCGATATCTAAGAAATCACCACGCCCAGTCGAAAACGGACCAAAGCTGAAACCATTGGGGATACGGATGCCATCGACCAGCATCAGCACTTGGTTGCCACCTAGCCCGCGAATGTTGACGCCCTCTTGACCACCCCGGCCAGTTGGTGCACCGCCCACGCCAAAGCGCGTGGGACCTACGGGTACGGTGACATCAAGCTCATTGCGAAAGACCTCTTTTAAACTGCGGGCACCTTCTTTTTGAATCGTTGCGCCGGTGATCACCGAGACGCTACTAGGAACGTCATCAACCTTTCGGGCGCTACGCGTTGCGCTGACCGTGATATCACTCAACTGGCTAGGGTCGACGACCTGGTTGTTTGCGACAACCTTGGGAGACGCAGTTTGAGCAACGGCTTGTTGAGCGAATGCTGGAAGTGTGAGGCTTAAAGCGATGGCAATATTTGCTTTGCGCAGCATAGGTGTCCTAAAGTGACTTAGGCACTGGCTGGCTTAGGCTGGCTTGTGCGATGAAAAAGTTGCCGCACGTAGCGGCGATGAAACACTTACTTTGTGAGGATCAACTTACCGAGTGCTGTTTGCCGAAGTCGGTACAAATCACCGCGATGCTCAATCTCAATTTCTTTTGCAGATCGAAACAGCCACGCACTGGACAAACGAATTAAGCCGCCAGCCCCCGCTGCGAGAGACGCCTGAGCGCCTTGTATTGAGGCTTTTTTTTCACCGTTCAAAGGGGTGAGGTGGGCGTGTTGCGTTGGCGGTAAGTGATCCATATCGTTATTTTAAACGATAATGATTCTCATTTGCAAGTGCGCCCTGCAATTGATAAATATCTTTTTTTACGGGCTCGCCTTGCCCGACATCCCCTGAACAATTGTCGCGACATTGAGTTCAAACATTTTTAAATACGTGTCGGCTGCCGTACCTGGCTCAGTCAAGGCATCAGCATACAAACGACCACCGACTTTAGCGCCACTGTCTTTAGCAATACGCTCGAGTACTCGGGGGTCAGAGATATTTTCAGTAAAAATCGCTGTCACCTTATTCTTTTTGATCAGATCGATGACGCGCACAACCTCTGCAGCCGTCGGCTCGCTACCGGTGGCTAGGCCTTGCAAAGGATAAAAGGTCACGCCATAAGCCGCCGCAAAATAACCAAAGGCATCGTGCGAGGTGATCACCCTGCGTCGTTCAACCGGCACGGTAGCAATTTGAGCCTTTGTGGCCTGATCCAGTGCCCGAATACGTTTGTTATAGTCAGCAGCGCGTTGTTCAAACACCGCAGAATGCGCTGGCAACGCTGCTGCTAAGGCGATTCGGATTGTCTCAACGTAACGCTCGGCATTCGCCAAGTTTTGCCAGGCATGAGGGTCGGGCGCACCGTGCGAATGCTGATGACCATGCCCTTTGGAAGCGCCCGCGTGATGATGGTCATCTTTCAGCTGAAGAGGGCTCTTCACCCCTTTGCTAGCAATCACAATGGGGCCGCGATAGCCAGAGGCTTTCACTAGGCGATCCAACCAACCTTCAAAACCCAGACCATTCACAAACACTAAACGCGCCGAAGCAATACGCTTAGCATCAGCAGGTGTTGGATTAAACACGTGTGAGTCGGTGTTGGGGCCAACAAGTGATGTCACCTCAATGTGCGGGCCTCCGACTTCACGCACCATATCGGCCAAGATCGAAAAACTCGCAACAACAGGCAAGGGTTGCGCCGCAAGCACTGGCGTGACCAAACAAAACACAATCCCCAGAAAAAGTTTTTGTAGACGTGCGTTGACCACGTTCAGCATCTTAAGCCTCTTTATGTTGATGAGCGGGAAACCACACCAGGCGCAGGCTCTCGCGTACACCCAGACAAAGCGAGAGCAAATACAGCCCTCCGGCAAACAAAACAATTGCAGGACCTGGAGGTACGTTAGCGTGGTATGAAATCAACAGCCCAGCTGCTCCGCTTAATGCACCAAACCCAGCAGCCAGCAGCGCTCTGGCCACAACACCGGCACACCAAAACCGCGCAGCTGTCGCTGGCAACATCAGCAAGCCGACGGCCATGAGTGTGCCTAACGCTTGAAAGGCAGAGACCAAGGTCAACACCACCATCAACATAAAGAGTTGATGCACTAAGCCACCTCGCCCACCGACCGAGCGTAAAAAAACAGGATCGAAACACTCAACAATCAACGGGCGCCAAATGACTGCGAGCCCGAGCAGAGTCAGGCTTGACGCTCCGCCGATCAGCAACAGCGACTCGCCGTCTATTGCAAGCACACTGCCAAACAGGAAGTGAAGCAAATCGACCTTACTATCAGACGTTGCAATCAGCATCACGCCGAGTGCTAACGTAATTAAATAGAACGAGGCAAAACTAGCATCCTCTTTTTGTGCGGTCCAGCGCGTGACCGCGGCAGCAAGCAAGGCCATGAGCGCGGCTGCAACAAAACTGCCGATGGTCATCGCGGGTAACGACAGGCCAAAAAATATAAAGCCGACCGCAGCACCTGGCAACACTGCATGCGCAATGGCATCACCCGCCAAACTCATACGCCGCAAGACGAGAATGGTACCGATCGGCCCACAAGCCAAGCCAATGGCAAGGCAAGCCACCAGCGCGCGTCGCATAAAGTCATACTCAACGAAAGGCTGAAAGAACCACGCATACGCCAATACAAACCAATCAAACACCATCAGCGCACCATCCCCACATCACTGGGCCGCGCGCACCAGGGTGCCCGCTCATCCCAATATTCAGACGTTTGTCGAGCTCGCGCGAGGTTTTCGGGTGCGAGTGCTAGCGCGCTATCGCCCCAGGCAATGACTTCGCGTGCCAATAACAGTGTTTGTGGAAAATGTGCGAGAACCATATTCATGTCGTGCAACACGGCGATGACCGTGCGCGCCTGCCGGTGCCAAGTCAGCACAACTTGTAATAAGTCATCCGCGGTACGCGTATCCAATGCATTGAAAGGCTCGTCGAGCAAAATAATTGGTGCGTCTTGCATCAGCAACCGTGCAAACAACACCCGCTGCAGTTGGCCAACGGACAGTTCACCGATCAATCGACGTTCAAATCCAACCAGACCTACCGCAGCCAATGCTTCAGTGGCATGCACACGCATCAGTGCTGTGACGCGATTAAAGCTTTTGAGCTCGCGCCAGGCCCCGAGCAACACAACATCTACAACCCGAATCGGAAACTCTCGGTCAATTGAGGACTGCTGTGGAAGATAGGCCAATTCACACTTTTGGGCCTGCCCAAATTGAATTGACCCCTCGACGGCCTGAAGCTGACCAGAGAGCGCTCCGAGCAGTGTGCTTTTGCCGGCACCATTCGGGCCCACGATCGCGGTAAGCGAACCGGGCAGAAAACGCCCCGTCACGTGATGCACCGCAGGGTGCCCTTGATAGGCAAGCGTCAGATTTTGGATCTCGATCGCTTCAGGCGTGAGTCGGGTCGAACGCTGATCAGACATTGCCAACAAACGCCCAGAAAATTGCTAACCACAATAGCCCCAGTAAAGCAAAAACCGCCAAGACCCTTGCCCCAACGCCGACTAAAACGGGGCTGACTTCGACTCGCGAACCACTTGGGCGTGGGCCGTGCGTGTGTGGCATCGAATGGTCGTGCGTGTGGCTATGGGCGTGAAACGTTGGCTGACCTTGACTCTTATCATGAGTGTGCTGCTCGACCGTCTGATGCACATGCGCTGCGTCAGGCTGCCGTCCAAGTGCTTGGCTAGCGGGTTCATTCGTTCGAGGAGACTGTGCTGAGGCCAGGGGCATAAAGCAGGATAATCTGAGTCATTAGGGTTGAGGATGCGCATTACGTAAGGTAAAAATTTGCGCAATCTTGGATAATGATAATACAATATCATTATCGCTGCACGCACTTTGCCTCGCCTGTGTTAATTTTCGTCGTAGCCGCAGCGCATTGCCCTGTCGACAGTCGCCGGTGCTGACCTGGTGTCGCGTTTGTTCTTCAAGAAAGGCTCATGGAAAGATCAACGATTCAACGCTCTGCCATCCACGATGCGTTAAAGCATGCGGGGCGTCCCCTGCTGGCGCTTGAGGTGCTCGAGCTAGCGTGTGAAACTGTGCCACGCATAGGCATCGCAACGATCTACAGAAATTTAAAAACGATGGTTGACGAGGGCTTACTTCGGCAAGTTGTCTTGCCAGGCGAAAACCCTCGCTTTGAACTCTCTGGTCACGGGCATCATCACCATTTTCAGTGCAAAACATGTCAAAAAGTCTTTGACATTCACTCGTGCCCAACCGATTTAGCAGCCCTTGCACCCAAGGGCTTTACCATCGAAGATCACGACTTGACTCTGTACGGTCGCTGCAAAAACTGCTAGCGCTGCACTGCGGAATTACGGTCGCTGCAAAAACTGCTGGCGCTGCGCTGCGGAATTACGGTCGCTGCAAAAACTGCTGGCGCTACACTGTCGTATGAGTGATCGACTCGGTCACACACTAAGCATTCAGCGCTGCACCGAATAACAAAATCCCTAGCGTCAATAATGCAACCGACGCCAACCCCTGCACCGCCAGCAACAGCCCTCGACCAACCAGACGCTGTTGTCCACCGACGACACTAACCGTGGCCTGGTTAAGCCAGAGTGAGGCTGTCGTCAGCGCAGCCACCGTGAGACCTGTTCCCAAGCCTATCGCTAACGCTGCGGCAACCCCTGCCAGAAAAAAACCTTGTGCCAGCGAAAAGACCAATACAAAAATAGCCCCGGTGCATGGGCGCAAGCCGACTGCCAAAATCGCTGAACTTGCCTTGGACCAGGTTAAGCGCCCGGTCAACAGCGCTGGATCAGGCGCATGCAAATGTCCGCAGTGCTCATCGTGCTGATGCGTGTCATGCTGTTGTGATCGTGTGACAACCTCGGTCTCATGAGCCTCACGGTGATCGGGGTGATCGCAATGACCGTGCTGATGGTGATGGCCGTGATGGTGGTGATGATCATGATGATTCTGTTGGGCCAGATGATGACTCTGCCCAGCATGAGAGGCATCGCTTTTTACAGGCGCCGCAGACGCACGAGCAAGTCGCTGTGTGAGCCAGTGCCAGACGGGCCGAATGATCTGCCGAAAAACGAGCCAGGCGCCGAGCGCCACCATCATGGCGTACGAGGCGATCTCAAGCCACCAAGTTGCCCGAGTTAACGCCAACCCAGATACGTTCAGCACCCCTGCGGCAATACCCACTAAGGTGATCGCCACAAGCGCCTGCAAAAAAGCCGACAACAATGCCAAGATCGCACCGTTTTTGACCGTTTCACGATTTGCCAAGACGTAGGCCGCTAACACAGCCTTGCCGTGCCCGGGGCCAAGTGCGTGAAACACACCATAAGCAAAAGACAAGCCAAGTAACAACCACGCCGCCCAACCGTCTTGCTGCCAGGCACGAACCGCGCCAGTCAACTGTCGATAAAAGTGCGATTGCCACATTGCCATTTGCGCAAAAAACTCAGCAAGCCAACCCGTCGAGCTGGTACTCAAGCGCTGTTCGGCTATCGCAAAGGGGTGACCGGTAACGGCAAGCACATCAGCCGTCAGACCTAAAAGAGCCACGCCAAGCGCGACTGAGACGAGTACCAGGAGCAGGCGTGGCAGTTGAGCACCGATTACAGACATCGCGCGCTCAACAAGTCACTTTAAATTGATGCGACAGTTGACGTACAAGCTGTCGCAAATGCTCGGGTAATTCTTTTTGGTCTGGAGTCAACGCGCCGAGTTGCCGTTGACTTTTTGGATCGAGTGGTCGGGGAGGCATGTGCGAATACCGACAGGTGGACGGCGCCCCGCTAAGCGTAAGCACCTCACTACCCTTGTAATCAAAGGCAACAAAATAACCAGGGTCGTTGACATCAACCTCGAGCGACAGTTTGCTGAGTGCGAGCGGCCCATTGAAGGGCAACTCAAACGACAAAGTGAGTTGATTCGTTTGAGTATCCAAGTTCGACTGCGTATGCACTGGTTTTTGCAGCGCAATAGGCTGACCGCCGTGCGACACTGTCGTAAAAAAGTGCGAGGCAGGATCAGCCAGATTCAGCATCCACTGATCCGTTAAGGTTTTAAGTTCAGCTGCCGGTACTACCCCATTTTTTTCGCGCGTGATCCCCTGCAACGAAAAAGCCGAAAACAATTCATCAAACTTCCAAGCGTGCCGCAAGGCGGTAACCTGCCCCTGACTATTAAACAAAAGAGTCAAGTGCCCCTCGATCCAAACATGAGGATGAGCATGGGCAGTTTGCACGGTCGTAAAAAAAACAAACGATACTAACCATACCGCTTTTCGGATATGCTTGACGCCTTCAAACATTAACTTAACCATCCGCTACACCTCATTTCAATTCAGCATAGTTTAAGTCAAAAAACTGTTCAGCTAAGCTATCGAGCGCGCAGCAAGCGAGCGATGGTGTTTTCAAAAAATGTCTCTAGCGTTGTCGACTCTTTATTGCCGCCAACAGTGAAGGGCAAAACGACCAACGGCACGTTCGCCTTTTCGCTAAACCACTTAGACGCTGCATCTCCCGCATAAGCCGAGGTAATAATCATACGACCTTTCAGCTGGTTTTGCCGTTGCAACACGGCACCAAGATGGGCGACCGACGGATCAACACCCGGCGATGATTCGAGCGTACCGACCTGAACCAAGCCAAGCCAATCATTCAGGTACAAAAATCCATCGTGTTGCACCCAGATTTTTTCTCCTCGCAAAGGCTGAGCCCTGGTTGCCCAGCGATCAATGTTCGCTTGCCATTTAAAGATAAAGCTTCGCAACCGGTCTTGATAAAAACTACTGTTGACCGAGTCAAGCAAGACCAACCGTTCAGTCAAAGCCTGCGCAATCGGCAAAAAGTTTCGCGGATCAGTTTGAATGTGTGGATTACCTGCAGCATGCACATCGCCCATGCTTCGATCGACTGAGGTGGGGATACCTAGAAGCTGTATGTATTGACTCGCCTCGAACATGCCGGGTGTACCCGGCAAGATCCTTGGATTGCCTGCGTCGCGCTGCAAGAGTGGCAGCCAACCGATTTCAAGATCCGCGCCGGTCGCGAGCAACAGTTGCGCACTACGCGCCCGTGCCAGCAGCGAGGGGCGCGCTTGCACGCGGTGCGGATCTTGCAAAGCGCTGGTGGCCACATACACTTTGACTTTGTCTGCACCAAGCTCTTCTGCCAACGCCCCCCACTCAGGCACTGTTGCGAAGACGTTGAGTTGCGCCTGGACGCGCGCGCCTACCAACAATACGCAAGCAAGGATTGCTAAAGAAAACCCACGGTACATTTTAGACAGAGTCATGTGAATGCCTTTAGTTTAGAAACGATGCGAGCCATGGGCCCCGAGACTCATGATGTATTGCAGAAAGACTTGATTATTTGTCTTGCCTGGACCATACATCGTGTCTTGCGCGACCTGTAACCTGAACATTGAATGTTCAGAGTTCGCCCAATCCACCATGATCGTATTGCGCATTGGGTTGTAGGCTTCAAGAGCGGTACCAGTTAAAGTGTCTCGACTAAATCCGTAAGATGAGTTACCACCAAAAAGCTGATCAAAGCGGTAGCCGACTCGCCAATTAGGCATGAATTGATAGATCGCCTGCACATAAAAACCACTCTGGGTATTGGTGTACGAATTACCCAAGCAAGGCGCCTCACAAGAAGCGTATGAGTTTGGGCTGGTAATCGAAGCCGAACCTTTTTGTGTATTCCAGAAGGCTTCCCCTTGCAATTTAAAACTTTGACGGCTAGCGTTACCGTTGGGTGCCCACTTGTACACAAAGTCTGCGAGCAACACGCTGGTTGAGCCGGTGAAGTCAAAGGTATCCGTGTCGTTCAAAGCTGAACTCCTGGACTGGTTGCCTGTGCTTGACGTCACATACGACAGACCACCAAGCCACGACGAGTGTGTGCCGATATCGCCGCCAAGTTTTGCAAAAAGGGTGCCTAATCTCGGTCTGTTTTCGTTGAAGTTATTGCCATTCGGGTAGGACATGCCTTGCCCAAGCTCGCCACCAAGTCTCAGGTATAGATCATCGAGGGGCGCCACCCACGAGAATTGCGCACCCGTATTGTTCAATTGCCCGCCAAAAAATGCTTTGTAAGCAAGTGGCAAGTCAACAAAGTCCCACTCATGTGGGTGCTTGGTATTGAGATACCCTACACTGGAGAAGAATTTACCGCCTTTCACTTTCGTACCACCTGGCAAACCAAGCGTCTCAAAAAACGCCTCTTCCAGTCCCACGTTGAAGTCTTGTCCATTTTGCGCTAACACGAGACGGGCCTCGGCACGAAACAGGTTATCAACCGTACCCGCAAAACCTAACTCGGTTTCACCCAAAGAAAATCCACGAGGTATATTTTCTCCCCCTGCAGGTACAAACCCACGCGAAAAAGACTCTGGGTTTTGACTTTGAGCCGAGTACTTGCCGTCGATGATCACCGCAATTTCTGGCGTGATGGGCCCCATTTTTGGCAGGACGATTCCTCTACCTAAGGATGATGGCGGGTTACGACCAAGGTCGGGTGCGCCAGAGACTGGGCCGCCCGACGTTGAACCAGCGCCAGCGGTTGCAACAACTGGCATCGGACTCGTAGTCGCTTTCGCATTTGCTGAAGCTGGTGCTGCGGGTGCTGCGGGACTAACAGTCGCAGAGGCTGTCGCAGGACGCCCGGTGGTAGGTGCGGCACCTTGTTGGCGAGCCAACTGGGTATTTTGTTGCTGCAATGTCGTGATTTTTTGCTCAAGCGAATTAATACGATTTTCGTACAACACGCGCATGGCCTGGATGGTGTCTTGAAGCTTAGCAAGATCGGCCGCGGTCGCCGGCGGCGATGCAGTTTGAGCGAGGCTGGGCTGTGCCAGCACAAAAGCGGCAACAAAGCCTAATGCTGCGCAGGCACGCGCAGCGTATTTAAGATTAAACATCTTTTTATCCTTAAATTAAACACGAGATCAACGCTGAAAAGCGTTGCGAGACGTTGTTAACTTAAGAAGATGGGCGGCCCGCGTTGGTTCGCAAGCTCGACCGGTGTCGCAAACAAGCAGACCGGCTGTGAGCGTGGCTGCAAAGCATCGTGACGTGAAGCCGCTAACTGAATGGCTTGCGACGTCAGACCAACAGTGTGGGCAACATCTTCCAAGCACTTGAGGCATAGCTCTGAGGCAGACGAAACCTGCTCAGCGTGCGAAAGAGTCGTCGCACTCAGTGGGCTGACGACATCCTCTGCCGTGACTGTATTTGGTAACGTCGCTGCGATGTCTGCGGTCACGGCCTTGGCCGAGGCTGCTTGAAGCGAGGTCGCAGCCTCGATGTCGCGACTCGATTCGTTGAGCGCGTGCTCTGGCCCGTGCCACACCATGCTCATGTGTAAGGCAAGAAACGCTAAAAGAGCCACACACGCCAACACCCGACTGGCTGTCTTTCGACAGAAGTCAGGTGGCGACAGTACGATAGAGTGCGCAGCAGGCATCAAGCAACACTAAGTGATCACTATTGATAACATAGTATCACTTATTGATAACTCAATATCACTACTGATTCAAACACTGGTCAATCGACCCTTATAAGCCGACTATCCCGCCGTCGTCTTTCGTGATCACGATCGTGGCTGAACGCGGGCGACCTGCAGCGCCGTAACCCATGTTGCCAGGCCAGGTGCTCTGGAATTTGAACTCGGGTGCGTCGCCCAAGGCAGGCGTCTGCTCGCCAGGGTGCTGGATATTGACAAACAAAGTCTTACCGTCGGCTGTTTCGGTCACGCCCGTCACCTCAGCCCCCTTGGGCGCCACCAAAAACCGTCTGAGCTTAGCTTCACCTAACGCCGCACCAATAAACGTCTCTTGTTGACTCGTTTGCTCTTGATCTGCCACGACCATTTTGTTGTTCACCGTCACTTTGCCACCATCACCCACCTGCCCCGGAATCGCCGCAAGCATCGTGCAATTGGTTTCATCGGTCA
>Ga0222712_10004575_pt1 | contig 14409 bp, 9 predicted proteins | sample C33_657DmetaG_FD_165043 | JGI IMG/M metagenome (GOLD analysis project Ga0222712, IMG submission 165043) | Estuarine water microbial communities from San Francisco Bay, California, United States - C33_657D | ecosystem: Environmental > Aquatic > Marine > Unclassified | place: USA: California... | reverse complement strand
TATGGCTATGAGCGCAATGAGCCGTTTGGGCAACATTCAGCCTGGTCAAGCAATGAACTATGGTAGCAAAAGCAACCAAGGACAAATTGAAGAGTTTGGTATTGACAGCGACCACATTGTACACTTATCAATGACAGAAGGTATGGACAACAACTGGCCTTTTGGAACAAGTATTTTAGACAGTATTTTTAAGATTTACAAGCAAAAAGAATTACTAGAAGACGCTATTATTATCTACCGCGTACAACGTGCGCCTGAACGTCGTGTATTTTATATTGACACAGGTAACATGCCAGCACACATGGCCATGGCATTTGTTGAACGTGTTAAAAACGAAATTCATCAACGTAGAATTCCAAGTCGTAACGGTGGTGGACAAACAGTTATGGATGCAGGCTACAACCCATTGAGCATGATGGAAGACTACTTCTTTGCCACAACAGCAGACGGTCGTGGCAGTAAAGTTGAAACTCTACCAGGCGGTGAAAACTTGGGTCAGATTGATGACTTAAAGTTCTTTACTAACAAGATGATGCGAGCTTTGCGTATTCCTAGTAGCTACTTGCCCACTGGTCCAGATGACGGAACAGCGGCCTACCAAGACGGCAAAGTAGGCACTGCTTTTATTCAAGAATTCCGTTTTAACAAGTATTGTCAACGTATTCAAGGCTTAATTGCCCCGCGTTTTGACGAAGAATTCAAGCTATTTTTAAAGTTTAAAGGCATTGAGATTGATGCTAGTACGTTTGATTTACGCTTCCTAGCACCACAAAACTTTGCCGCATACAGAGAAACAGAACTAAATGCCAGCCGCGCCAGTGTGTTTACACAGCTAGCAGAAGTTCCATTCCTAAGCAGACGCTTTGTACTACAGAAATACTTGGGCTTAGAAGAAGACGAGATTGTAGAAAACGAAGAATTGTGGTTGGAAGAAAACCCAGACAAGCACGAAGATGCAGGAGTGGGTTCAGATGATATGATGAGCGCAGGCACTGCTGGCGGCATCGGCACTAACGAGCTTGGCGCAGTTGGTGTACAACCTCCAGCTGAAGGTGGCGACGAAGTAGCACCCCCAGAGGGCGGCGAAGCGGCGGGCGAAGCACCCCCAGAAGGAGCTCCACAATGAAATTTTTAGAATTACGTGAAAGCGTAGAAGAAAAAGAAGAACAAAGTTCTAACGACATTTTTAAAGGTCAGTTGGATCAATTACGTAAAACCGACACTCGTAGAAGTCGGTTAACACTTATGCACTTGAACAAATTGCGTAAGATGAAAGAGCTACGTAAAGCAGAAGTTAATAAAAAAGCTCAAAAACTCGGCGTAATTTACGCTAGAGCATCCGCACAATAATACCCTAGGCATACTTATGCCGAGGCCTAAATTCAAAAAACTACGTTTTTTAGGCCTTTTCTAAGGGTATTTTACTCCCTTGATTTAAATAATAATACGATAATAAACTATCTTTGGCCAAAGGAGATATAGGAATGTCAAAAAAGATATTAGAACAAGTGCTAGAGCACATCCTGAATAAGGAAGAAGACAAAGCTCAAGATTTACTACACTCTTTCTTCGTAGAGAAAGGTCGTAGCATTTATGAAGGCTTAATTGAGAGCGATGACGTGTCTGAAGAAGAAGTTTTAGAAACTGAAGAATTAGACGGCGACATGCAAGACGACTTCGGTAGCGACATCAGTGCCGCTAAAGAAGACATTGCTAGCGAAGAAATGTTCAGCGAAGAAGACGAAGACGAAATGGAATTCGGCTCCGACGACTCCGACGATATGGGCGACGACATGGACGACATGGGCGACGACATGGGCGAAAGTGGCGACACTGAAGACCAAATCGACGACGCAGTTATGGACGTTGAAGATGCGCTAGACGAATTAAAGAGTCTATTTGCTCAATTAAAAGACGAAAGCGGATCAGCTGATGATCTAGGCGACGACATGGACGACATGGGCGACGACTTCGGTGCAGAAGAAGAAACAGAAGAAAGTTTCCAATTCGAAGACACTGATGAACTAGACGAAAGTGCTGACCTAATTGCAGTTGCAAAGCCAGCAGGTGGCGACAACGGTAATAACACTAAGAGCCCAGTAGCCGCAAACAGCGGTGCAAAAGGTATGGCCGCTAAGCCATTCAAACTAGGCGGAAGTGAAAGCAACAAAGCGGGTACACAAGGTGGTTTGCTAAATCCATCTACTAAGGAAGACAATGCTGGTAATGTTAACACTACTGGCAACAAGAAAGCTCCTAGTTTAAGTTCCGTTGCCAAGCCAGCTAAAGCTGAAGCCGCTGGTAACACACGCTCTCCAGTTGCAGGACGTTAATGATGAAATACGTACCACTTAAAGAAGCACTGACTTTCGATCAAGCCCAGCTTGTCGTGGAAAGCCGTGAAGGCCAAGACGGTAAGTCTAAGGACTTGTTTATGAGTGGTATTTTTATACAAGGCGGCGTTAAAAATCAAAACCAACGAGTTTACCCTGTGAACGAAATTGGTCGTGCTGTTAAGAGTATAAAAGAACGCATTAATTCGGGATATAGTGTACTGGGTGAAGCAGATCACCCAGATGATTTACAAGTGAATTTGGATCGTGTAAGCCACATGATTACTGACATCTATATGGATGGCGGTAATGGATTGGGCAAGCTAAAGATCCTACCAACACCAATGGGTAACATTGTGAAAACATTGTTAGAAAGCGGTGTAAAATTGGGTGTAAGTTCTAGAGGTTCAGGTAATGTCAACGAAAGCGGCGAAGTCAAAGACTTTGAAATCGTTACGGTTGATATTGTTGCGAACCCTAGTGCGCCAGAGGCGTACCCTAAGGCTATCTACGAACGTGTTATGATGAGTTCTCGTCAGAGACAAATCATGGAAGTTGCAGAAGCCGTTAAGTATGACTCTAAAGCACAGAAATACCTCCAGGAAGAGGTTCTGAAGTTTATCCAAAACCTTAAAGTCTAAGGAGAAGGTATAATGACAGTTTTTTCGGAACTACTCGGTTCAGAGGTACTCTCAGAAGATGTTAAGTCTAAATTAGCTGAAGCTTTCGAACAGAAAGTAAATGAAGCTAAGGCAGAAATGACAGCCAACCTTCGCGAAGAATTTGCTCAGCGTTATGAGCACGATAAGGGCCTAATTGTTGAATCAATGAATCAAATGATTGAAGAAGCAATTGAGCAAGAAATCGTAGAATTCAAGCAAGATAAAGACGCTCTAGTTGAAGCTCGTGTAGCTTACAAAAAGAAAGTTGCTGAACACAGCGAACTACTAAACAAGTTCGTTATGGAGGCTCTTGCACGTGAAATCGGCGAATTGAGAAAAGACCGCCAAGCACATGAAACTAACTTTGCTAAGTTAGAAGAATTTGTGCTACAGCGTCTAACCGGTGAACTTAATGAATTACATGAAGATGAGCAAGCATTACGCACAGCTCGTGTTCGTATGGTTCAAGAGGGTAAAAAGATTATTGCAGATGCAAAGGCTAAGTTTGTTAAAGAAGCCGCTGGTAAAGTTGAAGGCATTATTTCTAGTGCAATGAAAACTGAGCTAACACAGCTTAAAGAAGACATCAAGGTTGCTCGTGAAAATGCGTTTGGTCGTAAGATCATGGAAACATTCGCCGCAGAATTCATGGCAAGCCACTTTGCAGATGGAACTGAAGTTAAGAAGATGGGCAAACAAGTTGCCGAACTTCAAGCAAAGTTGGATGAGACATCTCAACAACTAGCACAAAAAGACAATATGATTGCAGAAGCTGTACGTAAAGCTAATGTCGCAGAAGACGTTGCAAAGCGTGCCCGTGTAATGCAGGAGCTGGTAGCTCCATTGTCCAAAGAGAAGCGTGAGATTATGGAAGACTTACTGCAAACAGTAAAGACAACAAATCTTAAGGAATCTTTTGAAAAATATCTACCAGCAGTTCTTAACGAAGCAGTTAGCAAGACAGCTAAATCCACGCTAGTTGAGAGCGCCAAAGCACAGAGTACTGTGTTTACTGGTAACAAGTCTGTGAGCGCAGATCAGTCTACAGGTAAAGCTGAGATTGTTGCACTACGCAAACTTGCAGGATTATAAAAGTAAGGAGACATTAAATGTCAAGTCAACTTTTTGAGTCACAAAACTGGTCAGCTACTAAAGAAGCTCTGCTAGAAGGACTCGACGGCAACAAGAAGGCCGTAATGGAAACAACATTAGAAAATACACGTAAGTATTTGAGCGAATCTGTTTCAGCTGGTGCTACATCAAGCGGTAACGTTGCAGTTTTAAACAAAGTAATTCTGCCAGTTATCCGTCGTGTTATGCCAACAGTTATCGCTAACGAAATCGTTGGTGTTCAGCCAATGACTGGCCCAGTTGGTCAAATCCACACATTGCGTGTACGTTATGCACAATCTGCTAACGGCGCAACAGCTGGTGAAGAAGCACTAAGCCCATTCAAGATCGCTGAAGCCTACTCTGGTGCTAGCAACGGTAAAGCCGCCGCTACAAGCGCACTAGAAGCAGAAGCTGGCAACAAGTTAAGCATTCAAGTATTGAAGCAAACTGTTGAAGCTAAGACACGTAAGTTGTCTGCACGTTGGACATTTGAAGCCGCTCAAGACGCACAAGCCATGCACGGTTTGGACGTTGAAGCAGAAATCATGGCCGCTCTTGCACAAGAAATCACTGCTGAAATCGACCAAGAAGTTATCGGTTCTTTATTGAGCCTAGCTGGTACAGCAGTTAGCACATTCGACATGAACAACACTGGTGCTTTCACTGGTACACCTACATACGTTGGTGATCGTCATGCCGTTCTTGCTATCCTTATCAACAACGCCGCTAACTTGATCGCTCAGCGTACACGTCGTGGTGCAGGTAACTATGTTGTTGTTAGCCCAACAGCATTGACAGTACTACAAAGTGCTACAACATCTGCATTCGCACGTACAACTGAAGGTACATTCGAAGCTCCAACAAACACTAAGTTCGTTGGTACACTAAACAGCTCTATGCGTGTATACGTAAACAGCTATGCTAACGAAACTAGCCCAGTTCTAGTTGGTTACAAGGGTCCTAACGAGATGGATGCGGCCGCTTTCTACTGCCCATACATTCCTCTAATGAGCTCTGGTGTTGTTCTTGATCCAACAACATTTGAACCAGTTGTAAGCTTCATGACACGTTATGGTTATGTTGAGCTAACAAACACAGCAAGCTCTCTAGGTAACGCCGCTGACTACGTTGCAAAAATTGCAATGGCTAACATCAGCTTCCAGTAATCCAGGGATTGCTTTAGCAAAAATCAAAAAAGCGCCGCAAGGCGCTTTTTTGTTGACTAATTTAGGAAGTATCAAAAATAAAAAACATTTTTGGTATAAATATAACAATATTAGTAACTGAATAAACATGGCCATTAATCTCAACCATCAAGACAATTCACTATCAACATCTAACGACACCTTGAACTTTCAAAGTACAATGGTGCAAAGTTTAAATGTTGAGCGTGTAAGCACAGACCCATCACTCACAGTATCTGGAAGAGTTTGGTACAATACTACTGATAGACATATTAAAATGTCCGCCCTAAATGATTCAGGGCAATTAGTAGTCAAGCAGATCCCTATCAAAGACGATTTAGACTCTGCTATAGCACAAGTTAACAACTATATTGCTAATTTAAAGTTACAACAAATATCTAACGTGCAAGATCCTACGCCAAGTGATGGTTTAAGATCAGGTGACGTATTAATATACGCGGCCGATATTGACAAGTGGTTAGTTTCAAATTACCTGTATCAACAAGTCATGGATGCAGGCGAATTTTAATGGAGAAATTATAAATGGCATCAACAATTAGAATTAAACGTTCGTCTACCAATGGCAATCCAGCAAGTCTGTTGGCAGGCGAACTAGCTTACTCGGCACTAGCGGGTACGCAAGCCAACGGTGGTGATAGGCTTTATATTGGTTTTGGAACTGAATCCTCAGGTAATGCCGCTAACCACTATGTAATCGGTGGTAAGTATTTCACTGACATGATGGACCACGTACATGGTACATTAACAGCCGACAGTGCAATTATTACTGATTCCAGTAACAAAATTGATGTTATTAACGTTGGTAATATTACAACTACAGGTAGCAGTAATACTATCAGTGCCACAAACACCAACGGTGGTATTACATTAACACCTAACGGTTCTGGTTATGTAACAATCAGCGGAACCAATGGGTTAGTTATTCCAGTTGGTACAACAGCGCAACAAGGCCCTGCCGTAACAGGTGCAATTCGCTATAACAGTACTAATAGTTACTTTGAAGGTTATAGCGGTTCAAACTGGAGCAGTCTAGGCGGTGTACGTAGCGTCGACGGCCTAACTTATATTATTGCTGAAAGTAGCCCAGGCGCTAGTGATGACATTATTCACTTCTATGCAAGTAATAATACTGCCGCAGTCGAAGTAGCACAGCTAAACACAACAAAATTAAGCCTATTGCAAACTACAGCAAGCTCTAGTACAACCACTGGTGCCCTTGTTGTTGCAGGCGGCGCTGGCATTGCTGGTAACTTGTATGTTGGTGGTAACTTAGTACTAACTGGTACAGAAACTGCCATTGGTAGCGTTACATTCAACAATGGATTAACACTGAGCGGTAGTGATACAGCTGGACAAGAATACTTAACTTTAAACAACGCTACAGGCGTTACAAAATTCCAAGTTGATACTGCAAGCGGTAATACAACTATTGCTGGTACACTGAGCGTAACAGGTACAAGCAGTCATACTGGTAACAGCACATTTGGCGGAACAGTTGGTGTAACAGGCGATTTTGCAGTTAACACAAACAAGTTTACAGTTGCCGCAAGTTCTGGTAACACAGCAGTTGCTGGTACATTAGGTGTTACCGGTAACACCACAGTTGGCGGCACATTAGGTGTAACTGGTGCCACAACACTAAGTTCTTCATTAAGTGTAATAGATTTCGCAACATTAAACAGTACACTTAGCGTAATTGGTGCGGCCTCTTTTGCTAATAACGTTACAATAAACGGTACTACTACCCCTGCAACAGAATATTTCCGTATTACAGACGGTGCTGGTACTCCTGTAACCAAGTTCTTAGTTGATACTGCCAATGGTAATACAACTATTTCTGGTACATTGGGCGTAACTGGTAACGCTACACTAAGCGGTACATTGGGTGTAACTGGTGCTACAACATTAAGCAGTACTGCTAACGTAGTCGGTGATTTCAGTGTAAACACAAACAAGTTTACAGTTGCGGCTTCAAGCGGTAATACCGCAGTTGCTGGTACATTTAGCGTAACTGGCACCAGTAGTCATACTGGTAACAGCACATTTGGTGGTACGGTTGGCATTACTGGTGACTTATCTGTTAACACAAACAAGTTTACAGTAGCGGCCACGACTGGTAATACAGTAGTTGCTGGAACATTAGGTGTTGCAGGCGATGTTGCAATCAATACAAACAAGTTTACAGTAGCGGCCAGCAGTGGTAATACCGTTATTGCTGGCACAGCAGGTGTTGCAGGCGACTTCGCAGTTAACACAAACAAGTTTACAGTAGTTGCGGCTAGTGGAAATACTAGCGTTGCAGGTACATTAGGTGTAACTGGTAATACAACACTAAGCGGTACATTGTCTGTAACTGGCGTCGCAACGCACAGCGCAAACATTGTAATGAGCAGTAACTACATTACTGGTTTGGCAGATCCGATTAACCCACAAGATGCGGCAACAAAAGCATACGTTGATGCTAGCCGTAACGGTTTAGATGTTAAACAAAGTGTAAGAGCCGCTACAACAGCCAATATTACACTAAGCAATACGCAAACAGTTGACGGAGTAGCACTAGCGGCAGGAGATCGTGTACTGGTAAAAGACCAATCTACTGGTAGCCAAAACGGTATCTACGTTGTTGTAAGCGGCGGATCATGGACTCGTGCATTGGATGCTAACAATACCTCCGACGCAGGTAACGGAAGCAACGAAGTTAACCCAGGAATGTTTACTTTTGTTGAAGAGGGTACAACAAACGCAGACTCTGGTTGGGTTCTAACCAATGATGGTACAGTTACACTAGGTACAACAGCTCTAACATTTGCACAGTTCAGCGGTGCAGGTCAGTTGATTGCAGGAGCTGGTTTAACTAAAACTGGTAACCAAATTGACGTAGGCGCTGGCTTAGGTATCACAGTTAACGCCAACGACGTTGCTCTTGCAACTACAGTGGCTGGTGCTGGTTTAACATACACAAGCGGTGTACTAGATATTGTTGGTACAGCAAACCGCATTACTGTTAACGCAGATAGTATTGATATTGCAAGTACATACGCTGGTCAAAACACTATTGTTACAGTTGGTACAATTACCAGCGGTGCTTTAGGAACAGGCTTTACAACAGTTGCCGTACCACAAGGCGGTACAGGCGCAACAACATTTACAAGCAACGGCGTAATTTACGGCAACGGAACTGGCGCATTACAAGTAACTGCGGTAGCCACAGTAGCAGGTAGCTTCTTGCGCCAAGATGCTAGCGGTGCCCCATATTTTAGCAATGAGATTGATGGCGGAACATACTAAATAACAGAGTATGTTATATACCATAAACAGGATAGTTACATACTATCCTGTTTTGTTTTCTATATAGAAAAAGGATTACTGCCACATGGCTTCAAATATTAAGCTGAAACGCTCAGCTGTACCGGGTCGCGTTCCGTCAGTCAATGATTTAGCTCTTGGCGAACTTGCAATAAACACCTACGACGGCAAATTATATCTAAAACGTTCTTACGCTGGTAACGATACTATCATTGACGTTAGTGCAGGCTACAGCTTACCAGTAGCAACTACATCTGTTTTAGGCGGTGTCAAAGTAGACGGCACTTCTATTACTGTAAGCCAAACGGGCGTTATTAGCGCAGGTACAGCGGCGTATACAATTAATAGACAAGTAGAAATAGCCGACGGTAGTACAACAACTTATATTTTACAAGTGGCTCCTAAGAGTCCGGACTACGTAGATGTATACATTGATGGGGTGTACCAGCAGAAATCAGCGTTTGTAGCAGGATCAGGTACAGGGGTAAAAGATTCTTTTATAGGTAACGGCATTCAAACAGATTTTGTCCTAAGTGTAACCCCTGTGGATTCTTCTTATATTGAAGTTTATTTGTCGGGTATTTTACAAAAAGATACAACAGCATATACGCTGACAGATGATACAGTTTATTTTTCCGAAGCTATTCCAGTAGATGTACTAGTAGAAGTTATTTCCATTGATAAGAAAAGCCAGCTTATTTTGTCAGAAGCACCAGAATCTGGAGCAGTGATTGAGATTTTAACATACAGCCCAACATTAAATGTTAAAAAGATACCTTTATTGGCAACAACGGCTTCTTCAGAATTCAACATAGGATATTCATTACAAGTAGGTGATTTAGCCAAACTAGTTTGGCAAGGTGTATATCAGCATTCTGACGCTTATTCTATATTAGATTATACATTAACTTTAGACGAAACCGTTGCAGTCGGCGACTGGTTAGAACTTACGTTAATAACTAGCAATGCAATCGATGCTACAACTTCTACACTAGCATCAAGCACAGTAGCAGAAAATAATGACGGAATAGGAGTAAACACTCCATTGGACTTAAACAAGCAAGTTCATAAACTAAGCTGGACGGGCTCATATGCATACACGTTAGGCAACGGAGTAGAAGGTCAAATTATCTACTTGGTGCCTAGTCTAGGGCAGTCTAGTGGCATTTATATTACAGTGGCAAATATCAGACTACTAAGTGACGGTGCCGGATCATTAGCTACTAATTCAGTGTACTTTCCATTCTCAGAAGTTTTTCCTACTGTTGTAACGGGTATTTTTACTGACGGTGCATGGAACTTTAGCGGCGGTACTGTAGCATGATTTTCGATTCAAAATACTTCAGTAAAGTATTTGATAAATATTTGGATATAGGATCCTAACATGGCATTAACAAGAGTAAGAGCAAGTTTATTAACTGGCGTTATCACCCCAAGTAGCGCAACGTTCACCGGAACGATTACATTACCTGCAGGTACAACTACTGCGGCACCATTGCTATTTGCAGATGGTGATACACTAACTACACCTTATCAAGGGGCGATGGAATTTGACGGTACTGATTTATTCTTTACTCCTGCGTTTACTAGAAAAACAATTGCTTTTACTGATAATACTCATTACATTGGTACAACTAGTGTAGCGTTGAATAGACTAAGCGGAAACTTAGCGTTAACTGGTATTAGTAGTGTTACATTGCCAGGCTCTACTAGCGGTAGTGTTCTTTTAATTCCAAGCGCAACCGGATCATCAGTTACAATTACATTACCAGCAACAACTGGTACAGTAGTAACAACAGGCGATACTGGTACAGTAACCAGTACAATGATTGCTAACGATACGATTGTTAACACTGATATTAATAGTTCAGCGGCCATTGCATATAGTAAGTTAAATCTAACCAGCAGTATTGTTAATGCTGATATAAGTTCTAGTGCGGCAATTACCAATGCCAAGTTGGCCAACAGCACAGTTACAGTTGGTACAACTAGCATTGCACTTGGTGCAAGTTCGACTACACTGGGTGGTCTAACATCGGTGACTAGTACAAGTTTTGTGGGTGCGTTAACTGGTAACGCAAGTACAGCAACCGCACTACAAACAGCAAGAACTATTGCATTGTCTGGAGATGTTGCAGGTAGTGTGAGTTTTGATGGCTCTGCCAACGCAACAATCACAGCTACTATTCAACCTGATAGCGTAGCATTAGGGACAGATACAACTGGTAACTATGTGGCCACAGCCACAGCAGGGTCAGGTATTAGTATTACAGGATCTGGTACAGAAACAGCGGCCATTACAGTATCTAACACTGGGGTGTTAAGTGCAGTAGCAGGTACCGGCGTAAGCGTAACTGGCTCGACAGGCAACATTACATTTAGTATTGGACAAGCTGTAGCCACAACTAGTGATGTGACATTTGGCACAGTAACTACAACTGGTAATATGACAGTTGGCGGTAACTTAACCATTAATGGTACATCGACTACAATTAATTCAACAACATTATCACTAAGTGATCCAATGGTATACTTGGCCACTGGTAATAGCGGAAATGCATCAGACATTGGTATAGTAGGCCATTTTAACGACGGTACGTACCAGCACACCGGCTTTGTTCGTGATGCTACCGACGGCAAATGGAAACTGTTCAGTGGTGTCACCGTTGAACCAACTACAATTATTGATTTTACAACATGGACAACAGATACGTTAGTTGCTAATGTAGAAGGTTCATTAACAGGTAATGCAAGTACAGCTACTAAGTTGGCTACTTCTAGAACAATTAGTTTGAGCGGCGATTCAACAGGCTCTGCACCATTCGACGGGTCCGGTAACACTACAATAAGCTCAACATTGGCTACAACTGGTGTAACTGCTGGTAGTTATGGCAGTGCAACAGGTGTTGGCACATTTACAGTGGATGCCAAAGGAAGATTGACTGCGGCCAGCACAACAACAATTGCCATTCCAAGTACACAGGTTACAGATTGGACTGAAGCAGTTCAAGATAGTGCTAGTGCAATGATTACTAATGCTACACACGTAGGTATTAGTACAATTTATTATGACAACACTAACAAACTTTCTTTAGAGTTAACAAATACCGGTGTTGCGGCAGGAACATATAACAGCGTAACTGTAGATATAAATGGTCGTGTTACTGCGGCCAGCACAGTTGGATATTTAACAACCAACCAAAATATTACAGTAGGTGGAGATGCATCAGGGTCAGGGTCAACAAGTATTAACTTGACACTGTCTAATAGTGGTGTTACAGCAGGAACATATGGCGCGGCCAATCAACGATCAGTTGGTACAATAATTGTTGATGCCAAAGGTCGAGTAACAAGTATAACAGAATTACACCTGGGTATGGTTAACAGTGATGTTATTACAGTAACAAATGCCGCGGTATTAACTTACACATTCCAGCAAAATGCAGGAACTATTGGTCTAGGTGGTGTTAATGCAGATGCAGTGTTAGTCTTTAACAACAGACTAAAAATGCGAGCGAATGAATATACAGTTAATTCAAACGGAACCATTACTTTTGTAACTGGTACCATTGAAGTAGGCGACGAATTAGAAATATCGACGTTTACATTCATCCCATGATAATTAGGACAACAGATGGCTAACTCAAGAAAATATCAAATTAGAAACGCAGGTGTAGGTGCAGACCTGGCCAGCGGAACAAACAACTACAAGTTGAATAGAACAACTGGTGCCTATGAAACGTATACAGATGATGCTTCTGTTAATACTACGGACATTGTTATCATCGGTAAAAAGTCCAACATCAGTGATCGACTAGATGCTGTTGAAAAGAATATTACAGTATTGGCCGCGGCCGCATTTTTAACGGATGCAGAAGATGGTATCGCTGGCACTTATACTATTGCAAACAAACTTCTTACTCCTAGGACCATCGCTCTAAGCGGTGATGTTTCTGGTAGTGTAACATTCGATGGTACATCAAACGTTACTATATCAACTACAATTGGCGCAAATACTGTAGCGTTAGGCACCGATACAACCGGTAACTATATTGCCACTGTAACAGCAGGATCTGGTATTACAGTAAGTGGTAGTGGTAGCGAAACTGCGGCCATTACAGTTGGCATTGACAGCACAGTAGCACTAAAAGCTGATAACCACTATATCGGTACAACTGCGGTTGCACTGAACAGAACAAGTGCAAACTTAGCACTGACTGGTATCAGCTCAGTTACGCTACCAGGTAGCACCAGTGGTACAGTACAGTTGATACCTACTGCGGCTGTGGGTACAGGTACTGTATTAACAATTCCGGCAACAACAGGTACAATTATAACAACTGGCGATTCCGGCACAGTTACCAACGCAATGCTAGCAGGTAGTATTGCTAATAGTAAGTTAGTCAACAGCACAATTTCTGGTATTCAATTAGGCAGTAACTTAGCCGCATTAACTATTGGTACAGGGCTAAGTGGCACAAGTTATAACGGTAGCACAGGTGTTACGATTGCTAACACCGGTGTTTTAACTGTTAACGGTAGTTCTGGTACTATTACAGGTATTGCTAACTCAGCCGATGTACATTATATTGGTACAACCAGTGTAGCATTAAATCGCGCTAGTGCCAACTTAGCACTAACAGGTATTAGCTCAGTTACATTACCAGGCTCAACTAGCGGAACTGTACAATTAGTTCCAACTGCCGCAGTAGGTACAGGTACGATACTAACAATTCCAGCAACAACTGGTACTATTGTTACAACCGGTGATAGTGCAACTGTTACTAACACTATGTTGGCAGGTTCAATTGCCAACGCAAAATTGACAAACAGTAGTGTTACTGTTGGTACAACGGCAATCAGCTTGGGTTCAAGTTCAACTACACTAGCTGGTTTGACTAGTGTAACATCAACAAGTTTTGTTGGCGCATTAACAGGTAATGCAAGTACAGTTACAAACGGTGTTTACACAACAGATACTGGTACAGTTACTAACACTATGTTGGCAGGTTCAATTGCCAATGCTAAATTGGTTAACAGCTCTTTAACAGTTGGTACAACGGCAATTAGCTTAGGTAGTTCAAGTACAACATTGGCCGGCCTAACAAGTGTAACTTCTACAGCATTTACGGGTGCATTAACTGGTAACGCAAGTACAGCCACAACATTACAAACTGCTCGCACAATTAACGGTGTAAGTTTTGATGGTAGCGCAAACGTAACAGTACATACTGCTGGTACTGGTATCAGCGTAAGCGGTACAACAGTAACCAACACAGGTGTAACTAGTATTGCTGGTACAGCTAACCAAATTACAGCCAGTGCAAGTACAGGCGGTGTAACATTGAGTCTTCCGAGTTCCGTTACACTTCCAGGCGACTTAACAATTACTGGTAACTTGACCATTAACGGATCTACAATTACAGCTAACAGTGCAAACGCCGCATACGCTGATACATTAATTGAACTAAACTACCTCAACGGTGGCACGTTAACTTCGGATAACGGTAAAGATATTGGTATACGTTTCCACTACTATAAGACCAGTGACAAAAACGCGGCCTTGCTATTTGACAATGCAACGCAGGTGTTGGAATATTTTGTAGACGGTACAGAAACTGCTGGTACATTCACAGGAACATACGGAACTTTTAAAGGTGCAAGTTATATTTCCACAGCTACAACTGGTACTGCGCCGTTTACAGTATCCAGCACTACTCGTGTGGCCAACTTAAACGTTGCTACAGCAGGTACAGCAGATACATTAACAACGGCTCGTTTGATTAACGG
>Ga0222712_10004574_pt1 | contig 14416 bp, 9 predicted proteins | sample C33_657DmetaG_FD_165043 | JGI IMG/M metagenome (GOLD analysis project Ga0222712, IMG submission 165043) | Estuarine water microbial communities from San Francisco Bay, California, United States - C33_657D | ecosystem: Environmental > Aquatic > Marine > Unclassified | place: USA: California... | reverse complement strand
GCGCTCGTCGGGGTTCCCTAGACTCTACACTATAAGCTATAATCGCTCTCAAGGAACGCGAACCATCCAACGAGGGCAACGCTAATCGTACAAATAAATACGACGCGCGACGTCGTCGACGAGCCAATCGAACCCAGCCAACAACCCATCGCCGCGCGTGGCCGAACAACCCACGATTTTCCAATGCCTGTTCTCCAAATCCCGCAGACCAAGGGCCTCCACCATGGCGTCGACGTCCATCGCGCCCTGAATGTCACATTTATTCGCGAAAATCAACGCGCTCGCGCCGGCGAGCTTTTCCTCGCCGAGCACCGCCGCAAGCTCGCGTTTACAATCCTGCATCCTTCTCGCATCTGCGCTATCGACGACCCAAATCAGCGCATCCGTGGCTTCGTAGTAATTCTTCCAGTACGATCGTAGGGTTTTCTGTCCGCCGACGTCCCAGATGTTCAACGCGTACTCGCCGTGCGTCATGGTTTTGATGTTGAAACCGAGCGTGGGGGAGATTTCATCAATCGACTCCCCGTTCACGCGCTTGACGATGGTGGTTTTCCCGGCGTTGTCCAAGCCAACCATGAGGACGCGGATCTCGCGCTCTTTGGCTTTGACCTGCGCGCGAAAAGGTTTAGAAGGGTGAGCGCGAGCGGTCAACGCCGAGTCAACGAGCGAGCGAGCGAGCGAGCGAGAGCGTACGCGCGGGCGCTCGAGGAGACAGCCAGCGGGGACGAAGCCACGCACTTTTTTGATGATGGTAAGTAACCCCATAGCGGGGGATGGGCGACCGCGGCGCGCGACGCTCTGAGGAGTTCAGACGTCGGGAATCTCGCTCGAGCGTCTTCGTTTGAATACAACAGTGACTACTAAACGGTGTAAATCTACACGGTGCGCGGCGGCACCGATGAAATCGTCTTGAATTAATTCGACTTTAATTTGGCTTCAGCGGCCTCGAGTTTGGCCACGGAGGCTTTGATATTTCGAGGCGCCAACGGGCCATCGAAGAAGTGGTGACGCATGCCAAAAAATAACCGAAACGAGTTGAAGACGATAAAGCAGAACCAAACACCCGCGAGGGAGTTGCCGTATAAATGGAGCGCGAGCAACATCGCTCCAGTAGAGATGAACATGCCGCCAGCGAGGCGAAGGAACGCCTGGTGGCCTTGCATCAGGCCTTCTCCGACGAAGACAAGGCCGTTGAGCGGTTGCAACGCGGCGCCGATGAGACACGGCATCTTCGCTTGTTCTTGCACTTCAGAAAGCGACGAGAAGATGCCGATGAAGGGAATCGCGCCTGCTTGCATAAATGCTAAAAGCAACCCAATACCGACGCCCCAGAACAACAACCGATCGGCGATGCGTTTCGCTTCGCGCGGCCCACCCTTCGCCATCGAGTTCATGCGTTGCGGAATTAAAATCGTCGCAATCGTGCTCAACGCTAAAATCGCAATCACGCCAAGCTGGAAGATTTGTGATGAAATCGTGTGCGCCGCGGCAGCCGTACCGGTTTCATCCATGGTGAGTATGGCGCGCATGACGGCCAAGAAAGTGATGTTCTGGGCCACAGCGCGAAGCTGCACGCCGGCGCCGCCGACGAGGAGTGTCCCGAGTGCCTTCCAACTTGGGGGCCTAATCATGTCACCTAACTGTACTAGATTGCGCTTGACTAACAAATACACGTAAAGTACTGCGGAAAACACTTCCGATATTGACGTTGCGATCGCGGCACCCGCGACACCCATCGCGTGGATCGCGCCGAAACCGAATATTAACAACGGATCGAGCACGACGTTCATCATCTGACTCGCCAACGTAATTTTCATCGGCGTCATCACATCCAACGTACCGCGGAACGCGGCAAATCCGACGGTGGAAAGGATCGCTGGGATGAACGTCAACGCGCGAAACCCGACGTACGGCGCCGCTTGCGCCGCCGTAGAGCTCCCGGCCGCGACGCCGACCACCCCCAAGCAACGCTCTCGCATCGTATACATGAAAATCATCCCCATCGCCCCAACGAACGCGGCGCAAAAGATCCCTTCGCCGATCTTCTTTGACAACTCGTTTTTATTCCCTCCAGCCGCCGCTTTTGCCACCACGGGCGCGACCACGCTCGGTATGAATGAAATAATCCAAAACGCGCTTTGAAACACCTGGTTCGCCGCCCCTTGCGCGGCGAGCGCCGTCGCGTCTTTCAACCTCCCCACCCAAAACACATCCACCGCCCCGACGAGAGGAATTATTAAAAAATTCAGCATCGCCGGTATGAACAGCGCTAAGATCACCCGATCCAGCGCGTCGTTCCGCGGTCGACTATCCGCGCTCAGCCACGCCTCCGCGCCCGCGTTCGAGCGCGCGACGTCGCCCGCATCCATCGCTGCCGCTTTCGCCCCTAACCCCTCGCGTCGCGCTCGCGATTGATGTGCGATTTTTCTCATCGAATTTAATTCCGCATGATCGGGACGTGAGCGAGCGAACGCGAGGGATGTGCGCTCGCGCGCGCGAGCGGCGAGGCCTCGCGCGCGCGGCTCGCGCGACGCCGACGCGACGAGCGACGATTTCAACCCGCCGAAGCGAGAGACGCCGAAGGATGATACCGACGCATTCGACGTCGTTGAAAACATCGCGCGCGCTCGGCGAGGGAAAGGCGAGCGAGGGCGTGGGGAGGGCGAGAGTGAGGACGCGAGCGCGAACGCGCTGACCTGGCTGGAACGGATCGAGCGGCGTCGACGAAACGATGGAAGATGAAATGATCGATGGAGTGACAACAAAAGAGAGTGACGGTAACAACAGACTACATGATGAGCGCTAAGGCTTGGTCGACAGAGGTTGAAGCGCGCAAGGCGTCGACGTCGATGGATTTACCCGAACGCACGGCGGCGGGTAGCGCGGCGATTTTGTCGGCGGCGCCGCTCTCGAGCATGACGCCCACGCATTTGCCTTGGTGGATCCAAAAAGCCGCGAGCGTGGGATTGAAATCACCAATCGTGATGACGTCGCCTTTTTGTAAGCCGTAGAAGACCCACGACACCGGACGCTCGGAACCTTTGTGCTCGAAAACTCGACTGTAAAAGTACGGCGTATAATCGTAAGGAGACTCATCCGTAACTTTCCCCGCGATGATGTTTCCGACCAGCGTCGCGCTATCTCTCGCGTGCTTCACGTGTTCCATTCGCACGAGCTCGTTGGAGAGCTTTAACGGGAATGCCGCGATGTCGCCGATGGCATAGACGCTCCCCGGTTCGACGCCTTCGCCCGACGCTCGGAACTGACCGTCGACTTTGATTCCGCCTAAACGTCCCTCCGGGGCGTCCAACGCCTCGAACGGCCCGCGCGGCGCGGTAGCACCGATGCCAACGACGATCAAATCCGCCTCGAGCACGTCCCCGTTCACGAGCTCGACGCCCGTCGCGTTTCCGTTCTCATCTGTCGCGATGGTTTTCACGGCGGTCGATCTATGAAACGTCGCCCCTCGTGATTCGTACAACGCTTCGTACTTTTTCGCGATGTCTGCCGTAAACAGCCGAGCCATGACGTGCGGTTCCATCATCACCACGTTCGGCTTCAAACCGCGCGTCGCGAGCGTGGCGGCGACTTCCAGACCTACGTAGCCGCCGCCGATGACCGCGGCTTTGCGTCCTCTCTCCATCGCGTCCACCAGCTTCAACGCGTCCGCGTGATCGCGCACGTAATGCACGCCTTTCGCGTTACCGTTCATCGATGTCGGAAGCGTCATCGCCCCGCACCCCGTGGCGACGACGAGGACGTCGTAAGAAAGCGTCTCGCCGCCATCCGTCGTCACCGTCCGCGAGCGAAGATCGCACGCGACGACTCGCGTCGACAACTTCAGCGTCACCCCGTGCTCGGCGTACCACGCCGCGGTCTGTCGCTCGCCACCGCTTCCCACGCACGCGTGAAACCCTGGCAAGCGCGCGGGAGATTCTTCGTGGAGGAACCCTTTGGTCAACGCCGGGCGCTCGTACGGGGCGACGGCTTCGGCGCCGACGACGGTCGTCGACGAACCCAATCCGTTCGCCACGAGCGCGCGGGTGAGATATCCCGCGGAAACCCCACCACCGACGATGACGATCGACCGCGAGCGCATCGCGCGCGCGTCGTCGACGAATGCCGACGCGCACATTCGCGATGGGCTATGACTATTCATAGTCCGAAGCGCGACCCCCAAGTGGCCGATTCCGATTCCGCGCGTCGTCGCTCGTCGCGCGAGCGGCGAACGAACGGCTCGCGCGTTTCCTTGCCTGATTCGCGCGCGCGCGCGAAACGAACACGCTTGGGAGAAAACCATCACGCATGCGAGGGCGATGAAACGCGCCGCGCGCGCGCGTGTGACGGCGCGCGCGACGTCGCGCCGGCTCGCGCTCGACGGCGCTCGCGAAGCGCCTCTCGCCGCCTCTCGACGAGCGCGACTCATCACCACCCAATCTCTTCATCGATCAGCGCCAAGTACGCGTCGAGTTTCTCTAAAACATCCTCAAACGAATACATCAACCCTTCGCTGGTTATCCGGCGATCTCCTCGTAATCCCATGTTCACGCCGTCGCGCGCTAAGCGCAGCGCCAGCGCGCTCTCCGCCCCCGGCGGCGCCCTCGGATCGTTCACGCACGAAAACACCGCGCACACCACGTCGTTCGTGTTTCTCACGAACGGCAATCTCACCCCTCGTCGTTCGCCTGTCAAGTCGTCATACGCGCCTCCGTCGTCGACGTCCGAAGCCGGCACGCCCAAGCGGTCCGCCCGCACGGCGCGCCACGCCTCGCGTTCGCTCTCGTCCAGCCCTCGAGGCGTGACCACGCGATCGATCGCTCGAGAGTCGCGCTCGAAATTTTCGATCGCGTTCGACGCGCGCAGAACGTCGTACAGCGCTCGCGATGGGGCGTTCGCCCCGAGCGCGTCGCGGGCGACTCGAGCGCACGTCGCGACGTCGTCCCGAGCGCGTCGCGCGCGCTCGATCGCTCGTCGCACGTCCGAGTTCGACGTCGTCGTCGAAGGAAGGTCGTGATCGCTCGACGTCGTCGCGTTGGAGACATCAACGTCGAAGGCGACGGTGAAGACGACGAGATCGAGGACGAGCTCGCGTCGTCGTCGTCGCGCCGAAGCGGACGCGCGCGGGCGAGCTCGAGCTCGAGCTCGCGCGCTATTTCGCACCCGCGCGCGAGACCTCGCCGAAGAGGACGATGACGAATGGAATGAATGAGACGCCAGAGTCGAGGGCATTCTCCGAGTCCGGCGTCGTGCATTGACGACCGATGGACGAGCGACGCGCGAACGCCCGGATTCAGAACCAGAACCAAAATCAGAACCAATCAATCAATCAATCAATCACGTACTATTACACCCCGATCATTCATCATCGTCGCTTCAATGCGTCATCACGCGTCGAGTTTCATTTCATTCGCACCTCGTCGTCGTCGTCGCCGACGCGACTCAAGGGAAGCGTCGTCTCGGCGACCTTCGCGCGTCGCCCGTCGTCGCCCGCGAACGCCGAACCTTTCCAATGTGCGTTCCCATTTCCATCCGTCGTCTCCGCGCTCGCGCGATAGATGAACGTTTTCATTCTCGCGAGTTCGCGCGATTCTTTCTCGGCCAAAGCGTTGGCGAGACGTTCGATGTCGGCGCGCGCCGAGGCGAACGCGAGCGCGGCGCTCGCCGGCGAGGCGAGCGAGCGTCCAGCGGGCGACGCCGCGATGGTCTCCGACGTCGAACGACGAGGGACTTGGGGCGTGGAGACGAGGGACATGGCGAATGGCGCGTGAAGCGCGCGAAATGGCGCGTTCGCGCCGCGCGCGATGGCGAGATGCGTGACGTCACAAAGTGAAGGATTGCATGGACCGGCGACGCGGCTGAGGCTCGACGCGAGCGAACGAAGGACGACGGCGAATGCGAGGGCGAAGAGAACGTTGGGTGATGTGGAAATAAAACGTAAATTAAATAAACGAGGTGGATCATAAGCGCGCGCCGGGGAAAACGATGCGGGCGTCGCGAACCGCGAAACACCGGCGAGCGCGGCGACGGATAAAAAGCGCCGAGGCGACCGAACGCTGGTCGACCGGCGTCAGACGGAATCTGATGATTTAGCGTGCTTTTCCTGAGATTTTTGATCATCTTCGGAAGGTGTGTTTGACCATTTGAATTCGCCGCGCACGATGGAGACGATGGCGGCGGCGAGGAGCGCGATGGAGGACGCGGCGACGGAGAAGCCGGCGACGGCGGTTTTCTCCTTTTCGGTGTACGTGCCGACGGCGTTGAATACGTTGGCGCTGAGAGTGATCATGGCGAAGATCACACCGATGGCCAAGGAGTATTGAACGTTGTGTAGCGGTTTTTTGTACGGTCGCACGCTCAGGATAGCGATGAACAGGGCACCGATGAAAAATTGAGCGAGCGAGAGCTGCGTCGCGCCGTTGAAATCGTTCGACGTGTCGTACGTCGAGTACTTCATGCGTAAAATGCGCTCGTTGGCGAACACTGGCGTGGCGGCCAGCATGAACTTCAAGAACAAGCCGGTGAGTTCCCAAAACGGCAACTCTTTGCGCACGTTGTTGTACAAGAATCCAAAATTGGCTTCGACTTCCGGATGGTCAAGGCGATTGCGATTGTGAACCAAAATCGCCGTGATGACGACGGGGATACCAATCGGATACAGCAAGAGCGCGATGAAGCCCGTGATGCGGTAAATCAAGTGTTCATGCCCAGCAGCGTTGATTGAGTAATCGCGTCTCAAGTACACGCCGACATCCAAGTATCGCTGGTTGTAGAGTTGCAGTACCGTCTTGGCGACGCCGGAATAACAAAGGACGATGAGCCACGTGATGTTACGACGACATTTCGAACGCAAATCACCCGCAATGACGCGCACGCGTTCGTACGAGAATTTACGTTCAATCAAGCCCATCGCGTAGTACATCAGAAGGCAAAACACCGTCACCGCTGGCGGAACGATAACCGCCGTGATGTACGTCGAATAGTAATTCGATTCCTCCGACGAGCACCCAGGCGTGAGCGATTCCATGTTGAAGTTTGTGATGTCCAACACTTCCACCAGGCGACCGACGCTTTGCGGCCAGTTGATGTCGTACTCTTTGAGCAAACCGAGGATCTGCGCGACGAACATGACGGCGGAGAAGATCACCGTGCCGATGGCTTGCTTGAGCGGTTTTTGGAAGACGTACACCATCAACCCGATGAAGGCGAAAATGCCGAGCAGTGGCACCGCAAACGCGGCATTCGAGCCGCATTTCGAGCACTTACCGCCCCAGTGGCGATAGCCATCAGCGCACAGCGCGCAAACAGGGCCTTGATAGCCTTCTTCGCAAGCGTGGATGCCCGTACCGTTTCCGGCGGCGCACGACGCTCGAATCGGACAAGAGAAGAGAATCTCACTGGTCTCAGACGAGCGCCACCATCCCGGGAGGGCGTCCAGGGACGTTCCGCCGCGACAGTCACCTCCGACTGGACACGTTTTGCATTTCAAGCCGTCGAAATTGAACGTGCGATCTCCGCAGACGGTGCATTCTCGAGCGACATTAACGCCGTCCGCGTGACGAACGAGGAGCGGCTCCGATCCTGGAAGACAAGTGCCGATGACGATGTTGATCTCGAGCGGCGCAATGACGCCGAGATTAATTGACGCTTCTCGTGTGCATGTGACTCTGGCAACGTAAGAATCGCCGAGTTCGCCGCGGAAAATGGTGCCAGTGAAGACGGCGACACCGCTCGAGGTCGGCGTCGCCGAAGCGCCGCTGATTTCGAGAGAATGTCGCGGCAAAGCTGACGGTGCCACCACCGGGTTGATGTCACACGTAACTGCGGCGAGTTCACTCGTCACCGGCTGCGCGTAATAGTCCACAAGCTGCACGGAAAAGTCTGTGGTGACCTTGCCGCTTTCAACGCTTGCCGCAACGCCAATAGCTGAATGCGCGGCGAGCGCTTCGGTGGCGAATGCGCCTTGAGTCGAACCATTCGCGTGCGTGTACGCGCAAGAGTCGCACGCAAAAACCGTTGAAGGGCTCGCGGCGCGAATCCAGTACGAGTCCGCCCCCGCGATCGCGGTATTTCGATCGAGAGCCAAATTGGACGCGACGCCGAGCGTTAGATCCGTGGCGAAGTACATGGCCCCGCCGCGATGCGCACTGTTGGCGTTCATCGTCACACCGTTGAGGGCAAACATAGGCGTCGCAGAAAGTGACTTCGCGATATACACGCCGCCACCGCTTTGGGCATTGTTCGACGCGATGGTACCGGCGGAGATTTTCAGCTTGGCTCCGGCGTGAGCGATGGCGCCGCCGAACGCCTGAGCGACATTGTTGGATGCCGTGCACGTTTGCATCGTGACCGCAGCGACGCCTTCGGTGTACACCGCCCCGCCATCGGTAGACGCAGTGTTGCCTTCGAACGTTGTACTCGAGAACGTGTGGTTACCGGCGGCGGCGTAGACGGCACCGCCGCGGCCCGCGAGCGTCGATTGACATCCAGAGGCAGCGTTGTTGGACATCGTCGTCGAAGATTCGAGGAAAATCTGCGCGCCGCGAGGAGAGTTCGCGTCTGCAGACGACGATGCTGGAACGACGAAGATTGCACCTCCGTTAGGAGCGGTGTTAGACTTCATCGAGCTGGAACCGTCAACCTTGAGCGTCGTCGGATTTGCGGCGGTGTTCGGCAGGAGCGCGAATGCGCCACCGCCGACTTGGTACAGGCTTCGACAACTCGAGCCACTGACCGCAGAGTTGGCTTCAAACGTAGAAGAGCTCGTGATTCGCACGTTGCACGCTTGGGAGAGGTAAGCACCACCACCAAGACCAGAGGCGATGTTGGATTTCACGGAGACACCGGAACCGATGATTGAGCCTCCGCCGTATTCGCCGCCAGAGCAGTGCATCGCACCACCATCAGCGGCAGTGTTGTTCACCATCTCGCCAGCGATCACGGAGAAAGTTGCGCCTGACGTGACGTGCGCACCGCCGCCGCCGAGAGTGGCGACGTTGTGCGATACTCGGGTATTCGTCAATGCGAGCGTCGATCTATCGTCAAGCCGAATTCCGCCACCATACTTGGTAACGATGTTGGACAGAACTCGAGAATTCGATATCGATGCGGTTGATTGAGAATACATGAACACACCGCCGCCAACTTCGGCTTGGTTGCTTTCGAACGACATGGCCTCAAAGTTTGCATTAGCACCCGTGTACACGATGACTCCAGCACCCCAGAGCGATGCCTTGTTCGATTTCACGAGACCAGTGTTAAATGTGGGATTACCACCTTCGAAAACCCCGATCGCGGCGCCGTAAGAGGCTTCGTTCGCGGTGGCCAAGACGTTGGAGAACGTACCGTGACAGCCGTGACCGATGAAGAGACCAGCGGCGAAGAAGGCTTTGTTTCCGGTGAGCGTCAATCCGTTGGCCGTGACGTTGGAGTTTTCATCGACGTTCAATCCACCACCCTTGCCGCTGACATCGAGTGTATTTTCGATGAAGCTCACGTTCAAGAACGTTGCATGAGAAGAAGTTTGCAAGTATGCCCCACCGCCGCGGTTGTGATTGCCGCTGCGATCGTTCCCGCCGCTGTTGCGAATGAAGCGTGAGTGCCTGATGACTGGTTGAGCGTTCACCAAATGCAAGCCGCCACCCATGGTTTGGGATCTGCATCCCGACACGACAACGTCTTCGACCGAAACCGAGGGTGCATTGGTCATTCGAATGCCTCCGCCCGTCGACGCCAAACCGTTGAGGATGGTTAGACCAGCGATGGAGACGGCGGACGATCCCGCGACGTCGAAGCCGCGGTTGGTGGATGCGCAATCAATAGTCGTTGCCGACGAGCCGAGCACCGAAGAAATCGTCACCGCAGAAGATCCAAGCGTGGAACCACATGAAGATGAACCGTGCGTGCCCGGAAGAACCAAAACAGAGCGAGTAGAGGCAGACATCGTCGCCGCGAGTGCGGACGCGATGGAATTGCACGGTGCCGACCAAGAGCCGCACGACGTTGAGCTCGATGCGGAGTTCGAGTTCGAAACAAGCAGCGCTGCGCGGGCGTCGAGCATCGGCACGGTCGTAGGACCTGCAGACGTGCTTGCCTCGGTCGCCGTCGCAGCCTTGATGCGGTACAACATCGTAGATGGATTCGAGACGCCAGTGAAGGTGTGCGATGTCGCTGATGCGGGCAGCGTCGTTCGCGTTGGCGAAGCGCACGTCGCGATGTTACTCGCATCGCACGCATCGATGGCGTAAGCCACAACGCCACTTGAAGTGCTCGCGCTCCATGCCAGCGTCACTTCGTTGGCGCCGGTGCGCAGAGAGTAGACGTACGCAGGCGCAGCCGGGGCCGTCGAAACGGGAGACGAAGGGACACTGCCGCCCGATCCTGAGTTCGGGCTCGACGACTGAGCGGCGAGCGCCGCGACGCAAGTCGAATCGCTCGCGGAAGTAGTTTTTGTCACGCTGCAACCCGTGGCGAATTGCGACGCGTACGCCGCCTGGGTGGCGTCCAGAGCGGTCGCGACGCCGCCCGAGCAAAAGCAACCGCCCGTATTCCAATCGGCAATCGCAGCGCAGCACGCCGAACCGCTCGGCGCGGTTTGACACGGCGCCAAATCGTTCGAATTCGTCAAGCAATGCGTACCAACGGATACCGTCGCGTGTACGCGCGCCGATCCCGCGCCGATGAGCGCCAGAACGAGCGAGAGCGCTCGACGGCGCGCGCGTAGCGCCCGCGTCGCCGTCGCCGCGCGCCGCGAACTCAATGTCATCTCAAACTCGAGCGCCGCGCGCAGCGTCCGATCGCAAACGCGAATAAAAAGTTTTTATGTGAAAGCCACGCAGATGCGGAGTGGTCGAGCACTCGGCGTCGCGTTCTGTCGTCGTCTCGACGCGCGCGCGGGAAGTTGGCGAGCGACGCTTCGTCTTCCATTTCAATCATTCATACTTTGAACGTTCGAAAGCCATCACTGTGATCGATCGTCCTCGGCGGGGGTAAACTGGGGTTTGGAAAACGTGCCCGAACACCCAAATGCCTCGTCGCCGAGCACGCGTCGACACAACGACGGTGCCGTCGCCGCTTCGCCGGCGTTTCGGCGACGCGCGCGCGATTCGACTTCATCCCATCGTCACGCGCTCGCGCGCTCGATCGCGCTCGCGTCGACGCGACGTCGTTCGCTCGATTCGGTCGACGGCGGCGTTCGCGTAACACCCAGCGCCAGCCGCGCGCGCGTCCGCGGACGACGCGAACGCCGAGCGCGAACGATGGCGTCGCGCGACCTCGAACGCGGTGAAAAGAAATCGGCGGCGACCGAAAGGGCTCTGCTGTTAGAGGAGACGCCCAGGCGCGCGAGAGATGAGGCGAGGACGTCGCGGTGGCGGGGCGCGAGAGACGTCGCGACGCACCCGATCGCGCTGGCGTGCGCGGTCATCGTCGGCGTGCTCGGGATCGTGGTTCGCGAACAGACGAAAGCGATGCAAATTGGTGGGGTTACGCGCATCGCGCACGAGATTTGGCTCGGGAGCGACGTTCCTGGGGTGAAGCGGATGATCTTTGAGCGCAATCGCAAGGTGTTAGAGGCTGGCGGGTGGAGCCTGCGGCTTTGGACGGAAGGGGACGTGACGGCAAGGAATTTTCCATTGACGTTCTCTACGATAGAACGCGGACGGGCGCATCATCAGCTCACTGGGGAGAACGTGTACTCGATGCTCGTGGACTTGATGAAGTATGAGATTTTGTACCACAACGGTGGGTTGTATTTGGACACGAATGTCGAGCTGTTCAAGGATGTGACGCCTTTGTTCGAGGCCACGATTGCGTCGAAGAAGGAGGTTTTCATGGTGAAGGATCCCGGCGATTCTAGGTTTTATAGCGCGGGTATTCTAGGAGCTGTGGTGCCGCACGCGGCGGTGTTTGAGACGGTGTTGCTTGCGCCCGATTACTTGACGGGGATAGATTTTGGTTCGCGCTGTATCGCGAACGCGATTACCGGACCGGTATGGTTGTCGCACATCATTCGGAACCAAGATTTGCATGATAGTATACTAGCTCTTGATAGAGACGTGGCTTACCCGCTGGGGTGCGGGGAGAATGAATTCGACACGTGCGTGCGCCAAGTCAAGGCGGTGGATGCCGAAAACAACCCGGAATTGCGTTGGATGATGGACAACTCCGTCGTTAATGGGGGCGACGTTGCGAGCAAAAGCTCGTTCACCAAGCACATGTCGCTCACGTGGAAGCGCGCGACGTCGGGCTCGGACGATTGGAGCCCGCTGACGGTGAAACAGGCGCTCGTGCAGGAAGTTGACGGTTCATACTGGAACACGACACTTCCGTGCACCACGATCGCAAAGGCCTATCCAGATTCGTTCGCCATCGATCACTTTGCGTTCCATGGCGCGAGCTGGCAGACTGGGTGCGATCCGAAGGAGCGCCAGCAAATGGTGATTAACTGGCTCGAGAGGAAAGTTCCGTCGGATGACGATTTGGTGCACAAGTGGAGCCTGTCGCTCGTGCGCCAGCTCGGAGCGCCCTTGCACACGAGCTCGCTCGTCACTCGCGTGCGCTTACACGAATCGAAGGGAGTTTACAAGCAGGCCAAGTTGATCATCGCTGCGTCGGCCATTCGTGCCGGGGCTTCATTGTTAAGTGAAGTCCTGGCGACGACGTCGGACCATCCGGTGGATTCGACGCTATGGCTGCGCGAAGGAATGCCGCGTACTGACGCCTTCTTTGCAAATTACATTACCTTGGGCGACTGGTGGTCGGTAACTTCGTTACCGACAGACGACACAACGTCATGGCGCGCCAAGCTGAAAACGTACTTGCTTGAGATTGGAGTCAGGGCGGCGACGATTGAAGCCTCGTTCGACCAACCTGGCGTATTTGTGGATGAGGTGCTGAGTCGCGCTTGGGAGGCTGGAATCGACAAGGTGTACGCCATCGTCATCGGCGCGCAATTGCGCTCGACTGAAGTCGTGCGCGAGCGCGCGGAGAACGTCCTGCAATCCATTTTGACGAACGCAAAAGATCCGCTGGTTGTTTGCCTCGAGCGCCGAAACAAACTCGGGATGTATGCGTCGAGCCTGCGCGCGAGCATGGGATTAGCGCCATTCCAGCAGATTCGCGTCGATGCCGACCCTTTCGATGCGGATTTGATTCCAGTTCGTGTGCGCACGAGCGAGTCCGCGAAAATTCCGTTCAACGCCGCCGTCTTCAACAGCTTCGCTCGCGAAGCCGCGTCGTGGCTCGCGGCGTCCAAACGTATTTCAGCGGAGCACGCGCACGAGTGCGTGGAGTTAACTTATGAAGACGATCTATCCACGCCCGATGCGTTGAAGCACACTGTGGAGATGATGAACACTGAGTACGCGCTGGAATTAAACCCGCGCGCGCTCCCGCTGGTTAAGCTTGAAAAAGTGAACGGCGAAGTCCGACCGGTTGATTTCGTAAATCCCCAAATAATTCCGGCGAGCGCGTTTGCCGCGCGCAACGCGCGCGCGAATCGCGAACAACCGCAATAGATACATATATATAGTACCGTAGCTCGGGTGTAATCCGTAGAATTAAGCATTAGAAGATAGGATTGAAGTCTACGTCGCCTTGGTTGAGCGACGGTTTTACGACGATTGCCACCGCGAGGATATTACAAGTCGCCAGGTCTAAGGTTGTTGAGGTATAAACGATCGGAAACTCATGAACTAGCAACGATTTACAACACCGATGCAGATTCGGAGGCGAGCGCCAAGAACCCAAGGGCGTGGCCGATCGAGCCCCACGCGAGCAAGTCCACGATCGTGAACCCCGCCGGGTCGTTGGTCGACATCGCGAAGTTCGCCTCTTCCGCGCGAGAATCACCCGCGGCGAAGTGCGTCTTCCCATTTTGCATCGGCATACCCGATCGCTTCATTTCCGCTCGTTGGTACGGCAAGAACACGAATCGCCCCAACGACAGCGCCAACGCGTTCGCGCCGCCGATCACCAGGTTCACATCCGTCAACGCGCGCGTCGTCGTCTTCGCCCCTCTTCGGGCTCGCGTTTGCTTCCCAACGCATCTGCGTTCGAATCGTATTCGTCAGTCGTCATCACGCGTACTCTGTCCATCTAACTCCTCCTCGTCCTCCTCCTCGTCGTCGTACGCAATCATCATTCAACCGCGTCCAACGCGACCTCGCCCATCGCGCTATCTCGCTCGACGATATCCATCAATCACCCATGATCGCGAATCGCGCCGTCGTCGACGCTCGTGCGCGATCGACGCCGTCGTCAACGCGTCAACGACGTCGCGTATCATCGAACGTCGTAGACGTACTGCTTGAACGAAACCGAACGCGATGACACGAGCGCGTTCATCGTTCGGCGATTCGACGTATTCGGCGTAATGAAGATACGCTCGCGACGCGCGATCGCGCACGAACGTCCCGTC
>Ga0222712_10004573_pt1 | contig 14421 bp, 8 predicted proteins | sample C33_657DmetaG_FD_165043 | JGI IMG/M metagenome (GOLD analysis project Ga0222712, IMG submission 165043) | Estuarine water microbial communities from San Francisco Bay, California, United States - C33_657D | ecosystem: Environmental > Aquatic > Marine > Unclassified | place: USA: California... | reverse complement strand
AGTCACGCGGAAAGAACCGAGCGCCTTGCGCCCGATAAAGATACAAGATTAAAGCCAAGCCAAGATTAAAAATGTGCGCTACGGCGCACTCCCTTCCAAGATAATGCAAGGCTAACGGTGCGTTTAGACGCACCAGCCCCAAAGAAAAAAACATCGACTCGGCTGTGCCGACCCCAGTGCTTAAACCTCCCTCCGGTCGGTGTATACACTATCCGGTTATAATATTTTTCCAGTATTTGCCCGATATGTCCGATATGTATGCTATTAGTATAACGATTTGATAACAAAGCGTTCGTTTTGCCTTTCTGAACGGGTTAGTATATATAGGAAGTAAATAAACGAACGGCTACTGTGAGTGAGTTTATCTAACTGTGAGTGGGTGGTTAAGACAGCCCAAAGGCTGGCTTAATGCCAGCCACGAACCATAGGGGTTAGCGAGGCTGGCTTTGCCAGCCGAGCGATAAAGGGGATTTTAAATGAGGTGGTTATAGTGGTTGCTAAGGGTGGTAAAGAGCATCATAATGTGGTTGCCTTGCGAGAGGCAAAGGCTAAGGTACTTGAGTATGTTAAGCAAGGACTAGACCTACAAGACTCATTAGCAAGGGCTGGGCGTAAACCAGATGTCATGAAAGACTGGCGCAAAGACCCTGCCTTTATGAAACTACTAGAGGCAGCAAGGCTTGAAGGCCAGAAGACTCTGAGCATTGTCTCAGGAGATGCCAAGTTTAAGATAGGCTTTGAGGAGTTCTCTAGGGAGTTTCTAGACAGCCCTATCTTTCCACATCATCAGTCCTGGGTAGACCTGCTGGAGGGCAAAGAGCCTTCCTATCTACACGATAGCATGGTCTATGACCCGGCCTCCAAGAAGCGCCTTCTGATAAACGTACCCCCCGAGCACGCCAAGTCCACGGTCATCACAGTTAACTACTGTGTCTATCGCATAGCCATGGACCCTAATATCAAGATTACTATTGTTTCTAAAACACAGGAGCGCGCAAAAGAATATCTCTACTCCATCAAGCAACGCCTTAGCCATGAGCGCTGGGCGAAGTTGCAGGCCGTCTATGGCTCTGCTGGTGGCTGGAAAGAGGACGCTGATACCTGGAAGGCTGACCGAATCTATTTAAGCCGTGACTCAACGGAAAAAGACCCGACTGTTCAAGCCTTAGGTATCGGCGGTCAAATTACTGGAGCACGCTCAAACCTTATCATCTTAGATGACGTGGTGACTACATCCAATGCCCATGAGTGGGAGAAGCAACTTACTTGGTTGCAACGAGATGTAGTGACTCGTCTTGGAGATAGTGGGCGCCTCTTGGTTGTAGGAACCCGTATCGCATCAAATGATTTATACCGTGAGATTAGAAGCCCTGAACATTGGGTGGGTGGCAAGAGCCCCTTTACTTATCTAGCGATGCCAGCAGTGCTGGAGTTTAATGACTCTCCAGAGGACTGGGTAACACTATGGCCTGCATCACAGATTCCTTGGGAAGGTCTAGATGAAGAAGCAGTTCCAGATGAAAACGGTCTGTATCCTAAGTGGAACGGGCCCGCACTATTCAGACGAAGAAGTGAAGTTAGCGCTTCTGCTTGGGCACTTGTTTACCAGCAACAGGACATACAAGAGGATTCTATCTTTTCCCCTGTCTGTGTCCAAGGTTCAATCAACGGGATGCGAAAGCGCGGGCCGCTAAAGCCAGGTGCTGCCGGACATCCTGCCCCAGGTGCATGGTATACCATTATGGGACTTGACCCTGCTATGGCAGGTAATACCGCAGCAGTGATTATGACTGTGGACAGGCAGACCCGCAAGCGATATATTTTAGATGTAGAAAACATGAGGGAGCCTAGCCCTCAAAAGATTCAACACTTGATTGAAGACTGGGTTACTAAGTACCAACCACAAGAATTGCGTATTGAGACCAATGCTCATCAGAAGGCATATGCCCTAGATGATGACCTGCGCTCATACCTTGCCAACTCTGGCGTGAAGTTCTCTAGCCAGTTCACAGGCAAGAACAAATGGGACACTTCTTTTGGCGTTGCAGCCATGTCAGGTCTATTTGGCACCGCGCGCAACAACACGCATCAAGATGATAACCTACTTGAACTTCCCTCACAGGAAGGCTCAGAGGGTATCAAGGCATTGATTCAGCAGTTGATTACTTGGAAGCCCGAGACTAAGGGTAAGACAGACTGCGTTATGGCATTGTGGTTCTGTGAACTACGCGCTAAAGAAATTATTGGAAATGCAAGTATCAATCAGTCCTATTTGAATAACAAGTGGGCTACAAGAGCACAGACTCAGAATCGTTACGTAGTAAACGTCAACGACTATGAATTCTCAATCTACGAATAGGATATCATGACAGACATTGACAGCATTGCAAGGCGCGTAGAGAACCTTAAGGTTCGCTTTGCGGCCCGCGATAAACGTATGGCTGATGTTATGGCTGTTCGCAAGGGTAACATAGCATCTATCTTTCCAGATATGTTTCCAGATAACATGGAACACCCTATGATTGCCAACTTTATTGATGTTGCGGCCCGCGATTTGGCTGAAGTACTTGCGCCATTGCCATCCTTTAACTGCTCTTCAACTAATGTGACTTCAGATAGAGGCCGTACCTTTGCTGATAAGCGCGGAATGATAGCCAACAACTATGTCTATACATCTCGGCTACAGTCACAGATGTATTGGGGTGCCGACTGGTACTTCTCATACGGATTTTTACCTATTCACGTAGAACCAGACTTTGAAAATAACATGCCACGTATTCGCGTGGAAGACCCAATGGGTGTTTACCCTGAGTTTGATAGATTTGGGCGCTGTATTGCATACTCTAAGCGCTATCTTAAGACTATTGGCGAACTTGCCAATGAATACCCTGAGTATGCCCGTACTATCTTAGGTGAATTAGGTTTTAATCAAAATACCAACTCACCTATTGAACTTATTCGCTATATGGATAAAGATGTAACAGTATTCTATATCCCAATGCGCCATAATCTTATTCTTAACGAGGCAAGAAACTTGTTAGGCAAGATGACAGTACACATTGCACGCCGTCCAGCTATTGATGATGACACGCGCGGACAGTTTGATGATGTTATCTATGTGCAGTTAGCACGTGCACGCTTTGCTAACCTTGCTATGGAGGCTGCTGAGAAGTCAGTACAAGCCCCACTCGTAGTACCACAAGACGTTATCGACCTTCCTATGGGTCCAGACGCAATTATTCGCACTGCCCAGCCTCAAAGCGTAGGCCGTGTGAAACTAGATGTTCCAGCCGCTGCCTTCCAGGAACAAGCCGCACTCCAATCTGAAATGAGACTTGGTGCACGTTATCCTGAGGGTAGGACTGGAAACATTGACGCCAGTATTATTACTGGTCAAGGAGTTCAAGCGCTTCTAGGAGCATTTGATTCTCAAATCAAGGCTGGTCAAACGATTCTTGCAGAGACATTAGAAGATGTTATTAAAACTGCCTTCTGTATGGACCAAGAATTATTTGATATGGATAAAAATGTTCGTGGAGTTGCACAAGGCACACCGTATGAACTTAAGTATCTACCCAGCAAAGACATTAAGGGTGACTATTCTGTTGAAGTCCGTTACGGACTTATGGCAGGACTTGACCCATCTCGTGCACTTATCTTCTCACTGCAGGCACTTGGCGCAGACTTAGTCTCTAAAGACTTTATTCGCCGTGAACTGCCGTTTAGCCTTAATGTTACATTAGAAGAGCAACGCATTGAGATTGAAAAGATGCGAGAGAACCTAACCGCAGCAATTACAGCAAGCGCACAGGCAATTCCTACCATGGCAGCACAAGGTCAAGACCCAACAATGCTTATTCAAAACATTGCCGACGTTATTGAACGTCGCCGCAAAGGGGAGAGTATAGAGGCTGCTGCGCTGGCCGTGTTTAAGGTGCCTGCACCTGAACAACCAGCACAGCCAGAGATGGCTCCACCAGGCCCACAGGGCCCAGTTGAACAAGCGCCCCTGTCCCCGGCAGTTCCTGGACAACCCTCTGGTGGGGCCCCTCAACAAGCAGCACCACAAGACTTACAAAGTATTTTAGCAGGCCTGGGAGGCTAACATGGCTACTCGTAAAAAGCAGGTAGTTGATAATGACTACTCTAAGTTAGACGGGTATGCCATTGAACTACATGAATTTTATAAATCGCTGCGCAGGGCAGGATTTAGCGTTGATAATGCTTTGTATATTCTTTCTGCAAAGCAAGCCTATCCTGATTGGCTACAAACAATACCAACAATAGAAGACGTTAGAAAACACATTGACGAAGATGAGGACTAAAAATGGCAATACCACAGGTAGTTTCTGGAGTAGGTGCTGGGGCTAAACGAGTCGACAAAAACAATGTAGAGCGCGTACAACGAATTCAACGCAATGCCCAGATTCAACAGGCATCAGGTGGTGCATATGGTGACCGTATGCGCAATGAGAGTTCAGTTCAAGATGCTCCTATTACACCAACTGGTAGTGCGGTAAGTTCTAATATAACAATGCCACCTCCACCTGTAGTACCTAGCACTAATATTTTTGACCCAAATAATCCAAATGATATTTTTACTAATGGCGCTGGCGGAAATACTGCAGGTACTGGTCCAGATGGACTCATGGCACGCTTTAATAGACCTGATGCAGGCTATGTTCTTCTTGCTGCTATGTACCAAACAAATCCAACTCCTGAACTTGCCCGTATGCTAGAGGCATATAACGAAGAAGGTATCTTTTAGTGGCGGGTAAAGACCTAATTGATTTAGGTAAATATAGCGACCCCTCTAAATTCAGGGCACCTGGTATGTTTGATAACGCTGGAAGCGTTCTCCAGCAACTTATTAATCAAGAGGTTGCTGGTTTAGACGGCAGTCAACACGCTAACTTTGATTCTATTGTAAAGAAGTACCCACATATCAGCAAAGAAATTGTTGTATCTCTTATACGACAAGGTGCAAACGCTGATACTCCTGGTATTGACAAGATTGTTTCTTTAGATGGCGTTAATCAAGCCTTAACTGCTGCAACTGCAATTAAAAAACTACCTTCATTAGCGGAGAAAGATAAAAACTTTCTTTCTACTGTTAAAGATGCTATCTATGGTGGATTAAAGGGCACAACTCGTGTAGGATTTGCAGCATTACGCACACCGTATGATTATCTTACAACACTTGGACGCGATGTTTACGCTGCTTCTAAAGGCGAAATTGGTGCAGGACAGATACTAAAAGATGCAAGTGGTGCAGGACTTCTTAACCAGTCAACAACACTTGGAGCCCTTGGGCGCGACATGTTTGACGGCGATGGCGTAAGCACTGGTTCTGGTTTCTTTATCTCTCCAGAGTCTCGTGTAGGTAAGCAACAGGCTAAGGCTATGGGTGCTTATGGTCGTATCAATGGACAATCTTTTACTATTGGACGAGGACTATTAAAGACAGTTGGCGCTAATCCTAATAGCACACAATATAAAATTTTATCTGGGATTGTAGATGCAACTCTTAACGTTGCAACCGACCCATCAACCTGGCTTGGACCAGGTGCGTTAAAGGTTGTCAAAGAGGGAAGTAAGGTTAAACTTGCTTTTCGTGGTGGAAGTTTAAACAAGACTGCTCGTGGTGGACAAGATTTAGCAGAAGCAAAAAGAATTGCTGCAGAAGAAACACGCCTAGAACAACGCGCTGCTGACATTAAAGACCTTGAGGCTTTGCCTTCAGAAAAAGAATTACTAAAACAACGCTCTGATGCTTTGGGTAACATCAAACGTGATTACGATAATCATTACATGAAAGCCGAAGATGCTTATCAGAAGTCTACTCAACCTAAGATATACAAAGAAGAAAAGACCGCTGAGGCTAAATTGCAAGGTCTTAATGACCTATTAAAAGTTTCAGATGTTCCTACTCCTAGTGGAGTTGGACCTAAGGTTGGCATTGAAGCTGCTGAGGTTAATAAAGTAATTTATGACTCAATTAGAGCAGGCGACCAAGCCGGTATTCTTGATAACTTAAGTCAACTAGCCGCTGACGAGAAGAACACACTTAACGCATTTGACGGTATCTTTGTAAATGAATTACCTTCTACTGGTGTTACATTTGGTAGCAGTGGAAGTTTTGAGTTCGCTCTTAAAAAGGGAACAACTAGAGAATACAAGATTGTTAATCTAACAGAAGATTTTACAGACATTGCTGGCAATACTAAACGAGCAGCAAAAGAGATTAATAATCGTCTTGCACTTCACACACAGTTAGAAGACCTAAGAAACGGACTTTCTTTATTTCCAGAAGAAGTAGCGGTATTTGATAGACTCAATACCCAAGGTTTTGTAGATGATTTACTTGAAGGTTCTGGAAGATTAAACCTAGGAACATTTTTAAATGAAGCCTACACACTTTCAATGGAATTTGACAAGACAGGTGGAGCACTAGCTCAGATTGTTAATGTTATCTCTAAAATTTGGAAAGCAGACGGTTTTGAAAACATCCGTGCTATCCATGGTGGAACTGGCGGATATGTATTAAATCCAAAGGTTGTAAGTGGTAAGGCAATTGATGCTAGCACTGTACTTGGAAGAAGTTTAAATCCACAAGAAGCAGCCGCTGCTATGCTTGATGTTGAGAAGGTTGTCCAGCCATCAGAGGAAGTCATTGCCAAAGCACAGATGGCAGTTGATGCCGCTAAAGCAAATCGTGTTGCATTAGACCAAAGAATTCGCGAAGTCAGGGCTTTACGCAAGTATGTAGAGAATGACCCTGACCTTGCTAAAGAGATTTTAAACAATCCTGCATACGCTGAACTTAAAGGCGTCATGGATTTAGAGATGCAGATAGGCACAAGAAGGCATCTTGCTGAACTGCTTAAAGCAGATACAGGTCTTGTCAGCCATGTTGGCGGTACTCCTGTAGCCGACATTACAAAGGCAAACAAGTATCTACTAGGCAAGCGCTTTGCCGTTGTTGCTCGATTAATAGCAAACGAATCTAGCCCATCTAGAATCTCTAGACTATTTAGCAATAAGTTAGATATGGATGTAGTTAGAGAACTAACAGATGCTGGTACTGCAGATGATGTACTAAGAGTACTACGCAGAAATCTAGGACTTGGTGATACTGACCCAAATATTGCGCGTTCTGCCTTGCTAAAAGCAAATGTGGCTATTGAAAATCTACAGCCAATGATAAAATTATCAACACCAATAAATCAAAAGATGCTTGCTGCCGTTGAACGTATGGAAAACTTGCTCACAAGGACTGTCGTCCGTTCTGTCATTGTACCTCTAGATGACCTAGACCGACTTTCTAAAGAACTACGTAACTGGATGGCTGTTGTAAAAGTTCCGGAAAAGATTATTGATGAAACAATAGATAAACTTGTAAAAGCAGATGGAACTAGCGATAGAGCTCTAAGAACAATTCGTTCTAAGATTATTCAAGATTCCTTTACCGCTGCACACGTTGCTATGGTAAATGCCTATGGCAAGGGAGACCCAAAACTCCTTGAGATACTAGAACGTGAACTACGCGCATCTGGCCCAGTAAAAAATCTTAACACACAGTATCCATTAAATGGTTCGCTACCTAGCGACATACCAGGCGTAATGGTGTATGGTGCTGACCAAATTGACATGACTGGTGCTGTCTATGCACATCAATTCTTAGATAGCGTTGTTCGATTGCCAGATACAAAGCCAATTGTACGTGCTATTCAGAACTACACTAAGTCTGGACCACTTATTGGAACTCGTAATGCTCTAGACCTTTTTGCAACAGAAGCAGCAAGCGTTTGGAAAACAACTCAGTTGGCTTTCCGTATATCTTACATGCTTCGCAATGTTGGTGAGATGCAATTCCGCCAATACCTATCAGGCCACGATACTTTGCTTAACCACCCAGCAGGCTACATTGCTATGTTAATGGCAGACCCTAATGGTAATGCTTGGCAGAAGTTTGCATCTACCTGGGCTAAATACGAAAATGATATCTTGGGTAACTCTTTTAAAAACCCTCAGGCAGCCAGAGAAGCAACTATTGCTATCGATGAACACTTGCGTCAAATGGGTCGTCGAGTAAGTGCTGGAGATGCTCGCTCTACTGATGTTAAAGTTCGTATGATTGGCAAGATGTATAAGATTGTTAACAATGCGGATGCAAACTACCATGAGGCATTAGCCACATCATTGGCTCGTTTTGATGTAGATGATATTATGCAGTTAGTTGCTAAGGCAGATACTGATGTAGCCAAGAATGCTATTGTCGACAAACTTATTGCCAATGAGGTTGTTAAGATAAATAACGTTGACCGTACTGACGTCCTTAAAGAAATTTATGACGCCTCAAGAGTTACTGTCCAAAATCGTAGTGTCTCAGACTTTGCAAAACTTTTCCTTAAAGACTCCAACCTTGAATTTAGTTACGATAATTTAAATCGTGAGAATATCTACAACTGGATGTTTGACCCTAATTCAACCGCCAGTTATGAAACCGCTCTTGTTAACCTTATGGGTACTGGAGAAAAAGGTTCCTATATCCGTAAACTCCTAGCCGATGGAGTGGTTGTTGTTCCTGGCAAAAAGGGAAATGAAATCATACGTATGCCTCGTTATCGAGACATGAACAAGTATGAGGACATGGATGTAGCAGACAAAGCATTTAAGGCACAACTTGTTAAGCATTTTACATCAGAGGAAATGCCTGGCGGTAAAGCAATCTATGCAGATACCAAGACATTGATGGCTGCTGAAGAGTCTAAACTCAAGCAAATGGTTAATGCCTTCTTTGAAATTTCTGCTAAACTTGAAAATCTTGTCAACTTTGGACCAGAGTATCGTATGGCATACTGGGATTATATTGGTAGATATGCACCGTCAATGAGTGTTGCTGACCTTAAGACTTTGCAAAAGAATGCCTTTGAAACTCTTGTAAAAATTAGAGTTCCTAACTCTTCTGGTAAGTTAATTGCTGTGGGTAAGAAACACCCTACTATCTCTATCATTAACAGAGAGATTAGAAAGCGTGAGAACGACCCAATAAAGGCTAAAGGCATTATGTCCATAGGGGATGTTAATGATACTGCTGCACGCAAAGCTTCTTTGTATGTAAAAGATTTATTTTATGATGCAAACAACCAGATTGATGCAGCAAATAAACTTAGACTTATATTTCCTTTCGTTCAGGCCTGGGGTAATACAATAAGAAAATGGGGAGAACTTGGCGTTCAGAACCCAGTCAAAGTAATACGCTTTGCTAAGGGATTTGATTCACTTACAAAGCCAGGTTCAGGTGCTATCTATGACCTAACCAACACAAACTATGACGAAGAACAAGGGTTCTTCTACAAGGATGAGTTTGGTACCCAGCGTTTCCGTTATCCACTCAGTGGATTATTTGGTGGCTTTGCTGGTATGGCACAAGGAAAGTTTCCTAAAGATGCACTAAACCTGACAGCCCCAGTTCAATCTCTTAACTTAGCATTTGGTTCTGTAAACCCAGGATTCCCTGGATTAGGTCCTGCAATATCAACTCCTTTTATGATATCTGGTAAGTCACAAGCATTTGGACCAGGATACGATTGGATGCGTAATATTCTATTTCCATTTGGAGAACCAGGTGGAAAAGGAGTAGGAGCATTACCACAGATAGTGTTGCCAGCCTGGCTTAATAAATCTTTCTTATATTTAATTAACGACCAAACAATCGTTGAGCGTGGCGTTAAAGATTGGGCGGGCTACTTAGCCTCCACCCAGGACTATGGCGATAATCCATTTGCTAATGACGCTGCTAGAACTAAACTTTTTGCTGATGCAGAGGGTATGTCTCGCTGGGTTGGTTTTCTTACATCTTTATTTCAAAGTATGGCACCAGCAACACCTTCTCAAGAGGTACTAGCTGCAGTAAAAACACCAGAGGGCAAGTATAACTTTGTTTCTCAAACTGTTCTTTACAAGGCATGGGATGAGATTTCAAAGGCAAACCCTGGTAACTATCCAGAGGCTGTAGCACAATTTATGGATAAGTTTGGCAAAGAGAACATCTTGCCTATTATCAGTGGTTCTACTAAATCTGTTACTGGAACCGATGATGCTTGGTCTTTCTTAAACAAGAATCCTCAAATGGCGGATAAGTACGCTACTAAGGATGCTGACGTAATTCCATACTTCTTCCCTGGTGGAGAAGCAGCCGTTTCCTACTATAACTGGCAAAGCGCAACAAGTCGCCGCGAGAAGTTGAGCACAGAAGAAATTGCTTCTGCCGCTGAGGAACTTGTTTACAAATCAGAACTTGCGCAAATTGGCAAAGAACAGGCTGACAATACCTACTCAGATGTATGGTATACACAACAAGTTATTGCCCTTAATAAGGCATATGGTAATGCTCCTACCAGCAATGTAATTACTGGTCGACAAGAAGCACGAGCAGCTAGCGTTGGCAAGGCTCTTAAAGAAGAAGCATTTAAAATGTCTCCTATTTATAGTGAGGTTAAAGAGTTCTATGCTGCTTATGATAATGCAATCAAGCAATTACAAGATGCAAGAGTTACACCGAATCCCGATTTGGGAAGTAGTTTCTGGCTAAATACAAAGTATAGAGAGGAACTGCAGACCTTGGGAAATAAACTTATGCTTGATAACCCAGCATTTTCTCGTATGTATTATTCTGTATTTGCAAACTTATTAAAGAAAACGGATAAATAAATGGCTAATGCTCCTTGGGGTAATACAAAAATTACTGGCAACAGTGCCGCTGGTCCGACAACTGGCAACGCACAACAAAGCATTAGCGCAATAATTCGTGCTCAGGGCGGACTGTATGAGAATGCATTTTCTATCTCAGACCCGTTTGCTTTTGCAGCCAAGGCTGCTGAGAAGTTAGATGCCTTAAAGAAGAGTTCAACACTTCGTCCTGGCATGAGTGACTTTGAGTATATGCAGGCATTGCTTCGTAGTTCTGGTAAGTCAAAGGGAACTGGTCCACTAGGCGCAACTGATAATAAAGATATCTCAGCCTTTAAGACAGTACTCCAGAATGCATACCTTGATGGCGTTACTTGGAACCAGTGGTTAGAAAATGATATTAAGTATGGCGCAAAGCCAGAAGGTAAAAAGGGTCCTTCCTATAATCCAATTTACAGCAAGGATATATCAACTGCCCTTAAACTTATAGATAGCACTGATGCTGAAAACATTTTATCAGACACCTATTTCAAGGCATTTAGTCAGTATCCATCTGTTGATTTAATTTCTAAATTTAAGTCATCTTACTCTAAAGAAGCAACACGCCAGAAGGCAACTGTTACTTCCGAAGCAACTGTTAAATATGTGCCTGTACTAAACTCTAAGGGCAAGGCTACATACAATAAAGACGGCACACCAGTAATGAAAGCCGTCAAAACTTCTACAGAAAGCACTACTGGACGAGGTTTCACAGAAGAAGAACAACAAGACTTCCTTGCTCAATATATTGTTGATAACTCTCCTAAGGGTGCCTTTGATGCGGCAACTATTGGTGGCGCAGCAAAGACCTACTATGACCTATTGAGCCAGTCACACAGTCTTAACTATGAGGATGCACCAAATATTGCAACTTTAACTCCTATTATTAAAACTCTTTTGGCTGCAACAGACCAGGGTGTAATTGACGAGACAGTTAAGAAATACCAAACTGATGTCCGTACTAGAGTTGGAACTAAGTTTATGGGTGTATCCGAGTACGTCAAATCTGGTGGAGATGCCAGAACTATCATAGACCCACTACTAAAATCTTTATCAGCAAACCTTGAAAGCGATATTAACGAAAAAGACAAGTTAGCAATTAAACTTCTTAACTTTCAGGGTGCAGATGGTAAATTCCGTTTACCAAATCAATATGAAATTGACCAAGCAGTTATGGCTGATTCCCGTTATGGTAAAACTTCTAAAGCCAAGAATGAGGCAGTTAACTTATTCCAGAGTTTGAAGGGGGCGTTAGGTTAATGCCTACAGATTCACAAAATGAAGCAAGATTAAAGAAGGCAGCAGCCGCTGCATTAAAGCGCGCAACCGCAATAGATAACTCAGCCGAAATAGAAGCAACAGCCAGAAGGCGTGCAGTAATTGATACAGCACCTACTCCTGCACCTGTAAGTAATACTCCAAAACTTGACGCTGTTAAAGCAGCTGCTGTTGTAAGAAAAGCGGCAGATGTTAGCCTTAAAGAAAGTACTAAACCAGCAGACCTTGACAATCCGCCAGCAGGTACTTATTACCAATGGCACGTTTTTGCAGGTGGTGGTGGCGAATGGCGTTTAATTAAAGTAGGTAGTTTTGGTGGTGGTGACGCTAGCGGTAATCTTGGTGGCGGTAATGATGGTGGCGGTAATCTTGGTGGCGGTAATGATGCTGGTGCTGGAGGAAGTAGTACCCTTAAAAGTGTTACAGACTCTGCTGGTCCATCAACTAATATAACTGTACTCAAGTCATTGCTTTCTAGCCTTGGCTATAGCAAGACATTAGTTGACTCATCTACCCAGTACTTTATGTCTTTAATTGCAGAGGGACTTGATTACGATAATATTGTATCTCTATACACAGATGCAAAAGACTATACTTTAAAAAGTGGGCAGAAAGTTACTTCCCCATTCTATGAGCAATACGGCTACCTCAATGAGGGTTTAACTCAACCTAAGAGTGCTGCTGATTTGTTTCAGTTTGTTGAAGGTACAAAGAACCTTATCAAGAGTTACAATATTAGTTCTAAATTTGCAGAGCCTGATGCTCTCAAGAAGTACATAGCCAACAACGTTACTGTTGAAAAACTTGATGAGCGTATCATGGCTGCTAAATTGAGGACAATTACAGCAGACCCACAGTATGTCAATACACTAAGACAACTCAAGTACATCAATAATTCAGAAGATTTAACAGACTTCTTCCTAGACCCTAAAATCGGAGAAGCCCAGTTAGAAATCAATCGTAAGACAGCCTCCTTTGCAACTGAGGCATTACGTCGTTCTGATAAAGGAATTTCTTTCAATGCAGATGCTCTTGCAAGAAATGCTGCTACTCTTATTTCTCAAGGCCGTTCAGAGGCTCAGATTGCTGATATTGCTAACCAAGGATATGAAACAATTGGTCAGGTACTTCAGCCAGAAGTTGGTCTATCAAATATCTTTGAAGGTGCCAATGCGGCAAATGCGCAGACTATCCAAACAGAACTTGAAGCAGAACAGTTCCTTGGTCTAGAATCCGCGCGTCGCAAGAAATTAAAAGAACTAGGCACTAACATCTTTAATCAATCGACTGGAATGAGCACAGGAAGAACAGTTTCCTACAGCAATTACTCAAGCGCTGGTCAAATATAACTAGATTCCCACCTGGACCTATCGGCCCTGGGTGGTGTACAAGACCGATAGTACGAACCGATTATAATCCCCCATTATGATTGCGGCGTGCGACAACTACTAATATAGGGAGAGGTTGCTATGAGCAACAACCGCGATATAAATACCGATTGGGAAGATGACGACGACGACTTGGACTATGTCCCTTCGTTTGACTCAGATACAGACCTTGTAAAGAAACTCCGTAAGGCTAATCGCCTTCAAGAGAAAAAAATCAAGGACCTTGAAACTAACCTTGGAAGTCTAACCAAGTCCCAACGTGAGCGGATTATAAAAGACACATTCGCCTCAAAGGGTGTAAATGCAAAGATAGCAACATTCGTGCCTGCTGACTTAGAAGCATCAGAAGATGCAATCTCGGCGTGGCTGGACGAACATGGTGACGTGTTCGGTGTCCAGAGTCCACAAAAGACCGAACTCAGCCAGCAAGATATCGCAAGTTTGCGACAGATGGATGCTGTTACTCAAAATGCTATTTCACCAGATAGGGCAGAAGACATAATGATGCGAATTCAAAATGCGACTTCCGCAGAAGAACTCAACGCCATTATTTATTCACAACAGTAACATCATAGTAATTTCACTACTCACCTAGGAGGTGAACAACAATGGCTAATGCATATACATCGTCCACCGGCAATCTCGCTGGTACCGCTGGTGCTGCAGGTCTCGTCCAAAAGGCGTATGACCGACTATTAGACTTTGCGTTGCGTTCAGAGCCTCTAATTCGTAGCGTCGCTGACAAGCGCCCTGCTAAATTGGCAAACCCTGGTTCAACCATCGTTCTACAGCTTTACGCAGATTTGTCTGAACAGACAACTGCACTCACCGAATCAACAGAGCGTGACTCTGTCCAGATTGGTGCTCCAACTTCAGTTACTATTACTCTTGCTGAGTACGGTAACTCTGTCCTTGTTACACGTGCTTTGGAACTATTCAGCCTTGCTGATGTAGACCCAGCAATTGCTAACATCATCGCATTCAACCTTGCAGGTTCAATTGATACAGTCGCACAGACTGA
>Ga0222712_10004572_pt1 | contig 14423 bp, 10 predicted proteins | sample C33_657DmetaG_FD_165043 | JGI IMG/M metagenome (GOLD analysis project Ga0222712, IMG submission 165043) | Estuarine water microbial communities from San Francisco Bay, California, United States - C33_657D | ecosystem: Environmental > Aquatic > Marine > Unclassified | place: USA: California... | reverse complement strand
AATCTAATTTGTGATTTTTTGATATTTTACACTATTTTTTCTAGTATTTGAATTAAAACCCTTATTTTTGAAGGTTTTACTCATAAAACTCAGGAATTTGGGTTGTAAATGAATACATGAAGATCTCTCCTACTAAACCCTTTCGGGTCGTATATTCAATTTTGTCTCATGAATTTCTCGGATATTTATTCGAGGTGTTTGTTGTGCAATTGAATGAGAAGGGCCAATTGACCTGGGAGTACCAAACATTAACGGTGCGTAATTTTCATGAATTCGCGCATGGACTTGATGAGCGCGATGAGGCGGCGGTTAAATTGATTGAGGGGATGAAGCCTGCGGCCATTTTTGAAAAATTTAATACATCAAAACGTAAGACCATTGAGGAGTTTTATTTAAAAACGTTTGATGCGGAGAAGGGAGAGAAGGAAATCCAAGAAGCAGTTCAATCAGTGATTGAAACGCGTAGAGCTCAAATATTTGATCTCATTTGCCCAGATAAGACATTGTTTATTATGGGGAATGATGGAAATCCAATGCGTCAATCCATTGAAATTCAATCTGAACCTGTTGAAGTATTATTTCATTTCATGCGGAATGAAGAAAATACACACTATTTTCCTACGTTGAAGTATTTAGGTGCTAAGTTGGAATTCCAGTATAAGGACGCCATGATTCTATGCGATGAGCCTGCGTGGATGTTGTTAAATCAAAAGCTTTACCATTTTAAACCCTTATTAGAAGGCAAAAAGCTTCGCGCTTTTTTGAATAAAAAATTTGTAGTCATTCCGAAAAACATGGAGGAAGACTATTTTCGGAAATTTGTGAAGGCGATGATTGCCCGTTATCCTATTTATGCCAAAGGTTTTGAGGTAATTAATACAGAAAAAAATTGTCAATTTTTATTAACCTATGGCCCTATTACTCCAAGATTAGATGAGGAAGAAAAGTCGGCGGCTAAAAAAGCGGCTGCTTTGGTAGCTGCAGATCGTTGGAATTTTGTCTTATCCTTTCAGTATGGGAATAATCGATTTCCTTGGGATGGCTTATCTGCGGAGGCCAATGTATTATTTGAGAAAAAGGGTGAAAGTTATGCTTTTCAAAAAATCATGCGATCTCTGACTAAAGAAAAGAGAGCATTTCAATACCTGAAGTCGATTGGATTACCTTTGGAGCAGGATGGTCGCACGTCAATTTCGCGCTCTGATGCGGTTCAGTGGCTTACCGAGCACAAACAAGATTTAGATCAAGCAGGTTACTTGGTTCAATTTAGAGGGGATGGTCAGGCGCCACGTTATTTTTTAGGCAAGCCGGAAATTAAGATAAGGATTGGGGAAAAATTCGATTGGTTTGATATTCAAGCAGTTATTTCTTTTGGAACATTTCAAATTCCATTTTTAAAAATACGCCAACTCATACTTGCGAAGAAGAAAGAATTTCATTTGCCTGATGGGTCAATCGCTATTATCCCGGATAATTGGTTTCATGATTATCAGGACCTATTCTATTTTTCAGAAACTCGACCTGGGGAAGAGGGGGTTTATTTGAAACGTCAACATTTCCAATTGGTGCAAGAATGGGAAGATCAAGATCTAATTAAAACTTCGCTTAGAAGTAAGACCATTGCCGATTTAAGCCTTCAATCTAAGGATTTCCCTGTGCCTAAAAACTTTAGGGGAACCTTAAGACCGTACCAATTAGATGGATATAGGTGGATGCGCACAAGGCAAAATGCTGGTTTGGGTGCCTGCCTTGCAGATGATATGGGTTTAGGTAAAACGATTCAGACGTTATGTTTATTGCAAAGTTTGAAGGAGCAGGGGGAGGTATTGCCAACCTTATTAGTGATGCCCACTTCTCTTTTGTACAACTGGGAGATGGAGGCTAAGAAATTTACACCCCAATTACGGGTATTAGTGTATAGTGGCCCCCAAAGAGAAAAAATACAAGCCCAAGTAAAAAAGACAGACTTGATATTATGTTCTTTTGGCTTAGTTCGATCGGATATTGATTGGTTTGAAAAACAAGAATTTAGTTACGTGATTTTGGATGAGTCTCAAGCCATTAAAAATCCTCAAGCAAATATTACGAAGGCAGTTCAAAAATTGAACGCCAAATATCGATTAGTGATGACGGGTACTCCTCTTGAAAATTCGACGATGGACTTATGGTCTCAAATGAATTTTGTCAATTCGGGATTACTTGGAACACAAAAATATTTCAAAGATCATTTTCAAGTTCCCATTGAAAAGAAGGCTGATGGAGACATGAAAAAGCGGCTTTATTTTCTGATTAAGCCTTATTTACTTCGAAGAGAAAAACGCCAGGTTGCAGCAGATTTACCAGAAAAAATGGAATCCATCACCTATTGTGGCATGTCGGAGGAGCAGGAGCGTTTATACGACAAAACGAAATCTTTTTATCGCGATATTTTATTGAAGCAAATTAAGGATGAGGGCTTGCAAAAATCTCGTTTTTCTGTGCTTCAAGGGTTAACAAAACTGCGCCAACTAGCCAATCACCCTTTGTTGTGTGAAGTGGGGTATGTGGGGGAGTCAGGAAAAATGGAAGCGGTATTAGAAAAATTAGAAACTGTATTAGAGCAACATCATAAGGTGTTAATTTTCAGCCAATTTGTTCAGCATTTGCAGATTATTAAGCGTGCTTTGGATGAGCAGGGCGTTGCATATGCCTATTTAGATGGTAGTACCACAGACCGAAAAGGCCAAGTGGAAAGCTTTCAAAAATCGGACGGGCAATCTGTATTTTTAATTTCACTCAAAGCAGGTGGCGTGGGATTGAACTTAACAGCGGCTGATTATGTGTTTCTTTTGGATCCATGGTGGAATCCTGCTGCAGAAGCACAGGCCATTGACAGAGCCCATCGAATCGGGCAAGAAAAAACAGTATTTACCTATAAGTTTATTACAAAAGAAACTGTTGAAGAGAAAATATTGGCTTTGCAACAACGCAAACTCGATTTAGCCAATGAATTAGTAACCTCAGATGAAAGTATTTTACGTGCATTAAGCGAGGACGAGGTGCTGGATTTATTGAGCTAATCTTTACTCTTTAGCCCCAGCTTTACTAACTTTCTAAAAGTTAGTAAAGCTAGGCTAAAGAAATGGAATTATCTTCATTTAACTGATCAGTAAGCTGATTATTTAGACTTTTACTAATATATTTTTCGCCACTTCATGGCTAATGAAAATGGGCTCTTGCTCTGCAATTTTCAATGAAACAGATCTGTCAAATGTGTTGATCTCCAATACTTCAAGCTTAGCCCCTAAGCTCAAATTTAATTTTGTGAGCAATTGAAGAAATACGGCAGAATCTTTTGCAACGCCCATGAGGGTACATGTTTCGTTTAATTTCACTTCTGACAAATGCAGGTATCCAAGTTCCGGAATTTCTCCTTCTTGGCTAGGAATCGGATCTCCATGAGGATCAATTTTTGGAAAATCTAAAAAAGAATCTAATTTATTGATTAATGTTTCCGATTCAATGTGTTCTAATTGCTCCGCTATTTCATGTACTTCATCCCAATTGTACCCAAGCTTTTCTACTAAAAATACTTCCCAAAGACGATGCTTTCTAATAATGCTAAGCGCAATATTTTGGCCTATCTTGGTCAGCCGAACCCCTTGGTATTTTTGGTAAGTAACCCATCCTTTTTCAGCCAATTTTTGCAACATGTCTGTCACGGAGGCAGCCTTATTGTTTGTCAATTCAGCAATAGAATTTGTTGAAATATCTTCTTTAGTCCCTTCGCAAAGCCTATATATGATTTTCAGATAATTTTCTTCCGCTAGTGATGTAGTCATTGTTATTATAGTTGGCGAGCAATTTAAAAAAAATAAACGATAAATTAATTTTTAGTCTAGACTAAAAATTAATTTTGAAGCAACGTAAAATTCTGTATATTTGAATCATATATTTGAAATAAATTAAAAGTCATTGGAAAATAGAAAAAATTCAAATTCTCTTTCTGAAGTTTTTGCAAGCATCCAAATCCCTAAGGGCAATGGATTTTGGCAAAATTTAAGGGCTTTTATGGGTCCCGGCTTTATGGTGGCCGTCGGGTACATGGATCCGGGTAATTGGGCTACTGATTTATCAGGGGGTGCCCAATTTGGCTATACGCTTCTCTTTGTAATTCTAATTTCTAGCTTATTTGCGATTTTACTCCAGCACCTTGCCCTAAAATTAGGCGTGGCCACTGGGCGCGATCTTGCACAAGCATGTGGCGATTATTTTTCTAAGCCTGTCGCATTATTTTTATGGATTTTGTGTGAGGTGGCTATTACTGCTTGCGACTTAGCGGAAGTTATTGGTTCTGCGCTTGCCTTGCATTTACTTTTTGACATTCCTATTTTAATGGGAATTCTGATCACGATCACCGACGTATTTTTGATTTTATTTTTACAAAAAAAGGGTTTTAGGGTCTTAGAATCAATTGTTTTAGCCTTATTGATTGTGATCGTTTTATGCTTTGCCTTTGAACTATTTTTATCAAAGCCAGATTTTTATAGTATTGTTAATGGCCTAATTCCTCAAAAATCTATTTTTTTAGATGATCGCCAATTATACGTAGCGATTGGTATTTTGGGCGCGACGGTTATGCCTCATAATTTGTATTTGCACTCAAGTATCGTTCAAACTAGGGCTTTTGCAAAAACGGATGAAGATAGAAAAAAGGCCATTAAATTTGCAACCATCGACTCCACGATATCCCTAGGACTTGCTTTTTTTATCAATGCAGGAATTTTAATTTTAGCAGCATCTACGTTTTATTTTAGTGGCAACAGAGAAGTGGCTGAAATCCAAGATGCCCATAAGCTTTTAAACCCTGTTTTAGGGAGTCATTGGGCTAGTATTGTTTTTGCAATTGCCTTATTAGCTTCCGGGCAAAATGCTACTTTAACAGGAACATTAGCAGGCCAAATTGTGATGGAAGGGTTTTTGGATTTAAGAATTACCCCCTGGCTTCGTCGATTAATCACTAGAGCAATAGCTATTTTGCCAGCATTTTTTATTACTTGGTGGTGGGGAGATAATAAAATCGGAGAGCTGTTGATTTTTTCTCAAGTAATACTTTCCATGCAATTATCCTTTGCCGTAATTCCACTGATTTGGTTTACGAGTGACAAGAATAAAATGGGAAAATTTGTCAATCCCACTTGGGTAAAATGGTTGGCCTGGGTCACGGCAACCATCATTTTGAGCCTTAATGTATATTTAATTGCTCAATTTCTTTAAGACAATTTTGGTAGCAAGGCCTTTAACCAGATATTATCTTGGCCTACGATAAATTTTTTTTCAAATACCACATCTGGAAATGTTGGCGCAAGTATACCCTCCCCCAACTTCAATGACGTCTCTATTTTCCAAATCTCATGAATCAATCCAGCAGCGTAAAATAGATTAGCTGTACGTGTGCCACCCTCCACCATCATGGATTGAATGTTATTTTTGTAACAATAGGTTAAGATACAGTCAAGGAATTCCGTAGGATTTTTATCACCTAACGCAATCCATTTTTTTTCTCCAACCACCTCGCTGTGGTGTTTGGTAAAAATAAGTAATGGCTCATGATCCTGAACTAATTTTGATTCTTTAGGCAATCGATTTGCAGGATCTATGACGATTCTTAGGGGGGAGTTGCCCTGCCAATGGCGTACATTAAGCGTGGGATTATCAGCGATGGCCGTTTGAACGCCAATTAATATCCCCTGATTTTCTGCTCGCATTTTGTGAACGAGTTGTTGGCTTTCGGAATTCGAAAACGCGACAGGCGTACCGTCAGCTTTGGCTACAAAATTATCTCGCGAACAGGCAAATTTTAGCGTGATATAGGGTTTTTTCTCCCTTTGAAAATGGAAAAATTTTCGATTTAATTCTTCACCTTTTTCTGCAAGCAAGCCTATAGAAACTTCAATTCCGGCCTTTTTCAACGCCGCTATTCCCTCGCCCGCGACTACAGGATTAGGATCAATATTGCAAATGACCACGCGCTTCACCCTACTTTTAATTAATAAATCAGCACATGGAGGAGTTTTGCCATGATGCGAGCAAGGTTCTAAATTCACATAGATCGTAGAGCCTATGATATCTGAGGGATCAACAAGCGAATGGATGGCATTGACTTCGGCGTGTGCCTCGCCATATTTTTGATGAAAACCTTCCCCGATGATGTTGTCATTTTTTACAATGACACAACCTACTAATGGGTTAGGAGCAACGAACCCAGAACCCATGTTGGCTAAATCCAGGGCTCGTTGCATCCAAAGTACTTCCTTATCCAATGACATGAGTGGCTTCTTCCGTAACCTCTTCTTTTGATTTCTTGAAATTACTTGACATAAAACTGTAGATGGCAGGGATGATATACAAGGTTAATGTAGTAGAAAATAACATACCTCCCACAACCGCTATACCCATTGACACCCTACTTTTTGCTCCTGAACCTAAGGCCAAGGCAATCGGTAAAATACCCAAAATTGTACACAAAGATGTCATAACGATAGGCCTAAATCTGGCAGCTGCAGCTACTTTTACGGCTTCTAATTTAGATAGGCCCGTTTCCTTTTTCTGATTGGCAAATTCCACAATTAATATACCGTTTTTGGTTACTAGGCCAATTAACACGATGATTCCAATTTGTGAGAATATATTAAGTGTTTGGCTAAAATCCCAAAGCGTTAATAATGCTCCAGCAACGGCTAATGGAACCGTAAATAAAATAATAAGTGGATCGATGAAACTTTCAAATTGGGCCGATAAAATCAAATAAATCAATAAAATAGCTAGGCCAAATGCGAATAATAAAGAGGAACTTGATTCCTTAAATTCCTTACTTTGTCCATCATATGCAGTAGAGAATGACACATCAAACGTCTCTTTCGCTAGTTTATCCATCTCATTTAATGCCTCTCCCATCGTTACACCCTTGGCCATTTGTGCCTGAACTGTAGCGGCAACATAGCGATTGTAACGATAGAGTTGTGGCGGAGTACTTTGTTCGGTTATTTTAACCAAGTTGTCCAACTGAATTAAATCTCCACGATTGTTTTTCACATACAAGGATTTTAAGTCTTTCACATCATTTCTTAGATCTCGATTGATTTGACCAATGATTTGATATTGCTTGCCATCCATCACAAAATAGCCAAATCTTCTTCCAGAGAGACCTAACTGAAGTGTTTGGGCTACGTCTTGAATCGATATTCCTAAATTTTGTGCTTTGGCGCGATCAATTTCTAAACGCAATTCAGGTTTCGTGAATTTTAAGTTGACATCCGAATTCTCAAACTTAGGGGATTCTCTCACCTTAGCTAAAAACAAAGGCATCATCTTTTTAAGTTTTTCAAAATTAGGCGCCTGCACGACAAATGCAATAGGCAATCCACCACCGCCACGTTGGCCAGTAGATAGGGTTGGATCTTGAATTAAAACGGCCTTCGCCCCCGTAAACTTTTTAATTTTAGGCTGCAATTCTTCCGCGATCGCTTGTTGGGATCTCCTGTTTCCTGGATCTGTCAACATAATACGCATACTTCCTGTGTTAGCACCCCCACTGCCAAACGGCGGAGATGTGTAGGCATATATATTTTTTCTTTCATTATCTGGAATGGCCTTCATCAAGAAGCTTGACATTTCATCCGTATAATTAAGCATGTATTCAAAGGTAACCCCTTCCGGGGCCGTTGCGTTAACTCTCAACATCCCTCGATCTTCTAATGGAGCTAATTCAGACGGGATTGCACCTGTCTTGAATAGCGCATAAATAATTCCAAAAAGAGAAACCATAATCACCCAAGCAAGCCAACGAGCATTTAGGAATGAGTTTAATGAGTTCTCATATGCACGATTAAGCCAAACAAAAAATGGCTCGGTCACTCGGTAAAACCAAGGCTTTGAGTGACCACCTTTTAACAACCTTGAACCTAACATGGGCGTTAATGTCAAAGAAACAAAGGCGGATATAATTACAGATCCAGCGACAACGATTCCAAACTCGCGAAATAAACGACCCGTAATTCCTTGTAAGAAGATCACTGGCAAGAATACAGCGACCAAGGTAACCGTGGTCGAAATAACAGCAAAGTAAATTTCCTTGGAGCCCTCTTGCGCCGCTTTCCATGGACTTAAGCCTTCTTCAATTTTAGAGTAAATATTCTCTAAAACAACAATGGCATCATCCACAACTAATCCGATAGACAATACAATGCCTAGCAAAGTTAGTACGTTGATCGAAAAGCCTACAATATACATAAAGAAGAATACCCCAATTAAACTTACGGGAATGGCCGTCAATGGGATGATGGTCGAGCGCCAGTCTCTTAAAAATAAAAATATAATAATTGTTACCAATAAAATAGCAGTTAATATCGTTTCTTCTACTTCTATAATTGATCTTCTTACATAACGTGTGTTGTCAAAGCCTTCTTTTAGCAAGACATCATCTGGCATCGTCGTTTGAATTTGAACTAATTTCTTTCTAATCGAATTGACAATTTCAATTTGGTTTGAGCCAGGCTGAGGAATCACCGCGATCGAAATCATCGGAACATTATCCCGCTTAAACATCGTTTTTTCATTCTCGGAAGCTAAAACGACATCCCCCACATCCGAAAATTTCACAGAACGATCCCCTTCTTCTTTAATGATTAAATTTTCAAAATCCTCAACGGTTGTTAATCTACCCTGAGTCCTAACAGTTAGTTCTGTATTTGCTCCCTCTATACTTCCTGATGGCAATTCGATATTTTGTTTAGATAAGGCCGAAACAATATCTGGAGCCGTTAATCGAAAAGAAGCTAAACGATCAGGGTCAATGTTCAAACGCATCGCATATTTTTTCTCCCCCCACATTTGAACCGAACTTACTCCTGGAATCGTTTGTAATTTCTCTTTTACATTTCGAGTGGCGATCTCGTTTAAGTTTAAGATATTTCTTGTTTTTGACGATAAATTTAAATTATAAATAGGTCCTGAATCGGCATCCGATTTTGAAATAACAGGTGGATCCACATCTTTTGGCAATACTGCCATAGATCTTGAAACACGGTCGCGTACATCATTTGCCGCATCTTCAATATTGACCGATAAGTCAAACTCAACCGTGATGCTTGACCGCCCGTCTCTACTCGAACTTGTCAATGTTCGAATACCCGCAATTCCATTAATGGATTCCTCCAACGGTTCAGTAATTTGGGATTCTATAATGTCAGCATTGGCCCCGGTATAACTTGTTTGCACATTAACCACGGGAGGATCCACGGATGGATATTCCCTCACGCCCAAATAATTATAGCCAATGAGCCCAAATACAATAATCGTAATGGACATGACAATGGCCAAAACTGGGCGTTTAATACTGATTTCTGATAATGATGCCATCGTTTTATAGGTTTATACTGCCTTTAAGGCTAATGATTTAATGTTTAACATAGTTTTTTGTAATTCTTCCCAAACTTCCAAAAATGGGAGTTCACGCGTACTTCCACTCGCATTAAAATAAATATTGGCTATGCCTCCTTTTTCCTGGTATGCACCTGAGTAGGACATGTATTTTTTGAAATTGGCAAAATGACCGCATAAAATTAAAGCAGGTATTTTAAAAGCATTCGCAATATGTGTGGGCCCAGAATCGATTCCTAAAAAAAAGCGAGCCGATTTAATTAAGGTACAGGTTTCTTCAATACTTGTTTTCCCCACTAAATTCAAAAAGCTTTTGCTTGAATAAACTAAAGGTTCGTGGGTGCCAATTTCAACCACATTAATTCCATATTCTATGGTTAACAAATCTAATAATTGAATCCAATGTTCATCCTGCCATTCTCTGTTGATGTCCGTCGACTTGCGATGCAAAACCCAATAATCTCCCTCAAAAGGTAGATTGATATTTGACTGTCCTATATAAAGAGAAGGCGCAGTCTCATCTAAATTTAAGTGACATAATCTTGAGAAATTGCCCAACAGATTACTCGATTCATAATAATTATGAATCGTTAAATCAATCTCCTCCGCATATGGATTCTCTAATTTTGCGTCAAAATACGGATCCTTCCTCAATTCATTTAAATGCAAATTATAGAACTGGGTAAATGCATTTTTTCTAGCGATTAAAATACTAAAAAGTACGTTGGTCTCAAGAATGACTTTGGAAAGCCCAGGATGCGTGGTTAAAATAGGAGCGAAGACAGGCTTTACGATCCAATAAATTTCCGCATCTTGAAATTTCTTATGCAAAGCATCTATAATGGGTTCGGAAGCTACAATGTCTCCCAAATGTTCTGCCAGTAAAATGCCAACAAACGTCTTATTGGGATTCGATAACCGTTTTAGAAAAAGCGTTAAATTCAAAAATCCATAAGCTCCTATCGCACGAATTAAATACGTTAATTTGCGGAATTTATAGGACCATAAAGATTTTGTCAAATAGATACTTGGCATTTGAGATTATTGAACCACTTCTTTTATTTCAACGTCGCCATCTGGTTTAACCTGAATAATTCCATTGGTGATTAAGGTATCGCCAATCGACAGACCAGATAATATTTCTACGGTACGCTCACTACGTGTGCCTAGCTCAACTTTCTGAGGAACCGATTTTCCATTTTTCACGAGAAAAACCTTATTTCCTTTCGCCTCAGGTATAACTGATTCGGTAGGTATGAGTATGGCAGATCCTTTGCTTTTTAAAATCAAATTTACCCTAGCATATGCTCCAGGAACTAGTAAATTACTTGGATTGGGCGACAAAGCTCTAATTTGTAAAGTACGAGTTAGCGGGTCAATTTTAGGATCCACGGCGTATACTCTTCCAATAAAGGTCTTTTGCTCATTTTCAGTGGTGAATTCTATCGTACTCCCCTGGCGGATGGCCGTGGCATATTTAGCAGGAATTGAAAATTCTATTTTGGCAGGATTTGTATTGGTTAAAGTGGCAATTTTAGTTGCCGGAGAAATATAACTTCCCATACTCACATACCTAAAGCCAACTTTCCCCGCAAATGGAGCCTTTAACGTAGTTTTTAATATTTGTGACTTTAAATCTTCAATGTCGGCAGAGATGGTATTGACGGAATTCACAGCAATATCATATTCCCTTTGTGAGATAGCTTCTTTCTGTAAAAGCACTTTTTGCCTTCCTTCGTTATCCTCCGCTAGCTTTTTATTGAATCCTAATTTTTTTAACCTAGCCTGCAATTCATCATCATTTATTCGCAATAATACAGTACCCTTTTGGATATTATCACCTTCTTTGATATTGAGTAAAATGATTCTTCCGGCTATTTCAGAGCGAATTTCAACTTCCTCATTAGGCAATATACTTCCTGTGGAACTTAAAATATCATCTAACTTAGTTGACTTAACCACGGTTACGATGACAGCTGTTTTACCACCTTTTCCACCCGGCCCACCTTTCTCTTTTTCTTTACCCTTCACGTTATCTTTTGATTCTGAAGGGGAAAAAGTTTTTTTAATTTTCGGATAAAAAGCTAATCCCAAAATTAAAATTATCGCTATTAAGCTGGTGATTGTTTTCGTGAACTTATTCATGTATGCGTATTCAAAGGTTTATTAATTTTCTAAGATAAGGAAATTCAAACATTCTTGTGTCCTCAGTTGTAGGCAAATTTTATTTTAATTAGTTAACCAGGGTAAAATATGTTCATTTTGTGTTTGATTCATGACAAAATGGCTTTGGGCATTTCCGATGTTCTTCAAACTGGCTAATTTATGTAATATAAAATGACGGTACTCATCCATGTCGGCGACCACTATTTTTAACAAAAAATCGCTTTGACCAGAAACGCAATAGCACTCTTGCACTTCGAGTAATTCCATCACATCTTTTTCAAATTGGTTTAAATATTCCGCCGCATGTTCTTTTAACGAAATATCACAGAACACGGTTAAGGATTTGCCTAATTTATTGTGATTAATAATAGCCTTGTACCCAGTAATGACCCCATCTTTTTCCATTCGCTTAATCCGCTCATGGATGGGTGTGGCACTCATGCCTAATCGACTCGCCATTTCTTTATTGGACAAAAATGCATCTTCATGCAAAAAGGCAAGTATTTGTTTATCTATTTCATCTAATTTTGCCATTCTTTATTTCTTTTTTACTAGCGAGGCACCTACTGAAACAATCCCTTCTAAGGTATCCATTCTCATATTTTGCTGTAAACGGATTCGGTAGGCACCTGATGTAGGAAATTTTACATTTTTGAAAATGGTATATGAATGACTATACATATCACCTATTCCTGAACCCTTGGGCTTCCCAGATTTTGCATCATAGAAAATGGCTTCTGCTTCAGCTTTTTTCAAGCTAGTCCCCGCTTCACTTAAAATTTCCGAAATGAAATATAAATTATAGAAAGAATACGTATTCGTTTGTCGGATAGCCACCTGCATATCATATAGGTGAGAAGTATCTGTAATTTCAAAGGGGATTTCGAATTTGTTTTTTTGTATCCAACCTATTTCGCCCATCGATTGTCTTTCGTTGACAAGCTCATTTTCACTACAGCCCAGATACACAAATCCCATTAACAAGCCTATGATTAACTGAAATCTTAAAGGGAAAGGAGTGTACCTCCATCTAAACTTGAGGAGTTTCAGGCGCATTTCCTGGAGGTCTTGGTTTAAACTTCTTTTTAAACTTTTTCTTAAAGGGCTTTGGAGTAGCATTGTTTTCCGGGGATTGACTGTCGCCAATAGGCCCATTCGGAAGCTTAGTGCCTTCACTATCACCACTTTGCTCAGGTGCCTTTTGATTCGGATTATTGGGCTTAGGTCTTTGTTGGAAATTAGGCCTTGGTCTATTTGGATCATTATCCCTAAACCGATTTTCATTCGGGCCTTTTTTAAATCCTCCCTTATTTTTAGAGCCCCCGTATTTCTTATCCATCCGATCTAAATCAGAGTTTAATTGGGATAAGCTCAATTTTTCAATGACTGGCGCATCAGGATTAAGATCTTCGAATGACTCTGGGATAATACCTTTCTTATTTAAATCGATAATTTCTTGAACACGATCGCAGGAAACAGGAATCCAAATAGCCTCTTCCCCTATAATGCCAAACCACATCATTCTTTTGAAAATATCTGTTTTTTGTAGAACGGCTTCTCCTTTTTTCGTTTTTATTCTACCCTCGATCGTTGGTATGCCTTTTAAAGCATCCATATAAGTCTCTAATTCATAATTTAAACAACATTTCAAACGACCACATTGGCCACTTAATTTTACCGGGTTTAAAGATAAATTTTGATAGCGAGCCGCTGCCGTAGTTACATTTTTAAAGTCGGTCAGCCACGTAGAACAACATAATTCTCTTCCGCAAATCCCAATACCTCCTAATCTTCCGGCCTCTTGACGCAACGAAATTTGTTTCATTTCTACCCGAATTTTAAATTCGGTAGCCAATAATTTAATTAATTCCCTGAAATCAACTCGGTCATCCGAAGAATAATAAAATACGGCTTTAGTGCCATCAGACTGAAATTCCACATCGGAAAGCTTCATGTTCAATTTCAAATCTTGTATGATTTGTCGGCCACGGTACATCGTAGGCAAGTCGCGAGCAATTGCCTGCTCATGCTTTTCTACATCCTTTTCATTGGCAATTCGAACAATATTTTTCAGGGTCTCGTCGTCTTTGATCGACTTTTTTAGCAACTGAAGTCTGACAAGTTCACCTTGCAAAGAAACTACACCCAAGTGGATACCTGTAGATGATTCGATCATCACTGGATCTCCTGTATGCAAAATTAGTTCGGTGGAATTTCTAAAGTATTCCTTCCTTCCTCCTTTAAATTTTACTTCTACGATTTGAAAACGTTGAAATTGAGGCACGTCCAAATCGGAAAGCCAATCAAAAACATTCATTTTATTGCAGGCACCCGTGCCACAACTGCCATTACTTTGGCAGCCTACAACTTCTCCTTCGACTTTTTTCGATCCACATGATCCTGTGGAGCACGACTTACATCCCATATTTTTATATGTAAATCAGCTATTAATTCTTAAATCTAAGAACATCTAAGCCGATATCTCGTCTAAAATTTTTACCCTCATATTTTGCCGTAATAGCCGCCTTTTGCGACTTTTGAATGGCATTTTCTAATGTATTTGAGGTACCTGTAAAGGCCATTACTCGGCCCCCATTGGTCATTATTTCTCCATTTGTTTCCTTTGTTCCCGCATGGAAAATGTAGGCATCCTCTATTTTTTCTAAATTTGAAATGACATCCCCTTTCCTATAAGTCTCGGGATATCCTTCAGCGACCACCATGGTCGTAACAGCGTACTGACTTGAAATCTGTAAATTTTGTTCACTCAAAGTACCATTTGAGGAAGCAATCAGTAAAGATAGGAAATCAGATTCGATTCTTGGTAATACTACTTC
>Ga0222712_10004571_pt1 | contig 14426 bp, 10 predicted proteins | sample C33_657DmetaG_FD_165043 | JGI IMG/M metagenome (GOLD analysis project Ga0222712, IMG submission 165043) | Estuarine water microbial communities from San Francisco Bay, California, United States - C33_657D | ecosystem: Environmental > Aquatic > Marine > Unclassified | place: USA: California... | reverse complement strand
GACGCGTCCCAGGGCGTGGAAGCCCAGACCGTCGCCAACGCCACCCTCGCCATGAACCAGGGGCTCGAGATCGTCCCGGTCATCAACAAGGTCGACCTCCCGAGCGCCCGCCCCGAGGAAGCCCGCCGCCAGGTCGAGGACATCCTCACCATCCCCGCGCAGGACGCCGTCCTCGCCTCGGGCAAGTCCGGCATCGGGATCGACGACATCTTCGCCGCGATCATCAAGCGCGTACCGCCGCCCCGCTGGTCGGACTATCCGCAGCACCGCGCGCTGGTCTTCGATTCCCTCTTCGATTCCTACAAGGGCGTCATCAGCTACGTCCGCGTCTTCTCGGGCACCTTCAAGGCCGGCCAGACGATCGAGCTCATGTACAACGGCGTCCGTTCCGTCATCAAGGAAGTCGGCGTCTTCTCCCCGAAGATGAAGCCGCAGGACGAACTCGGCCCCGGCTCCGTCGGTTACATCGTCATCAACATCCGCGAGGTCGCGGACGTGAAGGTCGGCGACACGATCACCCTCGCCAGCGACCCCGCCAAGGAGCCCGTCCCGGGCTTCAAGGAAGTCAGCCCGATGGTGTTCAGCGGCATCTACCCGCTCGACACCGCCGACTACGAGAAGCTCAAGACCTCGCTCGCCAAGCTGGCGATCAACGACTCCTCGCTGACCTACACCGCCGAGAGCTCGACCGCGCTGGGCTTCGGCTTCCGCTGCGGCTTCCTCGGCCTCCTGCACATGGAGATCGTCCAGGAGCGCCTCCGTCGCGAGTACGACCTCGACATCCTTTCGACCTACCCGTCCGTCGTCTACAAGGTCTTCACCACCGACGGCGTGGAGCACATCCTCGACAACCCCGTGGCCATGCCGGACCCGTCCGCCATCGAGCACATCGAGGAGCCGACGATCCGCGCCCATATCCACATCCCCGGCACCTCGATCGGCGACATGCTGACGCTCGTCCAGGAGAAGCGCGGCATCTGCGAGCGCACCGAGACCATCGACGGCGACCGCGTCGTCCTCGTCTGCCTGCTGCCGCTCAACGAGATCCTCGTCGACTTCAACGACCGCATGAAGTCCATCACCCGCGGCTACGGCTCGATGGACTACGAGCTCGGCGAATACGTGACCTCCGACCTCGTGAAGATGGACATCCGCGTCAACGAGGAGCCGGTCGACGCCTTCTCGTCGATCGTCCACGCCTCCAAGGCCGAAGGCCGCGGCCGCGCCCTCTGCGAGAAGCTCAAGGAGCTCCTGCCGCGCCAGCTCTTCAAGATCGCGATCCAGGCCGCCATCGGCTCCAAGGTCATCGCCCGCGAGACCATCGGTTCCGTCGGCAAGGACGTGACCGCGAAGTGCTACGGCGGCGACATCTCCCGTAAGCGCAAGCTCCTCGACAAGCAGAAGGAGGGCAAGAAGCGCATGAAGCAGATCGGCAAGGTCGACATCCCGCAGGAAGCCTTCATCAAGATCCTGAAGAACGAGGGCTGAGCCCCAGTTCGGGCTTTCCCTCGGTGCGGCGGCCGTTAGTTTAGCCGGGTCTTCCCCATGTCTTTCTACTACCGACGCAAGCTCCGCAAGATCGGCAAGGCCTTGCTCGAGGCGTCGGAGAAGGTCGAGCTCTACCGCGGCGACGTCCTGACGAAGGAGGCCTTGAACGAACAGCTCGAACTGGCCGAGAAGGTCCGCGTCGCGGCCAAGGACCGCACGATGGAAGTCACCCAGGTCGAGGCGCACCTCAACCGCCTGCACGAGGTGCTCGTCCGCAACGGCGGCAAGATCTACCCGCTGACCTCCGGCACGGACTGGACCGAGATGGTGGTGATGGCCGCGATCGTGGCCGGGTCGATCCGCAGCTTCTTCTTGCAGCCGTTCAAGATCCCGACGAATTCGATGTGGCCCACCTACAACGGCATGACCGCCGAGGTGCGCGCGCCCGACGAGCCCGCTCCGAGCCTGCCGGTACGCCTGCTCGAGAAGGTCCAGTGGACCTGGACTTACGTCATCCCCGCCGAGGCCACCGGCGAAGTCGGCATCCCGCTCAACGAGCATCGTTACGGGGACAATCGAGTCGAATATAGCCTACGTTCGCGCCAACGCGTCATCGACGACGGCATCCTCGGCACGGGCATCTGGAAAGGGCCGGCCGACAAGCACGAGGTCCAGGTCGGCAACACGATGCAATCCCTGCTCATGCCGGCCGACTTCGGCTTCGAGACGGTGCTGCTGCGCACCTATTTCCCCGAGGAGTCCAGGCTGAAGCTCCCCCGCCAGGACCAGGACCGCTGGCGCGTCGTCTTCGCCAAGGCGAAGCGGGATGGCCGCATCCGCAACGGACCCTTCGGCCCCGTGCTGTTGACCGGCAAGCAGGCGACCGCCGGCCAGAACCTCTTCAACTTCGACATCCTCACGGGCGACATGCTTTTCGTCGACCGGATGTCCTATCATTTCGTCGAGCCGGCCCGCGGCGACACGTTCGTCTTCCGCACGAACAATATCCCCGGCCTCAACGACCAGTATGGCCAGCCTTCCCAGAGCTACTACGTCAAGCGCCTCGCCGGCGTCCCCGGCCAGAAGCTCCGCGTAGGCGACAAGGGCGAGCTCTTCGTGGACGGCCAGGTCGTGACTTCGCCCGAGCCGATGGCGCTGAACAGCCAGCGCGCGATGGATAAGGGCTACTACGGCTACCTGCCTGAAGCCGGCGGCGATCGTTACGCGATCCCCCTCCAGCAGGAATACGCCGTCACCGCCGGGCACTACTTCGCGTTGGGCGACAACTCCGCCAATAGCTTCGACTCGCGCGGTTGGGGCGAAGTCCCCGCCCAGGACGTCGTCGGCAAGCCGCTCTTCATCCTGCATCCGTTCACGTCCCATTGGGGGCCGGCGAAGTAGAGTAGGGGTAGGGGTGGGAGTGGGAGATGGAGTATCGAGTATCGGGGGAGAGTTGCCTTGAGGTCGGGACAGCACCACGTGCTGTCCTAGGTTCGCCGTAGGGCGAACGAGGGTAGGGGCACGATTCATCGTGCACTCCGATGCGGAGGGCGCGGCGTTGCCACGCCCCTACCTTCGGCCGCCCTGCGGCGGCCCCAAACCCGTTGCCTTGCCTACCCCGACCCCTATCCCTACCCCTACCCCTGCGCCGCTCCACCATGGCTTGGTCCCTCTACCGCCACTACAAAGGCAACCATTACCTCCGGCTCGGGCTGGCGGCGCATTCCGAGGACCTTTCGCCGCAGGTGGTGTATCGCTGCCTGTACGATAATCCGGAGGCGCGTACGTGGGTACGTCCGCAACCGATGTTCGAAGGCACGATCGAAGACGGTCGCCCGCGCTTCACGCCGGTGGGACGTCTGCGTCTGGTGCAGCCTGAGGACCTGCGCACCGTCCTGGCGTTCGGCTATGACGCGTGGAAGCACGGCAAGACCTTCGATCAGTATTGCGCCGATAAGGACACCGACCCGAACCACCTGCGCGGCACGCGTTATCTGCTGGAGGACGCTTCGGGCCGGCCCGTCTCGGCTTTGAACGTCCTGCGCTTCCGGGAAAGCCTCCTCGGTCTGGCCTCCGTGGCGACCTCGCCCGACCAGCGCGGCAAGGGCTATGCCTCGCGGCTGCTCCGTGCGGTCATGGAGCTCCATCGCTTCGCCCAGCTCGACACGCGCTTCCTGCTCTTCTCCGAAGTGAAGCCGACGATCTACGAACGTCACGGCTTCCGCGTGCTGCCGGCGCAGCACCAACGCTTTCCGAAGTCCGTGGCTATGGCCACCGGCGACACTCCGCTCAGTCCGGTCGAAGCGGAGTACCTTAGGGCGTATTTCTAGGCCGTCGACTTACTTCTTCTCCGGCGCGGCCGCAGCGACCTTTTCCAGCCACTCCGCGACCTTGGGCTTTTCGGTTTCCGCGAAGGTGTGGCCGACGCCGACCATCTCGTTGCCGACCACGATCGCTCCTTTGGCTTTCAATGCGGTGGGCAGGTGGCTGGTGTTGGGCTTGTTGGAGCCTTTCAGCTCACCCCAGCAGGCGTACGCGAACTTGCCCTTGAGGTCAGGCAGGGCGCCGAGCGAAGTGTAGCCGGTGCCGCCGCCGTCGACGAAGACGAAGATGCCGAAGTACTCGGTGAGCTTGGGGCCGCTGCTCAGGCGGAGCATGCCGTCGATGGCGTGGCCGCCGTTGCTGAAGCCGGCGATGATCGAGCGAGAGCGATCGAGGTTCGGGATGACCTTCGCGATCTCCTCCAGCATGAAGCGGTGGTAGTCCCAGACCTTGCCGTAGTCGCCGACCATGTTCGCCTGCTTAGGATTGTTTGCTCCCTTCGGGTAGGGCAGTCCGACGAGGATGAAGTCGCCCGCAGGCAGGAAGGAACCGTTGGGCTGGTTGCCGCCTTCGCCGCCGCCGAGCCAGACGACGAGCGGGTATGATTTCGTCGCGACGTAGTTCGCCGGGAGCTTCAGATGGCACGCCGCTCGGGCGCCCTTGCGGTCCACGGTCAGTTCCGGGAAATCGAACTTCAAAGTCGCACCCGGCGCGACCTGGGACTTGAGCTCCGTCCGCGCCACCGGCTTTTCCGCTGGGGCTGCGGGCGCCTTCTCCGGCTTATCCTCCGCCACCAAGGACGCACAGCAGGCGAGCAGGGCGAGCAGGCGGGCGGAGCGCATGGCTTTCAGCGGAAGGACTTCTGGCGCCAGGTGGCGTCGGCTTCGCGGTCGGTGCGGAATTCGATGACGCGCACGCCCTTGCCGCGGATCTCGAGCAGGCGACGCAGGTCGCTCCAGCCTTCGGCGAGGTCGTGACGGACCTTGTGCGCGGCGCAGAGCTTGCCGAGGTCGGCCGCCTGCGGCGTGCCCCAGAGCTGCTCGAAGCGGGAGCTCTTGGCGACGGCGAGGTGGTTGAAGATGCCGCCGCCCTGGTTGTTGATCACGACGACCGTGAGGTCGCCGCGGTGGCCGTAGGCGGAGAGCAGGGCGTTGCTGTCGTGCAGGAAGGTCAGGTCGCCGCAGAGGAGCACGGTGCGCTTGCCGTCGAGCGAAGCGCCGAGGGCGGTCGAGACGGTGCCGTCGATGCCGTTGGCGCCGCGGTTGCACAGGACTTCCGGGCCCGGGCCGGGCGGATGGTAGAACCACTCGACGTCACGGATCGGCATGCTGCTGCCTACGAAGAGACGGTCATCGGGTCCGAGGGCTTCGTCGAGCAGCGAGACGACACGTCCCTCGAAGGGCCAGTCGACGTTCACGATGCGCGTGAGTTTCTTCGCGGCGGCCTGCTGTGCCTTCTGCCAGGCCTTGCCGTAGGCGGTCGAGCGAGCGGAAGCGGCATCGCCCGAAGGCACCAACTGACCGTCGAGACGGCTCCAGCGCGAGTGGGTCGGGTCGGTATTCTCGCCGGCACGGCCGAGCTGGATGACGGTGATGTCACCTTCCTTGAGCCAGGCGCGGAGGACTTTGCTCGTCGGGAGCGGGCCGACGAACACGGCCGCCTGCGGGCGCAGCGCCTTGGCGGCTTTGGCGTCGCGCAGGGTGAGGTCGTAGCCTGAGACCAGCGAAGTGTCGCCAGCCAGGTCGCCGCGGAGCGTGCCGGCGCCGTCGGCGAGGATCGGCCAGCCGGTCAGGTGGGAAAGTTCGAGCAGGGCGGCCGCGCTCTCATCGCGATCCTCGAAGGCATGCGGGCCGACGACGATCACGCCGCGCTCGGTCTTGGGCAGCAGGCTGGCGACCGTGGCGGGCGTCAGGGTCGGACGGACGACTCCGCAAGGCGGTACGGCCGTGAAGGTCTCGAGGTCGAGGCCTGCGGGCGCCTTGAAGCCCTTTTCCGGCTCGGAGGGCGGCAGAGGGTCGCGGAAGGGCAGATTGAGGTGCACCGGGCCGGCCAGAGGGCCTTGCGAGCGCTGCCAGGCGTCGACCAGCAGCTGGCGCCAGTGGCGGAGCAGGGTGAGGTCGGCGCCGGGCACGGCGGCCTCGGCGGCCCAGACGGGGTACGCCGCGAAGATGCCGTTCTGGGCGATGGTCTGGCCGGAGTGACATTCGCGGAGTTCGGGCGGACGGTCGGCGGTCAGGACGAGCAGGGGGGTCGCCGAGAGGCGTGCCTCGACGACGGCCGGCAGATAGTTGGCGGCGGCGGTGCCGGAGGTGCAGAGCAGGGCGGCAGGCTGGCCGGTGGCCTTGGCGATGCCCAGGGCGATAAAGCCAGCCGAACGCTCGTCGAGCGCCACCGTCACGTTCAAGCCGGCGGACTCCGCGAAAGCATGGGCCAGAGGCGTCGAGCGCGAGCCGGGCGAGATCACCACGTGCGTCAGGCCGAGGCGGCGCAGCGTGCGCACGCCGACGTCGGCCCAGAGGGCGTTCGTGTTCAGGTGCTTCGTCGCGCGGGCCATAGTCATAGGCAATCCGCCAAGGGTGGGGCTGTCCAGCGTGGGCTTGGTTTTGGGTTTAAGCCCGGCTGATTAACGCTATGTTTCCGTGTCAAATGGAGGTCTTCCTCTACTTGCTCCCGCTCATCCTGGCCCTGATCTTTCCGGTCTTGCTGGTGCACGCCATCTTCTGGGGCATGACCTTCACGGTGGACGCCGGCCATATGCGGGTGCGAATCTACGGATGGACGGTTCGTAAGGTCGCGCTGACCGACATCGAGTGGGCCGCGCACGACTGGGTCTTCTGGAACGAACATTGGACCAACACCGTGAACCCCAGGAAGCTGGTGCTGCTCCGCCGTCGCACCGGATGGTTCAAGAATTTCGTCATCAGCCCGCCCTCGCCGCCGGAGTTCCTCCGGGAACTCGCCGCGCACGGCGTCGCCGTCCGTTGATCTTCATGCGTTCGCTTCTCGTTTATCTCTGCACGCTCGGTGCGCTGGCCGCCGCCGAACGACCGGCGTTCTTCGCCATGGATACCGCCGCGAAGCAGGCGCCCGCCGAATGCGCGGAAGTGCTCGCTGAACTTGGCTATGCCGGCCTGGGCGGTCGTCCGGCGACGGCGAAGGCGCACGCCGCCGCGTTGCAGGCCAAGGGCCTCGTCTTCTTTAATGGCTACCACGTCGCGAACTTCGCCTACGGCGAAACCCAGTTGCCCACCGATCTCACGAAGGCGGTCGACGACCTCGCCGGCACCGGTGGCACGCTATGGTTGGCGATCAACAAGGTGCAGTTCCCCGTCGGTATGAAGATGGGGCCTGAATACGGGGATACCGTGATCGTGCCGCAGCTCCGTCAGCTGATCGCTTACGCGATCCCCAAGGGCGTGAAGATCTCGCTCTACCCGCACGCCGGTTTCTGGGCCGCGCAGTTCGAGACCTGCGTGCGCGTCGCGGCCAAGGTCGACAGCCCTTCGTTGGGCGTGACCTTCAATCTCTGCCATTGGCTCAAGGTGGAAGGTTCGGAGCGCGATCCGCTGCCTCTCCTCAAGGACGCGCTGCCGCGGCTGAACTTCATCACCATCAACGGCGCCGATACCGGCGACACGCAGAAGCTCGGTTGGGATAAGCTCATCCAGCCGCTCGGACGCGGCACCTATGACGTCGGTGCGTTCGTGTCCAAGGCACGCGCCGCCGGTTATCGCGGCCCCTTCGGTTTCCAGGGTTACGGCATCAAGATGGAAGCCAAGGAGCTGCTGAAAGAGACGATGGAGGGATGGAAGAAGGTCGTGAAGTAAGCGGTTAGCGGTTGGCGGTAAGCGGTTAGAAACATTTCGGGTCACAGGTCACGGGCTTCAGGCGCCAGGTGCAGGTAATCAGGTTCGGGATCCGGACCCGGGACCAGCACCTGAACCTGAATACCCGGACCAGATACCCGATGTCCGAGACCTGGGATCTGAAACTCGTCCCAAAATTTGGCAGATAGGTAGGGTTGCGCGCCCTCGCTCAATCGCGGCTGACCGAGGCGGTCAGCCCTACCCAAAGACATGCCGAAACCAATCATCCGGTCTCCGGTCTCCCGTTGCTTTTTCCTTACCGCTAACCGCCAACCGCTAACCGCTGTCGTCAGAAACAAAAAACCCCGGTTGCCCGGGGTTTTGTTTTCACCGGCTTACTTGCCGGCCGCGTGTTCCTTCGCGTGCTCGCGAAGCGGGTCGTAGGCGAAGTCCTTCTTCAGGTCGCGCCATGAGGCGTGCACGTGGTTGGCGCCGCCCTGGAAGTTGGCCATCTCGAAGAGGAAGGTCGGGCCCTGGATGCTGTAGTAGTGGGGCTCGCCGACTTCGAGGCCACCGTTCCAGGCGAACACGAGGGAGTCCTTCACGGCGTCGATCGCCCGGAGCTCGCGGGCGGCGAAATCCGGGCGGGTGCGGCTGACGTATTCGAAGATGATCTTGCCGAGCATCTGCTTCTGTTCGGCGTTGAGGGCCGTGGCGGCGATGCCCGTGTGCTTGATGAGGCCGTCGGCCTTCTGCTTGTTGCCGGTCACGATGTCCTTGAAGGGATCCTGGTTCAGGAAGCCCTGCTTGCGCTGTTCGGCGGTGAGGGACTTGGCGAGCTGGCGGCCGAGGTCGTCTTCATACTTCAGCAGTTCGAAGCCGACGGGGCCGGGCTGGCCTTCCTTGATCTTGCCCGGGTTGCTGGCGAAGAAGGACGGGGTCGAGCTGACGAGCTCGCCATCGACGAGCGTGAAGTTGAGGGAGAGGTGGTGGCCTTCCCAGCGGAAGCCCCAGGTGCCCTTGACGTCCGGCGTGCCGAAGATGGACACGAAGTAGTTCTCGGCGTCGCGCTTCGGTCCTGAGCCCTTCTCGATCTCGAGGAGGAGCTGCTCAAGGGCCATGATCTGCTCGGCTTTCATGTGGCCGCGACCGCTGAGGGCGACGGAGAGGATGGCCTGGGCGAAGTGGCGCTGGCCGGGATTCATTTCCTTGAGCGGGAGACCCTTGCGGACGGCCGGCACGAAGATCCAGTTGGTGCGCTCGGCGTCGTCGAAGCCGAAGGTCGCCTTAGCCTTCTGGTCCGCGTTGAGCGAGCCGAGGAAGGCGGAGGCCGCGGAGGATAGCTCTTCGCCCGCGGTGTGACCGAAGGCGGCGGGGACGGCGGCGGCCAGGAGGCCGAGCGCGCACAGGAGGCGGGTGAGGGAACGCATGGGGTGTCAGGTAAGGACAGGGGTCTAAGGGAAGGGTTCCCGGAGTGCCAGACAGGAATGACGACAAACCAGGTCCCTGCGGTAGGCGGTTAGCGGTTGGCGGATAGGAAAGTTACAAAACAACGCCAAAGAGAGGGGTCGCTCCCGTCTCATCACTGAGGCTGTTTTCTCTCTAACCGCTAACCACCAACCGCTAACCGCTATTACCAGCGCTTTAGGCGCCCTCTGCCTCGCTCAGCTTCTGGGCGGCCTGTTCCCAGGCGACGGTGGCGGCCTGGAGGGCGTTGATCGTGTCCTTCAGCTGGGCGTTCAATTGCTGGACGTTCACCCCGCCGGCATAGGTGGCCGGGTCGGCGAGTTCGGCGGTGAGTTTGGCCTGCTTGGCTTCGAGGTCGGCGACCTGCTGTTCGCACTTGGTGACCTCGGCCTTCAGCTTGCGGATATCGGAGGCGGAAGGCTTGGCCGGGGCCTTCGGTTTTTCGGCCTTCGGGGTCTCGGCCTGCTTCGGGCGCGCGTCGGTGAAGCCGGCGGTCAGCGCGGCGCGTTCGTTGCCCGCCTTGGATTTCTCGAGGTAGTAGGCGTAGTCGCCGGCGTACTGCGTCAGGCGGCCGGAGTGCACGTGCAGCACGGTCTTGGCGATCTCGCGGATGAAGTGCACGTCGTGGCTGACGAAGTAGAGCGTGCCTTCGTAGGTCTTCAGGGCGGCGATGAGCGCATCGATCGACATGATGTCGAGGTGCGTCGTCGGTTCGTCCATGAGCAGGAAGTTCGGCGGGTTGATCAGCAACTTCACCAGCGCGAGGCGGGATTTCTCGCCGCCGGAAAGCACGGAGACCTTCTTGTGCACGTCGTCCTTGCGGAAGAGGAACGTGCCCAGCATGCCGCGGGCCTGCTGTTCGGTCAGGCCGTTCTCCGTGGTGCGGAGCTCCATCACGTTCTCGAGGACGGTCAGCTTGGGGTTGAGGTTGTCGACGCGGTTCTGGGCGAAGTAGCCCGTGATGACGTTGCCGCCCTCTTCGCGCAGGCCGCCGTTGATCGGGATGACGCCGGCGAGGATCTTGAGCAGGGTGGACTTGCCGGCGCCGTTGGGGCCGACGAGCACTGTGCGCTGGCCACGTTCGCACTCGAAGTTCAGGTCCTGGTAGACGACATGGTCGCCGTAGGCCTGCTGGACGTGCTCAAGCTTCATCACCTTGAGGCCGGAGCGCGGCGGCTGCGGGAAGCGGAACTGGATCTTCTTCAGGTCGTCCTCGGGCTCGTCGATGGCGACCTCCTCGAGGCGCGCGATCTGCTTCTCCTTGGACTTGGCGCGGGAGGCCATCGAGGCCTTGGCGCCGAAGCGGTCGACGAACGTCTGCAGGTGGGCGATCTCGCGCTGCTGGTTCTTGAACATCGCCTGCTGGCGATCCTTGCGGGCCTCGCGCTCGACCAGGAAGTCGTCGTAGTTGCCGGTGTATTCGTGCAGGCGTTGTCCGCGCAATTCGATCATGCCGGTGCAGAGGGCGTTGAGGAAGGCGCGGTCGTGCGAGATGACGACGAGGCCGCCCGGGTAGCGCGTCAGGTAGTCCTGGAACCAGAGCAGGGCCTCGAGGTCGAGGTGGTTGGTCGGTTCGTCGAGCAGCAGGAGCGTGGGCTCGCTGACGAGGAGGCGGGCGAGGTGCGCGCGCATCACCCAGCCGCCGGAGAAGGTCTTCGCGAGCTTCTCATGGTCGGCCTCGCGGAAGCCGAGGCCGGCGAGGATCTTCTTCGCGCGCGGCTCAAGGGTGTAGTCGATGTCCCAGTCGTCGTCGTTCTCGGGCTCGAGCTTGCCGCCGCTCGTCGCGATCTGGAGGATCGTCTCGTCGCCTACCGGCGCGCTCTCCTGGGGTAGGAAGCCGAAGTTCGCGCCGCGTTCCCACTCGATGAGCCCTTCGTCGGGCTGGTCCTTGCCGAGGATGATATTGAAGAGCGTGGACTTGCCGGCGCCGTTGGCGCCGATGAGGCCGAGCCGGTCCGAGCGGGCGATGTTCAGCGAGACCTCCGCGAACAAGGTGCGGGGCCCGTAGGACTTGGAAACATTGGCAATCGTCAGCATCGAAAGGGCGATAAAGCGGCCTGCGAGGGCGAGGTCAAGGGTCGCTTGGGCGACCGCCTGGCCTCGCCCTCGAGAGGGGGCACGTGGGAACGAGTATCGAGTAAAGGGGAAGGGGCTAGGCTGTCTCGGGTAGGGCTGACCACCCTTGGTCAGCCGCGGTTGAGCGAGGGCGCTCAACCCTGCCTAATGCTGCAGGTGGGTTGATTCCCCCGTGTCAACGTGCCCGCGTGCCAGCATGCCCCCCCTCGTTTACGACCACTTCAGCTTGCTCCTGAGGACGTCGAAATGGGTGAGCGATTTCGGACGCAGGAGGGCGAGCTGGACCTTGGCGGTGCGGATCACGAGGGGGAGGCGGCGCTGGGCCTCGAGGGTTTCGCGGCCGTCGACCGAGAGGCCGAGCAGGGCGCTGTCCTCGCTGCGGATCTCGAGTTCGGTCTCGCCGTCGAAGATCACCGAACGGTTCGAAAGCGTGTGGGCGCAGATCGGGGTCAGGACGAGCACCGAGGCGGCGGGGTCCACGAGCGGCCCGCCGGCGGCGAGATTGTAGGCGGACGTGCCGGTCGGAGAGGCGAGGATGAGGCCGTCGGCGCGGTATTCGTTCACGCGGGAGCCGTCGGCGAGCACGGCGAAGCGTCCCATGCGGAAGACGTCGCGGGTCTTGATGACGAGGTCGTTTAGCGCCAGGGCGAAGCTGCCGTCGGCGAAGCGGATCTCGAGGAGGGCGCGCTTCTCGACGCGGAAGTCTCCGGCGAGGATGGATTGGATCGAGGCGCCGACATCCTCGCTCGGATAGGCGGCGAGGAAGCCGAGCTTGCCGCGGTTGATGCCGAAGAGGGGGACCCCTTCGAGCGCGGCGGCCTCGGCGACGCCGAGGAAGGTGCCGTCGCCGCCGACCACGCCGCATGCGTCCGCCCCCTGCAAGGTGGCGCGGCTGATCGGCCAGCCGTCGGCGACCGTCAGGGCGACGCCGGCTTTCTGGGCGGCGTCCTGGACGGCGCGCACGATGTCATCCACGCCGGGCTTGGTGCGGTTGACGACGAGCGTGAGGCGGCGGATGGCCATGAATGACGACTAGGCGCCCTTCCGGGAAGGGCAAGGACAAGCCGGGGAGGTCGGCGCCGAAAACCCTTATTTCGTGGCCTTTTCCGGCTTCGGCGTGACGAAAGCCAGCCGGTAGGCGAGGCTGACCTCGAAGCGCTTGCCGCCGAGGGCGACGACGTTGACCGGGCTGGCGAGGCCGGTGAGCTCGAGCGTCCACTGACCTTCGGGCAGGTGCTTCTTGGCCTCTTCGAAGTCGGCCTTGATCTGGTCGAGCAGCTCGTTGCGGTAGTCTCCGGGATTGGTCAGCACATACTCCGGATTGCCGACGACCTGCTTCTCGTCTTCGCTCTTCGCCTTCACGAGGCCGTCGGCCTTGGTGCGGAGGACTTCCAGGCCCTTCAGGCCTTTGTCGGCCTCGGTATGGAGTTCCCAACGTGCGTTGGCGACGTAGGTCACGTCACCCTTGTCTTCTTCGTCGCCGAAGAGCTTGCTTCCGCTGTTGGGACGCGAGACGTACGATTTCGCCTCGGCGCGGGCGAACTCGGACGGCACCTCGCGCAGCTCCCAGCCCGGCTGATCCGCGAAGCGTTTCTCGAGCTCCTTGCGGATGGCCTCGACGCGTGCGTCGACCGCGGCGCGCTCCTTGCCTCTGATCGAGACCGAGACGGGCAGGAAGAGGTGGTCGGCGTCCACCTGCATGCGGACGTGCAGCTTAGGGCTTTGGCCGCCGTTGACGCTTTGCGCGGCGAGCGTCAGCGGGAGGAGGAGCAGCAGGGCGAGGAGGCGCATGGGGGAGGGATGCGATGCAGGATGGACGATGGGGGATGAATGATAAAGGACGGAGAGCAGGGAGGGGATTGATAAGAGTTATAGGGGTAGGGGCAGGGGTGGGGGTAGGATTGGTGAAGGAGGACTGAATGGAGGGCTGAATTGATGACAGATGACGGAGGGAAATGCCTGCCATCGGCCACCCGGAACGGATTTATGGCACTCAAGGGGAAACCGGAGACCGGATAAAATGCTACGGATATAAGACCCCGGCGAATCATCCGGTTTCCGGTCTCCCCTTGTTTGCAGGTATTCCCAGCCGCCAACCGCCAATGCCTACGCAAGGTCAGGATCGCCTACCCCTACCCCTATCCCAACCCCTACGCCCAAGCTGTCTTACGCGACGCTGCCCAAGGCCTCGGCGACCTTGGAGACATCGGTGCCGCCGCCCATCGCGGCGTCCGGCTTGCCGCCGCCCTTGCCGCCCAGCTTGCCGCAGGCGTCGGTGACGATCTTGCCCGCGGCCTTGCCCGCCTTGACGGCGTCCGGACCGCAGTTGGCCACGAGGGAGACCTTGTCGCCGAAGACGGCGGCGAGGACGACGACGGCCGTCGGGCCGACCTTGCCGGCCACCTTGGCGCCGAGGTCGCGGAGATCGTTGGGGGTCTCGGCGCTGACCTGGGAGACGACATACTTCAGGCCCGCGCGGTCGCTCGCCTTGGCGGCGAGGGCGTCGGCGAGCTGCGAGGATTCCTTGTCGCGGTAGACCTTGAGCTTCTTCTCGAGCGCGGCGGACTGCTCCATGATCTGCTCGAGGCGTTTGGCGAGGTCGGCGACCGGCGTGTTGGTCGAGGCGGCGAGCGACTTCAGCAGCTCGGCTTCGGACTTCGCGCGATCGTAGGAGGCGAGGCCGGCGACGGCTTCGATGCGGCGGACGCCCGCGGCGATGGCGTTCTCGCCGACGATGCGGAAGAGGCCGATCTCGCCCGTCTGGCGGACGTGCGTGCCGGCGCAGAGTTCCATCGACCAGCCGTTGAGCGAAGCGGCCTTGCCGCCGACCTGCACGACGCGCACGGAGTCGCCGTACTTGTCGCCGAAGAACTGCATGATGTCCGGGCGGCCCTTGACGGAGGCGTAGGCGACTTCGCTCCACGTCACGGCGTCGTTGGCGAGGATGCGCTCGTTGACGAGCTTCTCGATGTCGGCCAGCTGGCCCGGCGTGAGCGCCTGGCCGTTGAAGTCGAAGGTCAGCTTCGTCGGGTCGACCGCGGAGCCCTTCTGGGAGGCTTCCTTGGAGACGACCTCATGGAGCGCCCAGTGCAGGATGTGCGTCACCGTGTGGTGGCGCTGGATGGCGTCGCGGCGGGCCTGGTCGACGGCGATCTCGATCGTCGCGCCGGCTTCCGGGGCGTCTTCGCCGTCGAGGAAGTGGAGCCAGGTCTGGCCGGACTTCTGGGTGTCGGTGACGCGCCACTGGCGGCCGCCGAGGGTGATGAG
>Ga0222712_10004570_pt1 | contig 14428 bp, 8 predicted proteins | sample C33_657DmetaG_FD_165043 | JGI IMG/M metagenome (GOLD analysis project Ga0222712, IMG submission 165043) | Estuarine water microbial communities from San Francisco Bay, California, United States - C33_657D | ecosystem: Environmental > Aquatic > Marine > Unclassified | place: USA: California... | reverse complement strand
AATAGCCGCTGTATTTGCTTTGCCGACCAAAGTTCCGTCATTTTGTGCACCGGCAATTACATTTGTATTTAATGCAAGCCTAGTCCAGGTATCCCCTGCATAGGGAGGATTACTTGAAAGTCCATCAATCTCATTTTGTGGCTGAACTATTAAACCATGCTGGATATTTGCATCATACCCATTGTCTCCAGATTTTAAAATATAATACACCAAGCCCCCTGCATAAATATCACCAACAGCTACTGGTGGTGCCGCCGTTGTAAAACTAACCACATCACCATAACTTGTTCCAGCACCATTTACAATAAACGACTTAGCATAATAAGTTGTAGAGGCTGTTAGTCCAGTTATTGTGCTCGTAAATGTACCAGTAGCAACATTTGACCCAATGCTTGCTGTGGAGTATGTACCAAAGTTGGAAGCTGTACTGTATAAGACTCCGATACTTGAGGTTACTGCATTAGTTGCACTAATAACACCTCCTAATACTGCGGTTGTAGAACCTATCGTTCCACTTGTTGTTGTTAAACTGGTTGTGTTATATATTTTACCAGTTATATCTCGTCCTGTACCAAAATTTGCACCACCCTCTGGACTGATAATTGCCCCTGCACTTGAAATGGGACCCGTTCTTCCATCTGCGCCAGTACCACAAGTATAAATTGTAGTTGATGTAGATGTACTTGAACATGAACCGCTCGTAACTTCAACTTTATAATCCCCAGCCACACTAGGCGTATACACATTACTCGTCGCACCAGGAACTACGGAATTGTCTTTATACCAAGTATAAGATGGTGAACCCGAAGCGGTCGTCAGCGTGGTTTTATTCGCGCAGGCGTCACCACTTACAGTAACACTAGAAGATGGCGTAGCAGCGATAGTTGCAGTAATGGTATTTGAAGAAATAGAAGCTGCGCTAAACCCAAACCGGGAAGCATATGTATTAAAGTTTTGGGTAATTTCACTTTGAGTTAATGCTCTATTATATAATAATATAAGATTCACAATACCGTTTTGCCAAGCTTCCCCTCCTGGCCCCTTACCAATAGTAGGCGACACTAAAGATATATTACCAGAGACACTACTTCCAGCTCCAAATGGGGTAGCTTGTAGATAACAAGAAATAGCATTCCCACTTCTGACAAAAGTTAACATGTAATAATTGCCATTCGTTAATGATGATTCTGCACTTCCATCAATCTTATTATTAAACCATCCTCCCCAACTTAATGCAGGCTTTCCTATTGCTGTTAATACCATCCCAGTATAACCTCCTACATTGTATATCCAATTCCAATTATTGTCATTATATTTAAATATGGTACTCCATGTAAAGTCACCATTAAAAGGAGAACTTGCTAACGTTTGTGTACCATACCCATTGGTATTTAAAGCAATACCTCCTCCATTAACGGTTGAATATCCTGTATTGCTTAAAGTAATCTTGTTCCCATTTCCAGTTAAATCTGTCCAGGTATTACCTGTTCCATTATAACTACTGCTATTACCTGCATCTAAATGTGCCATTAAATTACTGGTTACCGTAGTTGCAGACACAATTGCTGGAGTTGCCTTAATGTGTATTTGATCATTATTGCTTAATGCATTAGTAGTATAAGTCGAATTGGTTTCACCAGAAATGGTTGTTCCATTTTTATACCATTGATAGGTTGGACTTGATATACTAGTTACCGATGCCGTAAATGTGACACTCGTTCCTGAACATACCGTTCCGGATGCACTAGATGTGATAGTAACCGTCTGCGCTTTTGACGCAAAGGTTACTGCCATAAAAAAGAGAAAGAGGCATCTAATTTTCATTCTGATTAATAAGCGTAATCAAATTGAATACGATCTCCAGCTACTAAGGCGTAGCTGTTGTTGTTTGCTGGAATATAAGTTACAGTTGTACCTGACGTCCAAGTATATGCACTATTCTTTATCCTTGTTCCATTAATATACATAAACGGCTTACTCGTTGGAGTTTGAACGGCTCCCGTATTACTACTAGACGTAGTGAATGTGAATACGGTTTGTGCAGCGGTTGCCGTAAACTCGTCGCTATTTAATCTAACGGGTGAAGCAGCAGCAGCTATCGCACTTGTTACAAAGGCAGTGGTCGCTACTTGAGTTGTATTTGTCCCAGCAGTTGCTGTAGGTGCTGCAGGTGTACCTGTAAAGGTAGGAGAAGCTAAAGGAGCCGCTCCAGATACATCAGCTACCGGAATAGTTGCACTCGCTGTCATCGCCGTTGTGCCCGTTCCTTTTATATAACCTGTCAGTGTCGTAGCACCTGTTCCGCCATTTGCAACAGGGACTGTCGCTAATGAAATGGCATTACTTGAAATGCTCAATGGACTTGATGCAGAAGTTACTCCCGTTACAGGAGCTGCAGCCCAGCTTGGAATGCCAGCTGCTAAGGTTAATATTTGGCCATCTGATCCTTTGGCTAATAAACTAGTTGCTCCGGATGCTGTTTGATAAGGAATTGATCCCGCTGCACCACCGGCAATATTTGTTGCGGTTAAAGTGGAGGCACTTCCATAACCTTGACCCACATTCCAAAAACAGTTCGTACCATCGTAATAGAAATTAAGAATATCTTTTGCTCCAGCTGCTGTTGATAAAGCAATAGCTGTTGTTGAGGTTGAACCTAATACCTTATTAGCCGTGGTAGGTAATGTTAATGTAAAATTCCCGCCAGTTCCTTGTGTCACGACTAAGGTTCCATAAGAGCCAGCTGTAGGGGTGCTAGTGAAACTTAAAACACCGTTTTGGGTTAATAATACACTTGCATTTAAACCTAGTGTCGGATTCCAATTGATAGAAGCGCTTGAGGTAAGTGTCTGTGGAGTTGTGGCAAAAATAGGGGCCGTCACGGATCCTGTAAAGACAGGAGATACTATAGGTGCCGCTCCTAAACTTGTTAATGCCGCTGCTGCGGTTGTGGCGCCTGTACCACCTTTGGCAATTGCTACTGTTCCAGTCATTGTGCTAGCATCTGCAACAGACGCAATAGTTGTCCACGATGCGTTCCCATTATTATTTGCTGTCAAAACCTGACCCGGTGTTCCGTTCGTATTAGGATAAGTAACGTCTCCTGCAGTTAATGAACCACTCGTTCTTACGTTTGTAACCGCAGTAGATCCTGCAACAGTTACTCCGTCAGCACCAAGTTGAATCGTGTTTGGAGAGGTTGTGACTGCTTGATAACCGATGGCTGTAGAATTTACTTGGCCAGCAGCCGCTAAAGTACCCACTGCCGTCGCATTGTTTGCACCTGTCCAAGCCGCAAGTCCAATGGCGACAGATTGATTTCCGCCACCTCCAGAAATTGGTCCAATAGCAATTGATGAACTACCTTGAGTTGCTGTACCTCCTGCTAAATATCCAATGGCAATAGAGGACGCACCTTGATCAGTTTTACCTGCATTGTATCCAAGTGCAATGGCGTTATTTCCTTGGTTTGTTAATCCTGCGTCACTACCAATTGATAATTTACTGCTTGTAAGACCTAATGTATTTTTAACACCTGCTAAAGTTGTTTCACCTGTTCCACCTTTCGCAATAGGTAAGGTGCCTGTAACTCCAGAAGCTAAATCAATTGCACCTGAAGGCGCTGCCGTTCCATAGGTAATTTCTTTTGTCGCCGTATTATAAAACAAAGAACTAGATGAGGAGACATTGCGAATAGGAGCCACAAAAAATCCCGTTGTTGATGGATTTAGTGAAGTGCCAGTTGCGTTTAACGCGATACTATTTGCTGCTTGCACATTACCCGCAAAGGATCCCACTGCGACAGAATAGGCGCCTTGTCCGTTTTGGCCTGCTGCAAATCCAAGAGCAACCGCTTGCGTTCCTTGACCGCTTTGTGCCGCATTAGATCCTATGGCAACAGAGGCGCTACCTTGATTGTTATAACCTGCTACATATCCTACAGCGACTGATCCGCCTCCTTGGTTCGTAGCTCCTGCTCCTCCACCTACGCCAACCGTAGAACCACCCTGGTTTGTTTGACCCGCTTGATCTCCGATTGCTACACTGGGTGAATTGAATCCTAAAACAGATTTAATTCCAGCAACTGTTGTTGCGCCGGTTCCTCCGTTTGCAACTGGAACTACTCCAGATAGTGACGAAGCATTGCTACTACCAGCAGCACTTAAAACGCCGTTTGCATCGATACTTAGATTAGTTCCCACCTTAATTCCGCCTAAAACAGTGGAACTTGCTGTAGGTAAAGTGTAGGCTGCAGGAATTGTTGGTTTGTTAATTAAATCGTTGTAGACACCAGTGGTCGCTACTCTAGATAAGCTAGTCGTATTTGCTTTTAAATTTAGCGCTGCTGTCACATCTGCTGTATTAGCTTTCAATGCCAAAGCATTAGTCATATCTACCGAGTTAGCTTTTAAATTAAGTGCCGCTGTCACATCTGCCGCATCCGCTTTCAAAGCCAAGCCCGGCACCGTTGGTGCGTCAGCCGTTCCGCCTAAATCACCTGCTATTTTAATTTTCCCTTTTGTCGTTGCATCTGCGTCTGGGATGTTAGCTGCCGCCACTTGAGTTACCACGAATGTTTTGATGGTACCTGTATCTGCTTTTGCTGCTAATGCCGCGGCAACATCTGTCGCATTCGCTTTTAAATCTAAAGCACCTGTTACATCCGCCGTGTTAGCCTTCAGCGCTAAAGCTGTAGTCATATCTGCCGCATTCGCTTTCAAATCCAAGGCCGCTTTAGTCGCCGTCGAAACTGGCTTTGCCGCATCCGACGTATTATTCACCTGATCTAAACCTAAATTCGTACGCGCATCTACTGCAGTTGTTGCGCCTGTACCACCATTAGCTACAGGTAACACGCCACTTAATTTACCTGCCGTTTCTGCGAATAAAGCGTAGGGATTGTAGTTTAGTTTTTGGTCAGAAATCTTGGTGTAAGAACCGCCCTGATTAAAGCTTACAAAAACCTGCAAACTCTTTTGTGAACTGTCCCAAACCAGCGAATTAAACGAAGTCGCTGAAACAGATCCGATCAATAAATTCACGAGACCGTAGTTGTCTGTTTTGGTTTTATGCACCTCTTCGAATTGCAAAGTGGATCCGTTAAAGATGCTGAATTTTAGCCACACATCGCCATTGACTAAAGGCTGGCTGGAGATGTCTTGACCCGGGATTTCAATCTTAGCAGGATCGAGAATGACGGCTTGGTAGGAGAGTCCCTTTTGGGAAAAACCTACATACGAAACCAAAAGTAAAATCAGGGAGAATAGATACTTTTTCATAAAACAGATTATTTAGAAAGGCTCAGGCCAAGACTGAATGTTGATGGAATGAAGTTTAAAGTGGAGCTACCAAAGTTGTAGCTGTCCAAATGCTGGTATTTCACAAACACGCCCACCTGAGGGCTGATTTGCTTCGTCAGCTCAAACGAATAACCGTACATCGTCCGCATCGAATTGAATTGATCATCACCGGACAAATCGACATAATGATTTAACAGAAACTGATTTCCGTTGACCATTTTCGAAACGGAAGCATTTGCTTTGGCGATTAATGAAATACCCTTACCTAAGGAAAGCTTAGGGCCGATGCCCGCGTTAAGACCAATGAAATCAGTAGCATACGAGAACGGAATATTTTGTACATCGCCTACATTATTGAACTGGTTATAGTTGACACCGAAATCATACAAGAATGATTTCGAAAGAGACGCCTCACGCGACAAACTCACATGCAATCCCGAAGACGGACGCAAGAATGACGGATTCGTACCCGCTGAATTCGTGAAGACGTAGGACGTAATGTTAGATCCTACAGCGAACTTGTAGCTCTGAGAAAATGCAGGAAAACTCAACATGAGTAACAGTAAAATTCTTTTCATAATTAATCTTTAATGAGTTGTTTAGTGATGACTTGATTCCCGCACACCAGACGGAGGATATATTTGCCTGTGTGCAGGCGATCAAAATCGAGCAGCTGAACTTCAGAAAGGTTTGCGGCAATCTCGGACGACCACACGCGCAATCCATCGATGGAATACAATTCCACTTGACTAGGATAGGCACTAGAACGAGAGAGTTTTAATCGAAACTGAGAACTAAAAGGATTAGGGAAAACATCTAAAGAAATAATGGACACCGGCTCTACCGAACGACCCGCAAAACGAGCGGATGGTTGCAAGAATCCTTGACGCATGATGTAGCCGCCAGCAGGACTAGTTCCTGTCACCACCGAAGATTGACCGATGGATTGCAAAAAAGTCGAACTGCCTATGCCGGAGGACAGGGTGGAGATCTTTGCGGGGTTCGTTTGTGCGAAACTTGCAAAGGATACTACTAGTAGAATTGCGATTCGAATGAGCATTTTCTTTAATTGATTGCTCAAAAAAAGTGCTTAGAAATTGCCAAATGCCTAAAAGTTCAGTTTTAGTTGTTCATAAAATTTGTTTTTGAACAACAGCTAAAAAACGGGATAGTTCATTAATCACATTTTTGAACTAATATTATCTTCAGGTTCTAAAGCGTTATTTTATGTTATACACATCACTCATTCTGGTACTGATTGTTTGTCTCTTGTTTTTGTTGAACCACTGGCATCAAAACAAAGGAATCGGTTATTTGGTATTGATTATCTTCGGATTTGGCCTTAGACAAACGACCTTATTAGTGCTCAATACCTCTAAAGATCCCCTGGCATTAGCTGCCTTAATTGCCCACATGGATCCGATTATTGCATTGATGGGGCCTTCCGTTATTTATTATTTTAAGAGCATTGTGAAAGGAGAATTCGTGTGGGATAAATCGTTTTTAGTATTGTCGATCCCTGCCATTTTATGTGTCATTAATCTGATTCCCTATTACGCTATCCCGTTTGAAAATAAGGTCGATTATTTTAAAATGTCGCTTGTTAATAGGCCGGCATTGGCCCATTTGTTTCTGCCATTGAATTACCAGGTCATAGTAACGATGGGATATAACGTGGTTTGCCTTGTGTATAGTTTCCGGTATTTAAGCAGGATGAAAGCGGCAAGTGGAAACTACATTAAAAAGAAAGTATCTGTTCTGATAAAGCGGCTCTTATTAATTATTCCGATCAATGTAGTCCCCTACCTTTTTTTAGCAATTATCTTGATTTCGAAATCAAAACAGGTAGGTAAAATTGACTTTGTAAATCCCGAAGTCTTGAATAATCAGTTCTTATTTTTCCTGACACTATTACTGCCTTTAAGTTTCTTCTTAATCCCTAGCTGGTTATACAACGAGCGGGATCCCATGTCTTTTTTGGAATACTTCGTACTCACCTGGAAAAGAATGTTTACAAATAATGCCAAATTCTCCGCAGAAGATCCTTTCGAAAAATCATCCGATTTTGAGCGCATCATTTCCTACATCGAAACGGAAAAACCCTACGTCAAAACAGCTTTTTCTTTGCACGACATTTCACAAGCGTTGAACATCCCACACAACCGGGTGACCACCTGTTTTAACAAACAATTAAAAGTCGCGTTCCCAGCCTACCGGAATAAATTACGAATCGAACACGCGACTCATTTATTGCGCGCGGGAACTCACTTAACCACGTCCATCGAAGGCATCGCGGAGATGTCCGGATTCAAAAGTAAATCCATTTTTTACAAGACCTTTAAGGAAGAACACGGGACTACGCCCATTGATTGGATTAAGGAAAATTTGAAAAGCTAATTAAGGATTATATGTTATACACCTCGCTTATTCTTGTCTTATTAGTCGCGTTTTTTTTCATTGTGAATCACTGGAATCAAAACCGCGGGGTCGCTTATCTTGTATTTATCATCCTAGATAAAGCTTTGACCCAATTATCTTTGCTGGTACTCAATACGACGCATGACGCAACGGTGTTTACCTTAGTGTACCACGTAGAACCATTCATTGTTCTCCAAGGTCCGTTCTTTTTGTACTACCTGAAGAGCCTGATGAAAGGGGAATTTGTGTGGGATAAATACTTGCTGTTGTTTTCCATTCCTACGCTGATCTTTCTGATTAATTTAATCCCTTTCTATTCCTTACCCTTTGAAAGTAGGGTGAATTATTTTAGTGAGCCTCTACTAAATCAAAACCTAAACACCTATTTATTTCTGTCGCTGAAACAACAGTATTTATTTATTTCCATCTATAACACAACCTTTGTTATTTATGGTGCCTGGTTCATTAATCGAATGAAAGCAGGGGCAGGGATTTACATTAAAAAGAAAGTGAATGTGCTGATCACGCGTATTTTTATTGTCGCCTCGCTGACGATTATTCCTGGCCTAGTTGTGGTATTATTGTTGAGTTTACATTCCAAAGAATCAGGGATGATTGACTTCTTTAATCCAGATGCGGTCAATACGAATTACCTGTATTTTCAATCGCTTGTTTTGCCCATCAGTTTCTTTTTTGTCCCTAACTGGTTGTACAACGAAAAGGAGCCGCTCTCCTTTTTAGACAATTTCCTGCCGACCTGCAAAAAGGTGACGTCAGAACATGCCAAAACCTCAGCAGACGATTCCTTCGAAAAATCCTCCGACTTCGAACGCATCATTTCCTACATCGAAACCGAAAAACCCTACGTAAAAACTCATTTCTCCCTGCACGACATTTCGCAGGCATTAAACATCCCCCACAACCGGGTAACGAACTTTTTTAACAAGCAATTAAAAGTCCCTTTCCCCACCTACCGTAACAAATTACGCATCGAACACGCGACTAACCTTTTGCGCGCGGGAACTCACTTAACTACATCTATTGAGGGAATCGCGGAGATGTCTGGATTCAAAAGTAAATCCATTTTCTACAAGACCTTCAAGGAAGAATATGGGACGACGCCGGTGGATTGGATAAAGGAGAATTTGTAAATGAGGCGATTAATTTCGCTAATCGACTCAAAATTTAACTATATTTGAGGCGATTACACTTTCTAATCGCCTCATCATGTACAACTGGCAACGCGTTTCTTGGCCTCATTTTGAATTTGATACGAGCCGTATCGAGCCGCAAATCTTTGCATTTATGCAGAAATCAGGCGAATTGAGCGGTAAATTGGCCGCTTTGCCTGTGGAGGATCGGACGGAAATGATGATTCAGTTGATGGTGGCGGAGGCTTTAAAGACTTCTGCCATTGAGGGGGAACACTACAGTGAATTAGATATTATGTCTTCGGTTCGCCGAAATCTGGGTTTAGCGAGTCCGCATTTGCCTAAAAACAAAGATGTCATCGGTCTCAGTGAGATGTTAGTGGATGTGCGGAATTCGTTTGCTGAGCCATTGACGGAGGAGCGGCTGAAGCTTTGGCATACAAAATTAATGGGCAATACGCCGCATATTCATGCGGGCGAATGGCGGACGGATGAAGCGCCTATGCAGATTGTTTCTGGTTCTGTTGCCCGGCCAAAAGTTCATTACGAGGCTCCACCGTCTTCGCGCGTTCCACACGAAATGAAGCAATTCATAACTTGGTTTAATGAGTCCCCTTGGATGGCGCCACCCGTTAAGGCGGCGGTGGCTCACTTGTATTTCGAGTCGATTCACCCATTCGAGGATGGCAATGGCCGCATCGGTCGCGCCATCGTGGAGAAAGCGCTTTCGCAGGGTCTTCAATGCCCTTTGCCTTTTAGTATTTCCAAGCCATTGAGGCAAACAAAAAGGCCTATTATCACGCCCTCCAGCAAGCAGAAAAAGGACTTAACATCACAGATTGGGTTGAATGGTTTGTGCAGACACTTTTGGAAGCCCAAATCTTTGCCGACAAACTCATCCAATTCACCATTTCGAAATGGCACTTCTTCGCGGTCTTTGAGCACTCCTTAAATGAGCGCCAAAACAAAGTCATCAACCGCATGCTAGCCGCCGGGCCAGACTCTTTCCAAGGCGGAATGAATGTCCGCAAATATGTGGGAATCACTGGAACCTCCCGAGCCACTGCTTCCCGTGATCTTCAGGACCTCGTTTCAATGCAGGTATTTATGCCGATGGGGGCGGGTAGATCGGCGAGGTATGAGTTGGTTTTTTAATTAGTATTTTTTGTGCATTTTGCACTTTGATATAGCACAAGCCTCTAAACAAAACACGATGATACACACGATGCGTTGGTTCGGTCCGAACGATCCGGTTTCCTTGATGGATATTCGTCAAGCTGGATGCACGGGAGTCGTTACCGCATTGCACCAAATTCCGGTGGGGGAAGTTTGGCCTATCGAAGCCATTCAGGAACGCATTTCGATGATCGAAGCGGGCAATCAGAGTTGGACTCCTTTGCATTGGTCAGTGGTAGAATCGCTTCCGGTACACGAGGGGATTAAGAAAGCCTTGCCGTCTCGCGCTGGGTTGATTGAAAATTACAAGACATCCTTACGAAATCTAGCGGCTTGCGGCATTAAAACCGTTTGCTATAATTTCATGCCGGTGCTCGATTGGTCACGGACAAAATTGAACTTCGAGATGCCGGATGGCGCACGCGCTTTGCGGTTTGTTTGGACGGATTTCGCAGTCTTTGATTTGCATATTTTACAGCGTCCGGGTGCCTCGAGAGATTATACGCCTGCGGTTCAAGAGGCGGCTTTAGCGCGTTTCGATTCGATGTCTTCTGAAGAAATAAAAGAATTAAAAAATACGGCCCTTTTAGGTCTTCCAGGCTCAGAAGAGGCCTTTCATTTAGAAAATTTCCAAAGTCTGTTAGACGAATACAAGTTTATATCAGCCGATCAATTGCGGGAGAACTTGCACTATTTTGTGCGTTCCATTGCGCCGCTTGCACAGGAATTAGGTATTAATTTATGCATCCACCCGGATGATCCTCCGTTCCCTTTATTAGGCTTGCCGCGGGTGGTGAGTACGGAATCGGATTTAGCGGCATTGATGGCGGCTTCTCCAGAACGGGCGAACGGAATTACATTCTGCACTGGTTCTTTAGGAGTCAGAGCAGATAATGATTTGCCTGGAATGATTCGTCGCTTCGCAGATCGCATTCACTTCTTGCATTTACGCACAACTTTTAGAGAACAGAATGACCCGTTGATTTTCCACGAGGCGCCGCATTTAACGGGTGATGTGGATATGTTTGAAGTAGTGAAAGCGGTCGTGGAAGAAGAAAAAAGAAGAGGAGGAGAACAGATTCCGATGCGCCCAGATCACGGACACCAAATGTTAGACGATTTGAAAAAGAAAACCTACCCGGGCTATTCGGCGATCGGACGATTGCGCGGATTAGCAGAAATACGTGGATTGGAATTAGCGATTCGCTCCTTTTTAGCGGTGTTTTTTGTGGTTTGCAGTTTCGCCTTGAAGGCGGATGATGGCTATCGCTTGTGGTTGAAATTTGACAAAGTCGCATCGGCGGCTCGCTATGCGCCGTATGCAAAATCGATTTCGTCCGAGTTTGCGTCGACGCCCATTTTAGAGACGGCAAAGAAAGAATTAACGAATGGATTGAAAGGTTTGACGGGGGTGGCGCCTCGCACAATCACGGCAAATGGCAGCATTCAATTCGTGCGCGAAATGAGTCTTGCAGCAGAGGGTTTCAGCATCGTTGCAGGACCTCAAATTCAAATCAAAGCCAGCTCTGATCGCGGGATTTTGTACGGGGTTTTCGAATTATTGCGGATGATTCAGCAGGAGAAGCCTTTGGCAAACATATCCTCATCGCCCAAAGTCAAATTCCGCATGTTGAACCACTGGGACAACGTGATGGGCACGATCGAGCGCGGATACGCGGGGCAATCGCTGTGGAAATGGTACGAATTGCCGGAAACGGTCGACCCGCGCTACACGGATTACGCCCGGGCAAACGCGTCCATCGGGGTCAACGCGGTCTCCGTGAACAACGTAAACGCCTCGGCACGGTTTATGACGCCGGAGTATTTAATGAAAGTAAAAGTGCTTGCGGACGTGTTTCGCCCCTATGGCATTAAGCTATTTTTATCCGTGAACTTTGCCTCGCCTAAACTGGTGGGTAAATTGAAAACCTCGGATCCGTTAGACCCACAAGTTCGCGCTTGGTGGACGGCGAAAACGAAAGAAATTTACGCGCAGATTCCAGATTTTGGTGGCTTCTTGGTGAAAGCCAATTCGGAAGGCGAGCCGGGTCCACAAGAGTTCGGCCGCACACACGCAGACGGCGCGAATATGTTAGCGGAGGCGGTGCAACCCTTTAATGGAATCGTCATTTGGCGGGCGTTCGTTTATGCGCCTAATCCCAAAGGCGATCGTTTCAAAGAAGCCTATAACGACTTCAAACCTTTGGACGGCACCTTCGCAAAAAATGTGATTGTTCAAGTGAAAAATGGCCCCATCGACTTCCAGCCGCGGGAACCATTCCATCCACTTTTCGGTGCGATGCCGAAGACGCCTTTGGCCTTAGAATTCCAGATTACTCAAGAATACACGGGATTCAGCACGAACGTTTTCTATCAATCGATCCTATTTAAAGAGTGTTTGGATTCAGATACGTACCAAAACGGCAAAGGCTCCACCGTCGCAAAAGTCATCGACGGCAGCCTGGGCAATGACCAAATCACGATGATGGCGGGCGTGGCAAACACGGGTTCGGATCGAAATTGGACGGGGCATTTATTGTCGCAGGCGAACTGGTATGCTTTCGGTCGTTTGGCTTGGGATCACACCTTGAGCTCGGAGAAAATTGCGGACGAGTGGGTGAAACAGACCTTGACCCGCGACGAAAAGGCCGCGAAAACCGCTTCGGATATCTTGATGAAATCCCGCGATACCTATGTGAAATTCACGACACCATTGGGCTTGCACCACGTGATGGGCCAAAGCATTCACTGGGGTCCAGAGCCTTGGCTCGAGCGTAGCCAACGTCCGGATTGGACCTCGATTTATTACCACCGCGCGGATTCTATTGGTTTAGGATTTGACCGAAAAGCATCGGGTAGTAATGCCCTGAGTTTATACCATCCAGTGGTCGCACAACAGTGGTTGGATCCTGCAAAGACGGATTTGAATTATTTATTGTGGTTCCACCATGTGGGCTGGAAAGAGAAATTGTCTTCTGGGCGCACGCTTTGGGATGAATTTTGTTACCGTATGAATTCCGGTTTGCAGGAAGTGAAGGACTTGCAAAAGGACTGGGATTCGCTGCAAGGCAAGGTGGATCCGGAGATTTTTGCGGACGTGAAAGGGCGTTTGGCAGCGCAACAACGGGAGTCTGTCTTGTGGCGCGATGCCCATTTATTGTACTTCCAAACCTATTCGAAATTACCGATTAGCTACGGGACGCCTGCGCGGACTTTGGCAGAAATAAAAGAAATTGTACGTATTTACCAACTGAAATAAGATGCAACAACCATTCTCATTGCAAGGGCGCGTGGCGCTCATCACGGGCGGCGGAACCGGAATCGGATTCGATATCGCGAAGTGCTTTTTAGCGTCCGGCGCCACGGTCGTGATCACGGGTCGCCGCGAAGAGGTGTTGAAAGAGGCGGTCGCAAACCTGGGTGCGGGTGCACATTACGCGGTGAATGATGTTTCAGATTTAGGGCTGACTTCAACTCTTGTTTCTGAACTCGTGGCGAAACACGGCGCCATCGACATCCTCGTCAACAACGCGGGCATCAACATGAAACGCCCGGCCGTTGAAGTTTCAGATGATGATTTTGCGAACATTATTAACGTGAATTTGAATGCTGTTTTCTCGCTGACGCGGGAAGTTGGTAAACACATGTTAGAAAGAGGGAAAGGATCCATCATCATGATCTCTTCGATGGCAGCCTATTATGGAATCGATCGCGTGGCGGCTTATGCGTCTTCTAAAACCGGTATCTATGGTTTAGTGCGCGTGCTCGCTTCGGAGTGGTCTGGCAAAGGTGTTCGGGTGAATGCGATTGCGCCAGGATTTATCGAAACGGCGATGAGTAGAACGGCGATGAATTCAGATCCGGATCGCAAACACAAGGCGATGGATCGCACGCCGATGGGTTATTTTGGGAAACCAGAAGACATCGGTTGGGCTGCGGTGTATTTGGCATCGGATGCAGCAAATTATGTGACAGGCGTCTCAATCCCGGTTGACGGCGGGAACTCAATCGGATTCTAATGAAAGGAAATTACCGCTGGGTGGTGGTCGCCCTCTTGTTTTTTGCGACGACGATTAACTATTTAGATCGCCAAGTGATCGGCTTATTGAAGCCCACGCTGGAGAAGGAATTAAACTGGTCGGAGACCGATTACAGTTTCATCGTGATGTGTTTCACGGCGTCGTATGCGATCGGATTGTTGGCTTTTGGGAAGGTGATCGATAAGATCGGTTCCAAAATGGGTTACGCCATCTCCATCGTCATCTGGTCATTTGCGGCGATGGCGCATGCTTTGGCGAAAACGTCGTTTGGCTTCGGCGCGGCACGCGCCGCTTTAGGAGCTGGTGAAGCGGGGAATTTTCCGGCGGCGATTAAGACGGTCGC
>Ga0222712_10004568_pt1 | contig 14430 bp, 14 predicted proteins | sample C33_657DmetaG_FD_165043 | JGI IMG/M metagenome (GOLD analysis project Ga0222712, IMG submission 165043) | Estuarine water microbial communities from San Francisco Bay, California, United States - C33_657D | ecosystem: Environmental > Aquatic > Marine > Unclassified | place: USA: California... | reverse complement strand
CGTGAAGCAGCGCTGCGCTATTCATTCCTGCTAGCTCTGCCAGCAGTCTTTGGAAGTGGGCTCTATGAACTCAAAGATGCTTTTGGAGCAAGTACTTCTAATGTTTACACCCTGCCACAGACCTTTATTGCAACAGCTATTGCCTTTGTTGTTGGCTACGCCGTCATTGCTTGGTTACTTAAGTTTGTAACAACTAGATCCTTCATGCCTTTCATCATCTACAGAATTGGCCTTGGAGCAACTGTGTTAGTCCTACTAAAGGCAGGCGTCGTTAATCCATAAATTGCATTATTTGCTTCACGATTACCTGTGAGATATTATCTTGTAATGAGCGATTTAGAGAAGACGCGGATTGCAGTACTTTTCGGCGGAGCAAATAGCGATAACTTTCGATCATGCCAGCAGATAAAAGATGTCATTCCAGCACTCCTGAGTCGTGAGTTTGAGGTTGAAATATTTGGCGTCACACTTGAGGGAATGTGGGTTTCTTTCACTGATGTGCAGGCACTCCTTTCTGCAACGAAAGTTGCTGGATTTGAACTTTCAAATGAAAGCGCTGATAAAATCTCTGGCAGCACCATTTCAAATTTCCCCATTCAAGAGTTCATCTCATTCGATGCGGTTTATCCATTGATTATTGGTTTTCCAGGTGCCGATGGTTCGATAGCTGGTCTTTTTGAAGCTTTGGGAGTGAGAGTCATAGGTTCAGACTCACTGGGATCAGCGATATCTTCTGATAAATCGACCACCAAACTTCTACTTGAAGCTGTTGAAATTGCAACGCCAAAGCATGTAGTTATCCCAGATAAAGCTTGGCGCCGAGACGCACTCTCCAACGTTGCCCGTGCGGCTTCACTGAAGTTACCAATAGTTGTAAAGCCTTGTCGTGGCACTAATGGTGTTGGAATAACTTTAGTTAAGTTTCCATTAGGGATGAAGGATGCCGTAGCAATCGCCCGTCGCTTCGATGGACGTTTCATGGCTGAGGAGTACTACGCCAATGCACGTCATTTAGAGTGCGCAGTTATGGGTGATTCTGAAAATCGTAATTATATTAGCGGAATTTTAGAGACCGTAACCCATGAAGGTGAACTTTTCAATTACATTACCCGAACTGACCCAACCAAGTACAGCCAAAATATTGCAAATGATTTATCTGACGATTTTGTTGAACTAATCAAAGAGACAGCAGAAAAAGTTTTTGAAGCCCTTAAAATCTCCGGATACCTTCAAGTGGAGTTCCTACTCACTGAAGAAGGCCAAGTTATGGTTCTCGATGTCAATGCTCACCCTTATCTGGGAAGAGATGGTTCATTTGCTAAGGTCTGGCTAGCGGCCGGTCTTGAATATGAAGATGTGCTTTATGCCGCAGTAATGGAGGCAGTACGCCGACCAGTGGGAATGATTTAAGTAAACTCCTACACCTTCTCTTTAAAAGCCTCGTACCCATTCAGGAAGACCTGCTTGTATCCTTCAGCGCTCCAAGCGCTGCGTCCGACAAATAGGCCATCACAGGCCCTTAAGGCACCGTAGAGGGCGGCATTGTGCACATCGACAGAGCCGCCATAGAGCAGTGGAGTTTTCGCCAAAGTTAACTCTGACAACTCCTCCTTAATAATTGTTAAAACACTATTAACGTATTGTGGATCAGCTGGTACCCCACCAACCCCTATCGAAAAGACAGGCTCGTAGCCAATAACTAAGTCTAATGAGCGGTGAGCAAGAGGCTCTAACTGCGCCTTAAGGAGTTTTCTGAGAGCATCAAAGTCATGCGCCTGAACACTCTCACCAATACAAAAAAGTACCCGTAGATCTTCACTCTCTGCGGCCTTGAGCTGTGCAGCTATTTCTCTATCTCCATCAAACAAACGTCTGCGTTCGGCGTGACCAATCATCACCAAGTCAGAGTTCATACTCTTTAGGATTGACGCTGAAACTTCACCGGTGACATCCTGATCACCTGTTGATGAAACCGATTGATTGCCAATCCATAGCGATGCACCTTGTGAATTTGCCTTTAGCTCCCGAAAAAAAGGAATTGAAGGCAATAGAAAAAACTGGACATCAGAGTAAGACTTAGATAAGGCTAAGGCTGCTTGTGCAATTTCTTGGTGTGCGGCAATACCAAGATTTCTCTTGGTATTTGACCCAAAGTAAAACATCCCGCCTCACATTCAAAATATAGCGTGCACGAGAATTAAATTGCAGCTCCATTTTCATCAAACATAATAATGTCACTGGAGTTAACACTGGTCCAAACATTCTCACCAATATCGCGACCACGTTGGTGCGGAACGCGTGCCTTGACCTTGAGAGAGCCATACTCTAAATCAAGCAAGTATTGGCCACCAATTCCAAGTGACTTGCGTACAACACGGGCTGCACGTGAGTGTGCAGTTTGCTTGGTATGAACTTCAATTGCTTCGGCTCTTACGCCAAGCACTTTGACTTTCGATGCCATCGAACCCGCTTCAAGTGTTTGAGAAAATAGCGATGATGTAATTCCGGTACCAGTTTGGCTGATGTGCTCTTTCTCAATAAAATTAATCCCAGGATTACCAAGGAACCAACCTGCAAACTGGCTCTTGGGCCTCTCATAAATCTCTTTTGGCGGTGCACATTGAGTGATTACACCATCTTGCATGAGGGCAATTTGGTCTGCAAGGGTCATAGCCTCAGTTTGATCATGAGTTACATACACAATTGTCTGTGAGAGGCGGCTGAAGACCTCTTTCAAAGAGCGCTTCAACTCAAGTTTGGCGGTGATATCGATATTTGTAATCGGCTCATCAAAGAGAATTATCTGTGGCTGACGCGCGATAGCTCGGCCTACAGCGATCTTCTGTCGTGTCCCGTTATCGAGCTCTTCCACCATCTTATTTAAATCCCCTGAAATTCCAAGTAGATCCGCCACATCATGAACGCGCTTGGAGATTTCTTCCTTACTCAATTTTTCAGTTAATAGTGGAAGCTCTAAATTTCGCTTGACACTGGTACCACGGTAGATGACGGGATACTGAAAGACCATACCCAAATTACGTCGCTTAGTTGGGACACGAGTAACTTCAATATCGTCAAAGAAAATATTTCCAGATGTTGGGACCTCAAGCCCAGCGATCATGCGCATCAAAGTAGTTTTTCCACATCCTGATGGCCCAAGAAGTACCGTTACAGAGGACTTTGGAATTGTGAAGGTGATGTCATTGACTGCATTCAATGAACCAAAACTCTTTGTTACATTCTTCAAATTAATGTCATACATGAGCGACACCTGTGCCAATCTTCTTCTTTGAGTCAAAATCAAAAAGTGTAATTGCTTCCGGCTTGATGGAGATTGTTAGGTTTTTGGACTCAATCAGCTTGAGTCCTTCGATATCTGTACGGGAGAGTACAGTTATAAATTGAGTACCCTTGACATCAAGGTAGGCAGCAAACTCAGAGCCCAAATTCTCAAGCAGCGTTAATGTGGCGCTCACTGCAATAGTTCCTGGGTGTTTGCCTATCAAAATACCCTCAGGTCGGATCCCTGCGATGGCGGCAGTGCTGCCACGAGTAACATCAACAACGGCCTCAAATATTTCAGAGGTAAAATTCGAACTCTGAATCTTTCCTGGTATTACATTTGCTTCAGGAAAGCCCAAGGTTGTCATCGAAGGTAGTGAAGAAGGGGCATCGTAGACATCGGCTAAGGCGCCCTGTTGAATGATCTTGCCATCGGCTAAAATCAAAACTGTCTTTGCTAATTGGAGGGCTTCAAGTGGGTCAGAAGTGATGTACAGGAAGGCCACTTGTAGTTGCTCCTGTGTCAAGCGAAGATCTTCTATCAGGCGCTCACGGAGTTTAAAATCCAAACCTACGAGTGGGTCATCTAGGACATACACATCTGTAGCCTTTGAGAGTCCACGCGCGATTGCAACTCTTTGCTTTTGACCACCAGAGAGTTGCACCGGCATCTTTTCAAGTAGATCCCCAATTTTTAGTAGCTCAGAAACTCGATCAACGGCTTCGGTCTTTGCTTCCTTGCTGGCCTTAATCAAAGTAAGGGGATATTCGATATTCTGACGAACAGAAAAATGTGGATACAGCGCAAATGATTGTGGGATATAACCGATGTCTCGTGATCCTGAATCTGCGTCCGTAACGTCTTGGCCACGAACAATAATTTGACCCGCGTCCACATCTTCAAGACCCATGATTGTTCGAACGAGTACAGATTTTCCATTACCCGGCTTTCCACAAATTACTGAAAAGTCATTGAGGGCTGCGGTAAATGAGAGATCTCTGAGTACAGATTTATCTCCGTAGGATTTGGACAGTCCCTTAACTTCTAACGCTGAGCTCGACATTATTTTCAACTCTCCTAAACCCGACCAAGATTGACAAGAAATGGAGTCACTGCAATTGAAAGTGCAAAAATAGCGGCAACTATCGCTAAGTAAAGAAGGATTTTTTTAATTGAGCGTGCAGCGCCCCATTCGGGCTTAATGTTGCCGACTGCCACCTGTAACGGAACAAGAACCAAGAGGGCTCCAAAACCCCAAACGTACACGGTGTAAGAGAAACTCTGAGCTAGCAGGAGGAGACATAGTCCAAGTAACCAAATAAGAGTTAATTGCAGGCGGGCTGCGAAAGGTGTGCTGCTTTTCATCTATACCTCTCCTCGAACTGTTCCAAATGTGAGCCCAACTAATAGATATTTCTGAAAGAAGTAAATTACTAAGGCTAAAGGCAGAACGTAGAGAGTTCCAATTGAGGCGACAAAGGACCAGTCAACCTGCCCGCCCTTTGTGATAGAGGTGAAGAGTCCCACTGGAATTCCATAAGTCTTTAAACCACCCAGCTGGAAATTAAAGAGGAACTCGTTCCAGACGAATATAATATTGAAAACGAAAGCTGCAACGAGACCAGAACGTACCTGTGGCAAAATAACCTTAAACATGATGTGAGCTCTCGATGCTCCATAGACCATCCCAGTCTCGTCAAACTTAGTTGAAACACCATCCATAAAGCCCTTTAATATCCAAACGGAAAAGGGAATTGAAAACATTGTGTAGAAAATGATGAGACCAGGGAATGAGTCTTTTAACTTTAAAACATTGAAAAGTTGGAAGAATGGAATAACAAAGGCTGCCGCTGGGACAAAGCGTGTTGAGAGCAGCAAAAACATAATAAAGTCTGTTCCAGCTGGCTTAAAGCGAGAGAATGAGTAAGAGGCCAGAAAAGCAACAAAGATCGCTAGAAATACGGATATAAATGAGTAGATTGCACTATGTGCGAAGTAGGAAAGTGTGTTTGCGAAACCGATTGCATCTAAAAGGTTCTGAAAAGTCGGTACGAAGAAAAATTTTGGCGGGATATCAAGCACTGTCGTCTTAGGCTTTAGAGCAGTCCCAATAATCCACGCAATGGGTAGGAAGAAGAGAATTGAGGTGGACCAACCGAGCAGGGTCAGGAAACTGATAGGACCTTTTCGGCGACTTGGCTTCATTATGGCTGCAGTGCTCATCCTTGGGCCTCAGCTTTCTTGCGGGCGTTTAATACATGCAGGTAAATCGCTGTGAGGGCAATTGCAATGAAGAGTAGAAAGACTGAAACCGCTGAGGCGTACCCCAACTTGAAAGATTTAAATGCAAATCGATATAAGGAGAGTGCAATTAATTCAGTTCGATCTCCTGGACCGCCGTTGGTCATGATGTATGTCAGGTCCATAGTCTTGAATGCATCGATCGAGCGGAGCAGAATTCCAAGCATGAGAATAAATTTTGCATGTGGCCAAATAACAGTAGTAATTTGACGGTGAATCGGAAGCTTATCTACAGAGGCAGCTTCAAGTTCGGCCTTGGGCACTGAGCCAAGAGCTGCAAGTGTCATCAGAGCCATAAATGGAGTCCACATCCATGTATCAACAACGATTAAAGTTGGGAATGCAAGGTTCGAGTCGGTCAGAAAATCTATCTTAGACAAACCCAGAGAGGTTAAGAAGTAGTTCATTACACCAAAAGTTGGATCAAGGATGAGCTTCCAAAATAACGCCGTTGCAATCGGTGTTACAACCATTGGTGTGAAGAAAAGAGTGAGAGCAAAGCGGCGGCCTGGCATTTTGTCATTTTTCCAAAATAGGACCCCAATTAAAATCCCTAGAAAAGTCTGACAGATAATGGCGATGAGCAAGAACACAAATGTTCGGGAGACAGACTGAGAGAGCTGTTGATTTTTCACAAAATCTAAATAGTTACTAAAACCAGTGAAAGTAGCCCCGTTAGACGAAGTGAGCGTGTAGTTATAGAAACTTAAGCCCAACATCCAAATTGTCGGCAGGATATTCATAAGTGCAAAGAAAACTAAAACTGGTATCAATAGAATCCAGCTCATTCGCTTATTCGCACGGGCTCTAGTAGATGTCTTCTCTTTTATTGAAGACTCGAACTTTGTTACTTTCTCACTCACTGATATCCCTTTCGCAACCTCATTATTTCAGAGTAACAGAAGAAGATTGTCCTAGTGTCAAATACAAAGACACTAGGACAATCTTATTTTTCTAGAGTTTTAGAGCTTCAGTGAGTCTACGTTTGCAGGTGGTTCAGTCTTTGTACGACCAGCCTTGAACAAAATCTGCTGTTGCTTTGCAGCAGCATATTCAAGGGCAGCAGCAGCGCTCTTTACCTGACCTGTTGCATATCCATTAAATGCCTCTTGCTGAACTGCAAGCATTTCTGCATATTCAGGTAAGTGCCAGAAGTCCTGTGAACGACCTTCTTCTAGCATGGAAAGGAATGGCTTTACATAGTGAGAGCTGTTGAGGTACTCAGTATTTGCAGCACCTTCGGCGCTCCATGGCAATCCACCATTTTCTAGGATGAACTTATCTTGAGTCTCCTTGGTGTACCACCACTTGAGAACGTCAACTGCGACGCGCATGTGATCGTCATCGTTGAATGCATTAATCACCCAAGGCTGTCCACCCATAGCACCGATTAATTTTCCATTCCATTTCGGAAGTGGGATTGAAATAACGTTGCTGGCCGGCACCTTATCTGATGACATGAACTTACCAATTGCAAGCCATTGCCATGCTGAGAAGGATTTACCTTGTGTGAATAGATCGATCATGTCGCCGATACCAAAGGCTGCAAAGTTCTTTGGCTGGTACTTGGAGAGTCCTACGAACTGCTCCATCGCTGCAGCATTCTCAGGGGAGTTCAAGATGCCATAGACATCATTTGTCTCCGGATCCCAGATTTTTCCACCTGTTGAATAAGCAAATGGGTAGTAGGCGCAGCTAAAGAAGTCATACTCCTTTGAGTACATAAGTGCTGTTCCATACATTCCCTTTGATGGGCGGTGGAAGAAATCAATGATCTCAACAAGATCTGTGTATTCGATGTTACTAAGAACTTCATATGTTGATGGAAGATCTTTACCGGTCTTCTTCTTAAAAGCAGCCTGCTCCTTTGGATCTTCAAGCATATCCTTGCGAAGGAATATTCCTTGAGTATCAGGCATCTGTGGGAATCCCCAACGTATGCCAGATCCATCTGGATATACCTGGTAAGTATTAGTTACCAAAGAGGAGAACGGCTTAATGTCTAGATCTGGATTAGCAGCAAAGACATCATCTGCCTTAACAATCCAACCTGGCTCTGATAGTGCACCCAACCACTGTGAGTCAACAATTAACAAATTGAACTCTTGTGATTGTGATGCAAGTGTTGGTGCAACTTTCTGGAAGAGCTCACCAAATGGTGCCTCTGCGAAAGTGATTTTATTTACTGTGTATCCATAATTCGCTAGTGCATAGGCCTGAAAATCTGCCCACTGTGTCTCTGGAGCAGCACTTGGTGGCCATCCACCAATACGTGAATAGGCAAAATCAATTGTTTTGCCCTTCATGTTTTCTGAATTACTTCCGTATAGCGGACTATCTTTTGCTATTGCACCTGAATCTCCACCCTTGCTGCAAGCAGCAAGAAGGCCAGACATTGAAACCACAGCAACAGCTGCGGCCCCGCCTTTCAGTACAGTTCGGCGGTCTACATTCTTATCGGTCAACGTTGACAAGAGTTATCCCTTTCCCCAAAGACAGACCTCGGTGGGCTGCCGGTGAAAGAATTCTTGGTGAACCACACTCACCTGTCAAGGGTCTTGGCCGATATTGAGAGAACAATGTTGTAACATTTAGGGGGTCGAAGGTACCGGCTAATCTTTTTCTCAGCGTGTGAAACCGACCCTGGAGGCCTTAAAAGTGAGAATTGCGGTCGGGTCGGATTTCATCGGCTGGGAGTTAAAAGCCACACTCACGGAGCTACTCAAGGCCCACCCAAAGGTTACAGCCTTAGAGGATTTAGGTGTGTCAAGCCGCGAGGATAAGAGCGACTACCCAGATATCGGGTTTGCGCTCGCGCGCTTTATTGCACAAGGCAAGGCCGACAGAGGCCTTCTTATCTGTGGCACAGGAATCGGAATGGCGATTTCGGCCAACAAAGTCCCTGGGATTCGGGCAGCGACAACGCATGACCCCTATTCATTAGAGCGTGCTATTTTGAGCAATAACTGTCAAATAATTTGCATGGGTGCCAGAGTCGTAACTGCCGAGTTAGCTAAGAGCCTCATCGCTCCTTGGCTCGGATACACATTCGATGCTGCAGGACCCTCAAGTTCTAAGGTAGATAAAATCAACACATTAGAGCGAGAAGGGTTGTGATGAAAGAGGCGGCGATAGTTTTTCCGATAGCTGATGGAGTTGAAGATTTAGAGTACTACGTAACCCGTATGCGATTAGAAGAGGCAGGATTTAAAGTCCTCAGTGCTGGGATCACCAAGGATGACGTTATCGGCAAAAATGGTCTTGTTATCTCTGTTGATGTGATTCTCTCAGAAGTGCGGGCCGATGATCTTGCTGGCCTGGTCTTGGCAGGCGGATGGGCTCCAGACAAGTTGCGCCGATATAGTTTTGTAAATGAATTAATACAATCGATCAATAAGCAGAATAAAGTTATTGGAATTATCTGTCATGGTGGATCTATGGCAATCTCTGCAGGCATAGTTAAAGGCAAGAGATCGACAGGCTCTTTAGGAATTAAGGATGACTTAGTTAATGCAGGCGCAATCTGGGTCGATGAATCAGCCTTTACCGAAGGTAATTTAGTGTGGGGCCGCGTAGTTGCCGACATTCCTAATTTCTGCCGCGAACTTGTCGCAGCATTTAAACGATAGATAGAGCACTGAGAAGGCTTAAGAATTAAGCCCCATCAAATGAGTCGGCAAAACCCTGCAAAATAATCGCCAATGAGGTCGCACCAGCGTCTTGGAAGCCAATTGCCCGCTCCCCAAGCCTTGCAGCACGGCCCTTTTTTGGGACTAAATCTTTAGTTGAAATGGCTGCATCAAGGGCAGCCTTGGCTGTGGAGTGAAGGGCATCGCTGAGTGATCCACCTCGAGTTGAAAGAGATTTGATGTGTTCAACTGCTGGGAAAAAAGAATCCAGCATTGTTTTATCCCCGAGCTCGGCCTTACCAAGAAGCTGAATTGAGGTGGCCATGGCTTCATAGAGTTCGGCCCAGTCAGAAATACTATTTAACTCAACTTTGTTTGTAGCTGCCGTTGCCGCTGCAGCAAATGCCGCTTCATAGAGCGGCCCAATAGTTGCACCAACATCATCGGCATATGACTCAGCTGCGGTTTGAAAAACCTCTGATGGCAGAACAGATTCATCCAAGGCCTTCATTGCGCGAGCAACGGCGCGCATTCCAATTGTCATTGAAACTCCGTGATCACCATCTCCGACTTCTCCATCTAATTCACACAAATAATCCTTATTTTCCTCAACCTTTTTAGCTACATGAATCAGAGACTGCGCGATGAAGTGGCCGTTAATACTCTTCATGATTTTGCTCCTCCTAGAGTTTCTTATACATACATGTATCAACGACTGAGTTAGTAATCAAGTCATGCATCTCTGTATCAAGGCGCATGAGACTAACTGAAACTCCCGCCATCTCTAAGGCTGTCACCTGCTCGCCTACATGCTTGAAGCGAATATTTATGCTATTCGCATCGCAAATCTGCTTTACTCGACGATAAACAACGTAGAGCTCTTCGGCAGGTGAACCTCCTAGGCCGTTAACGAGTAGGGCTACATCGCTGCCCTTGTAATCAAGGTCTGCCAAAATAGATTCAACAATTTCATCAATAACAGAATCAATTCCACGGGCCTTTACCCGTTTGATACCTGGTTCACCGTGAATTCCAAGGCCAATTTCCATCTCATCATCTGGCAGGGTAAATGTTGGTTGACCATTTGCCGGCACAATGCACGAGGTCAGGCCCACACCCACAGTTCGAGTGTTGTTATTTGCCTTATTCGTCACCGCAACAACTTCATCGAGTGAGGCCATCTGCTCGGCCTTTGCGCCCGCTACATGCCAGACAAGGAAAAGGCCACCGATGCCGCGACGCTTTGATGCTGACTCTTTTGGTGCAGATAGAACATCATCATTGAGAACCACCGATTGAACAGGAATTCCCATTTCGCGGCACTGGTCTTGGGCCTTATCAAAGTTGATGCAATCTCCCTGATAATTTCCGTAGGTATACATAACTCCAGCTCCACCATTTACGGCAACGGTGGCTTCCACTATTGGTTTTGATGGTGGTGAGGCAAAGATATTTCCAAAGGCTGCGCCATCGGCCATACCTTTACCAACATATCCTGCAAAGGCGGGCAAGTGTCCGGATCCTCCGCCAACAACGATTCCCACTTTGCCGGCGATAGGGGATTGAACTCGTGCAATCGAGCGCTTACCTACCGGTTTAATAATATGGTCATTGGCTGAAATGAAGCCTTCAAACATCTCATCTACGACTTCAAATGGATCGTTAATAAGTTTCTTCACAGTAGGTGACCCTTCGTAAGTAAGTGGACTAGGAGAGGAGAGTAAAGGGTGGAAATTATTTTCGTCAATCTGGTTATTAGTCTCCTAGTGGAAGGGTAGGCGTAGATTCTATGAAAGCCAGCGTTGACTCCAAGTCAATGATTCCAGCGTCAGAGCCAAGACCTGATGCCACGAGTGAACCGCAGGCACTACCTAGTTGTGCCGCTTGAGGAACTGACATTTGAAGGGAAAGGCCAGCGATGAAGCCAGCGCTCCAGGCATCACCACACCCTGTTGTGTCAACAAGTTTTACTTTAAATGCAGGCACACGAACTCTCTCACCGCTCGCGCTGAGAATGAGACTTCCACGTTCGCCCATTTTTAGCACTACATTTTTTGCGCCAGCATCGAGGAAGTAGTGACACATCTGATCGGGATCTGTTAAGCCTGTGATCATGCCTGCCTCCTCCAAATTCGGCATAAAGTAATCAAGATAGGGCATGCATGGAAGTATTTTTTGGGCCATATTCTCTTGTTGCACACCCAAAATATCCATCGTCGTTATTGCACCTGATTGCTTGGCAAATTGCAGAGCTTTAACCGTATCTGGCCCGTCAAATTTAGGCATTAAATAAAAACCACCGATGTGAACAAAATCAGCCTTTGCAACAACTTCAAGCGGAATATCGTCAAAGCTAAAAACCGCATTAGAGCCCATGACATGTAAAGCTGGGCGTTCACCATTTGGGCGGATGGGCAAAATTGAACCCGAAGTCTGTACGCCATCTTTTCTAACTAGATATTTAGCATTAACACCGTATCGATTGAGAATGCCAATGAGAATATTTCCCATTTCATCATTTCCAACTGCGCCGACTGCAGTGACGCTGCAACCTAATTTAGCTAAGTCAACCGAAGTTCCAGCTGAAGTGCCTGCAGCGGTGATTCGAATCTCATCGATGAGTGATATTCCCTGCCCGGGTGGAATTTCAGAGACATGTCGGCCTAATACATCCAGAATGTGGACGCCCATTGAAACTATCTCTGTCATGAATGCCTCCCTTGGCTTTCGCTACGAACTCTAGCCAGACTGAGATTATTGTAGATAAGATTGCGAAATTATAATAGAGTCGTTTTAAATTATAAGGTAATAAAACCAACCAGAAAGCGTCGTCCATGAGTCCTAAACAAAGCCCACTGCCTCTAGTTGAACTTGTTGCACGGTCAAAGAAAATCGGCGCCGACCAGTCTTTAGTTGTTTATGGCGGAGGTAACACCTCAAGTAAAGGTGAGATCCTTGATCATTTAGGTCGAACACATCAGGTAATGTGGGTTAAAGGTTCGGGCTCGGACATGATGTATGGTGGAGAGCGAGATTATCCAGCGCTGTATTTAGATGATTTGCGCCAATTGATTTCATTTGATGATCTAGATGATGAAACGATGGTTGATTACGTAACGCGCGCGCTAGTTGACCCGACTTCTCGCCGCCCATCTATTGAGACTCTGTTGCATGCATTTTTGCCTGCCAAACACATTGATCATGTACATGCTGATGCGATTTGCGCCCTTACAAATCATCCAGGTGGCGCAAAGGCAGTAGCAGATGCATTGGGAAAGGGTTTTGAGTATGTCGATTGGATGCTCCCTGGCTTTACACTCTCAAAAATCGTTTCTAAACTCAAAGATAGCGAAGGCATAGTTTTAGCCCATCATGGATTAGTGGTGTGGGATGAGTCGAGTGATAAGTGTTTAGAAAAGACACATCTAGCTGTCGCCAAGGCTGATAAATTTTTAGATTCACTCAACGTTAAGCCCGTTGCCGCCTTCGATCATGGAGATATGCCACAGAGTGAGCTCAATGAGCTGCTCTTGCAACTTCGAAAGAAGCTAGGGAAAAAGCAGATTCTTCGTACAGATCACCGTTTAGCGCAGATTTCATCACGAAAGGATTGCCAGAGGATAGTTGCAGCTTCGGCATCTAGTGCCGACCACATGTTGCGGATTAGACCTAAATCGGCATTGATTGACATTAGTCTGCCAGCGGAGTCGATTGAGCGCTATCAAAACGAGTATTCACAATACTTTGAACGAAATAAAGCGAATATACAACCTGGCTACTCAAGCCATGGAAATGATCCGAAAGTTCTTCTTGTCCCAAAAGTTGGCGCAATTACCACCGGTAACTCCTCACAAGAGTGTTTGATGCTGGCCGATATTGCTTTCCACACACATAGTGTGGCTGCCCGAGTAATAGATTCATTCGGTGAAGCCGACACCATCCCCGAGTCAGAGATATTTAAATTCGATTACTGGCCGATGGAACTCTTTAAATTGGCATCAAAGCCAGCTCCGGCAAAATTTGCAGGTTCAATCTACGTTGTAACGGGTGCCGGAAGTGGAATTGGAAGAGGCATAGCACTTGAACTCGGTCGTTTAGGAGCTAGCGTAACTTTGGCAGACCTGGATGAAAAAGGTTTAGAAGAGGTTCAGAGTGTTTTTAAAGCGAATAAATTCCTTGAGCCTTTGTTAATTACTGGAGATCAATCCAAAGAGGAAGTCGTTTCAAAAACTCTTAATGAAACCATTTCCCAATTTGGGGGATTAGATGGGGTAGTCATTAATGCAGGTATTGGCGTATCAGATAATTTAGAAGACTTAACTCTCGAGAAATTTCGCACAGGTCTAGAAATCAATCTCACTAGTGCTTTCCTGATGACTAAGGCAGCGATGCAGATTTTGCGCAAGCAAGGATTAGGTGGATCAATTGTTTATATCGCAAGCAAAAATGCTTTTGCTCCAGGTGCTGGTTTCGGTGGATACTCTGTTACTAAAGCGGGGATGCTCCAGTTAATGCGCATTGCAGCCCTTGAAGGTGGATCAGTTGGTATTCGCGCGAATGCAATAAACCCTGATGCTGTCTTTGATAACAGCAAACTGTGGGAGGGCGGTATACGGGCTCAACGCGCCGCCGCGCATGGCGTTAAGCCAGAAGAGCTTGAGGATTTTTACGCATCTCGAAATATTCTCAAAGTTCGAGTACAGACCGTAGATGTTGCCCATTCAGTTGCCTTTCTCCTTTCGGATGAATCCTCACGAACAACTGGAGCAGTCATTGCAGTTGATGGAGGAGTCTCAGCAGCATTTCCACGTTAAGCAGAGAGCTTCCAGTGGAGTATTACAATCCATGATGAACCAGTTGGTTGTCCACGGTGGAATAGTGAGGTGAGGAGGTAGAGATGAGCACAGTAATAGATTTGAAGAAGGGCGAACTTACACGTCACATTAATAAGGCGTGTAAAGCGATCTCCGATGGATACATCATCGCCATTCCCCTTGAACACAGCTATGTATATGTTTGTGATGCCTTTAAAGCCGATTCAGTTCGTGCCATGCATGTGTTGCGTGGAGATCCACTATTTACAGCAGCGCAGGTTTTAGTAGCTAGTCAAATAGCCGCCCGAGGCGTTGTGCGCGAAATTACTCCAGAGACAACTGCTCTCATGAAGAAGTTTTGGCCAGGAATGTTATCGATGAACCTTCGCCCTCAAACAGGATT
>Ga0222712_10004567_pt1 | contig 14433 bp, 8 predicted proteins | sample C33_657DmetaG_FD_165043 | JGI IMG/M metagenome (GOLD analysis project Ga0222712, IMG submission 165043) | Estuarine water microbial communities from San Francisco Bay, California, United States - C33_657D | ecosystem: Environmental > Aquatic > Marine > Unclassified | place: USA: California... | reverse complement strand
TCTCTTTGTCAGGGGTAGCTGGACTGCTGGACAAACATGATATCCAGATTGATCTTTAAAATTTTATCGGATTTCTTCTTTTAAAAAACACAAAAGTATTATCTTTGCAACCCGAATTTGATGTTAGTATCAAATCAAGGATCGGTAGTTCAGTTGGTTAGAATGCCGCCCTGTCACGGCGGAGGTCGCGGGTTCGAGTCCCGTCCGGTCCGCAAAAGCCCCAAACTTTCAATGAGTTAGGGGCTTTTTTGTAGGTATAATGTCTAGAAACTGGTGGACTATTGGTGGACCATACCCAAAAACCAGGTGGACTATTTAATACTACTAGCTTAATGCTTATTTACTAGTTACTCCTACTGTACACGCAAAACCAAACGTATGAATCAGCGTCTACAGATTTACTTCTTTTTGAAGAAATCAAAAACCACTAAAAAGGGAACTACCCCTATCGTATGCAGATTATCAATCCATCCTAAACGTGTAGAGTTTTACACAGGACTAAGTATTGATGAACTGCAAAAATTAAGGGGTCAGTACACTATAACAAAAAGAAATACTCAAAAAAATGTTTAAGACAAGCTATTTCAGGACAAGACAGTTTCATTCATTCTGTTTTGTTCATTTAATCGCTTCTCTTTAATACCCTTATTTTAGTTCAAAATTTGAAGGAAACATTCCCTTTTTAAAAAGCCCATACCCAAACATTTTAGGATTATAATCGCTTATAAAATCTACATCAGCTTTTACAGGTATCTGCATTTCCATTCCAATGGCCCAAAAACATCCATTAACAATTAACCTGCGCAAGTCTTCATTTAGTAGATCGATCGATGCTCCCATTGTTGTAGAAAAGACACGCCCCATTACTCCGTTAGAACCTGTATATGATTTTGTCCATGCAACCGGCATGATCGATTTTTTTAGATTTACAGGAGATTCTGGTGTCATGCCACTTGAGCTTTGACCATATATAAGCACATTGGCATTCCCAAGGTCTCTTACTGTATAAACATCGGTGGGAGCCCAGATATCCGAAACACCATTAAGGATAGGGTTCTTTTTGTTCTGTTCTATTCCGTTAACCACCCCCCTTGTGCCTTCTTTTGTATGATTACCATGATGACTAATCCAAGTCTCTCCAAGTATTTGTCTGCCAAAACCATCCTCCCACCCATTCACCTTACTTCTGAAATCGTATTTTGCATAAGGGCTATTTTTATTCATCTTATAATTAAATGCATGTGTTGCCGTACGAAGGCCCACTACTGGTTTTCCTGCCTTAATATATTCATCGATGTACTTCATTTGGGAATCAGGAAGCTCTCTGAACCTAGTAAGAATAACCAGTAAATCTGCTTTTGCTAAATGTTCGAGCCCATTGATATTCGATAGGTTCAAAGGATCAATTTCTCCTGTTTTGGGATCAGATGAAAAAAGAACTGTACAGGAAAATCCATATCTCTTTGCCAATATCTGTGCTAACATAGGCAAGCCTTCCTCCGAGCGATACTCTTCATCCCCACTGACAAATACAATACGCTTCCCTTTACCAGGTCCTTCAAACCCATTATATTCGACCCATTGTTTGACTGCTTGAGACTGTGATGCAATACTGCTAAATACAAGAAGTATTATTAACAGAAAGTATTTTAATTTGTTTTTCATTTATGGTTTTTAAATAAATTAGCAAGCACTTTTATTTATAACAGGCAATTAGGATATAATATCTTATTGTTTATCAAAATCTATTACTCTTTTCATAAAATAAATATTTTATGCTCTTGAGGGGTAATGTGAAGTTAGATATATAATCAATATAAAATATGTAGAAGAATCCTTAGCTACTAACCCTATTTAAACCCATTTGAGGTAGTTATAACAAGAAAAGTATAATTATAACTCCTTTATATCTGATGAATCAGGTGGTTTAAGATGTGTTTGAGTTAAGTTAGAACTCACCGTCCGGTCCACAAAAGCCCCTTGAGAAATCTTGGGGCTTTTTGTTTTCTCACCCTCACCCTTCCGCATGATTGTCTGTAACACTGAGTAGACATTCGATTACAGACGAATCCTCAAAAATGATGTCTCGGAATTACATTCCTTTACCACATTTTTTTAACGTTTCCTGGGCGGCATTCAATCAATATTCAGTGCTAAAATTAGTGCTATCCCTCAAAATAACTGCGACACATTTAGTGCTTATCAATTATTCCGAGAAAAAGGTAACCAAACTTTCATCCGACACTGGCCCCGGTTGCACCAGGCATAATAAGGAATGGCAGTAATGGCTATATTTTCTTTCTTGCTGGATACAATTGCATTGCCATGGATAATCCCAACTCCGTTCAGCAAATCAGTTTTAAATTCGGGTGTTAATCCTTCAGGACTCAGAACAGCTTCATTATTTGCGTCGAAATAATTTTTATTATCTGTTTCTTCCATACAATATACCAGCGGACCCCTCATGATTACAGCTTGCCCCTGCTTATCTTCCATGCGTGGGTTTCCAGCAACAACATTTACCTTCATGGGCAATTCCATTTCTACCTTATCTCCTTTCTTCCACTTTCTTTTGATGACGGCATATCCCTTCTCCATTTGAATATCACTTACCCCTTTTCCATTTATTTTTACAGACACTTCTTTTTTCGGGTTCGTCTTCGCCCCAGTATTATGATACAGACCACCCGGCAGTAATTCACCTTGAGCCCATCCGGGTATCCGGATGTACAGGGAAAGTTCAATTGGCCTTTCCGGATCAATGTTGATATTGATTGTTCCATCCCAGGGATATGCAGTTTCCATTTTCATGTTGATTTCCTGATTCCCCAATGCGATTTTTGCTTCATTTCCTATAAACTGATTGATGTAAATTTCTTTATCACTTTTACTATAAATAGTAGACCCTATTTCAGGTAAAAACCGGACGATATTCGTAGGACAACATGGAGGGTTGCTCCAGCTTTGACGCTTCTGTTTTCCGTTAGATTCAAGGGGATTGGTATAGAAAAAAGCATCTCCGTTCAGTGAAACACCAGATATAGCCGAATTATACATTGTAAGTTCTATAAGGTCAGCAAATTTTGCATCTGCATACAATGCGTTCATCCTCCGATTCCAAAAGGTTAGTCCAATACTGGAACAGGTTTCACAATATGCCTGGTCATTTGGAAGCACATAGGCTGAGCCAAATCCCTCATCATGAAACTGACGGGTGCCAATTCCACCGGTGATATACAATTTTTTATAGACAACATCATTCCAGAGCGAATCCAATGCAGGGAGATATTTCACGGCATTGGTTTCCTTGGAAATATCTGCCATTGCAGTATAGAGATAGGTGGCACGAACGGCATGACCAACGGCATAGAACTGCTGGGTGACAGGAAGGTGATCCTGCATGTAAGCAGGCGGCCTCCAGCGTTGGGGCGTATTTGCATTTGCATCCTTATCAGGCGGACTGATTTTTTCTGCTGTCATCCTGTTTGGATTTCCACGTCCATCAATAAAAAAAGATGATAAATCAAGATATCTTTTTTCACCGGTTGATTTGTATAATTTGAAAAGAGCCAGTTCAATTTCTTCATGTCCGGGTACATCCAGCCTTTTATCCGGTCCAAATACCGAATCGATATGGTTGGCTAAACGTATCGCCGCATCCAGCAATTTTCTTTTACCAGTGACCGTGTAATAGGCCACAGCTGCTTCAATCATATGGCCAGCACAATACAATTCATGTTTCCTTGGTAGGTCGGCCCACTTCTTCGAAATATCAATTACCGTCCAGTAGGTAAAAAGATACCCATCAGGTTGTTGGGCTGCCACAATCCGTTCAACCAGAGAATCAATAACAGCTTCCAGTTCCTTATCAGGGGTATTAGCTAAAATATAAGAGGCACCTTGAATTGTTTTGTAAACGTCTGAATCACCAGCAACATTCCCCTTGTGTTTACCTTTCTTTTTTCCGGAAGCAACATCAAAATTATCCATTGAAGAGGCACATTCCTTCAAAGCTGACCAGATACCGATCAACCGATTTTTATCGATTTTGGGCTTCCAGAATTTATCGGTAATCATTACATGCTGATAAGAAACCTCTTCAATTTTTTTGAGGGGTAGCTTAATTTGCATGTTATCCTGATATCCTCCTTCTTTTGATTTTACGTTGTCAGAAAAAGCAAGCAGAAGCAAGCCTGACATTAAAATAATTATTGTTTTTAGCACAACCTCTGGTTTAAAGATGATGATTTGATTAACGGTCTTTTGACTTAAAAATACAATTTCTTTTTTGTCTTTGTCGTAAGCTTCACTTTAATCAAAAAGGGCCTATTGCATTCCAAATATGCTGCAGACCTGTACAATCTACTTCACATAATTTGGATTTTTTTCAGGAAAAACAGCTTTCTCGTTTTTTAACCAGGTGTCTAATTTTAAAGATAGTTTTTGGGCAATTTTTGCATCCTTTACCACCAGGTTATTCATCTCGCCAATATCCTGCTTAAGATTGTATAATTCCTCTTTACCCGTTTCGTACCATCGTATTAATTTCCAATCTCCTTCACGAATTGCAGCACCTGGTGAGCCACCCTGGTTGCCATAGTGAGGATAATGCCAATACAAGGCCCTGTTTTTTATCTTTTTATTCACTAGTAAAGGTGCTATATTGACTCCACCGGTATGTTGCTTTGGATGCAATGGAAGTCCTGCTGCCTGCAATAAGGTTGGATAAAAATCATTACTGATGACCGGAACCTGAGAAACACTCCCTGCCCTGGTTATTTCTGGCCATTTGATAATTAAGGGTTCCCTGATACCGCCTTCATACAACCAACCCTTTCCAGCTCTCAATGGCAGGTTAGCAGTTGGATGACCCTCTGATGTTGACAATCCCCCGTTGTCCGAAAAAAATATTATGATCGTGTTATCATAAACACCCTGTTCCTTTAATTTATTTATGACTTTACCGACGGCTTGATCCATCGCTTCCACCATGGCTGCATAGGTAGTATTGCTTTGTACGATTCTTAGCTTCCTTTCCCCTTCTTTGGAAAACGCATCTAACAAACCAAGCCTAGCTTTTTTTTCTTCATATTTATCAACAAGATCCTTTCTTGCTTTTAAAGGAGTATGTACCGAATAAAATGAAAAGTATACAAAAAAGGGGTGCTCCTTGTTATCAGCAATAAAGCTGCTGGTCTCCTTTGCAAGCCGATCCGGCAAATGTTCCCCCACGGGGCCATCACTTAGCCGGGGATTTTTGTAAGGAGAAAAATAGCTTTTCGGTTGTCCGACATTGTGCCCGCCAAAATTGAAATCAAAACCCTGGTTTTCGGGCCAATAACTTTCCGGACCCAAATGCCATTTACCCGCAAAGCATGTTTTATACCCCGCGGTTTTTAAAGCCTCTGCCAAAGTAAATTCATCCAAGCTTAGGCGGTCCTTATTTAAAGGGGGTATTAGTGGGGTATTGCGGCTCCATTTTACAGGTTGCGTGCGTTCTGCTTCAATAAAATCTGTAATTCCGGTACCAGCGGGATATTTACCTGTAAGGATAGAAGCCCGGGTAGGACTGCAAACAGGACAGGCAGCATAGGCATTGGTGAATATCATTGATTCTTCAGCGAGCTTTTTAATATTGGGAGTTTCATAAAATGAAGTCCCAAATGGTTCTACGTCGGTCCATCCTAAATCATCCACCAGGAAGAAAACAATATTGGGTTTTTTAGCCTGGGCGCGGACATTTGATTGCATGAAAAGCACTGCAAGCAATAATGGCAATGCTGGTTTTAGTTTAATTATCATCATCTTGAATATAAGATTTTAATTCCAGCAAATAGCAAAACACCAACGAATATATCAATCCTATCGAGGCCTGGCTGTTATTGTCAGCTCATTTATGGTTGAATCAGTCCGGACGAGTCCGATAGAATTTTTCGCGGTAACTTTTACATCATATGTTCCCGCAGGCAGTTTGGCAATCCTTTTTCCGGGAAGCTTCCAGGTGCCATCCATGTTATCAACGCCCTTGTAAACCTTGCCTCCTATTTCCACAACCAGGCTTTGCGTCACACTGCCTAGCGTGCCGGTGATGTCTCCAGGTTTTTTGATGCAGGTGACTTTGTTCACGGTGACATCCGGTGGCAGCCTGTCGAATTTGAAGCTGCCCAATTGATACGCTATTTTGAAATTACGTGATTCAAGCACCTGCCGAACCCTGGGAATTAACCGAGCAGCATTCCAATAATAAATGTGATTCAGTACCGAATCAGGAAGGTTAAACCCTTCCAATAAAGGGCCGCGGTGCAAGCCGCTGGTTATCTGATTGGTTTCAAGAACCTTGCGTTCATCCAGGAATTTATCTACTTTGGCTCCTGCTTCAAAAACATCGGAACCGAAAAGGATACGGTCACGGTATTTGATATAAAAATCACGGGCTTTGCTAACCGTATAATTTGCCACCTGCCGCTTGTTGTGTGTGAAAGCCAGATCCACAAAAACATTTGGGTTATGATCAAATATTCCTGCCAACTTATCGAAACCCTCGTCATTTTCGAGCATGAAAAGCCCGTGGGCAAAAATAAAGGTGGTTTGGGGATGACTTTTGACAACTGTAATAGCGTCATCTTCAAATTTGGGGAAGGCCGCGCTGTTTCCATTCAAAGTACCCGGATCTCCGGTATGGAAGCCAATCAGCGGCATGCCTTGCTTTCCGGCCTCAGTAAGATGTTCATGGATCATTGGTATTTCACTGGAAAGAATCGCACCATGGGGCCACAATTTGAGTCCAACAAATCCCTGTTTTTTAAATGTTTTTATTTCGTCAACTCCCCACCAAATTCCTTGCGAGGGTATTGTAAAAGCACCCGGAGCAAAAAGGATTCTGTCATCCAGTTTTTCCTTTACATAAACCATGTCATTATCAGGCATCTGCCGCACACTAGCCGGTCCCGCCTTGTCTCCGTTGTTGTCCTTCACCCAAAATAAGCCCGCCAGTGAAATACTGATGGTGCCGCCCCATTGGTCCATTGAATCAACGGCTTTTGCATAGTTTGTTTTTGAATCCATGTGGGTGTGTATGTCTACACGGGGCATATTGGAAGAAGGGTAAATCACCTGCTGATTTGTATTTTTTTTAATACCAGTCCAGTCATTCCCCATCGTTTCTTTAGAATCAATTGTATTAGATTTTTTAGTATTATCTGATTGTTTTTTACTTTGCGCAGTAGCGTTCAAGAAGAATATCAGCAGGAGTAAAGGGATAGTATTTTTAAATCGCATCATCTTTTATATTTCTATCAAGGTAAACAATTTGAAAGAGTTATTTTATTTCAAATAAGTTTCAGCAGTATTTGATTTTTATTTATAACTAATCGGATAATAATTTATTCAAACACGTCCCGTCCCCAAAGGCCCTTGAGAAATCTTGGGGCATTTTGATTTAGGTTGTACATTGGATCATGATTGAACAAAACGCTAAGAAGCTCCAGGAACTGATCAACCATTATAACCTACTCCCCCACCCAGAAGGCGGTTTTTACAGACAGACATATGCCGCTTCGGAACATATACCGATGGACGCATTGCCCGAGAGATTTGATGGCAGCCGTTCATTTTCAACGGCCATTTATTTTCTTCTTCCTCATGGCAGTTTTTCCGCTTTCCATTGCATCAAGAGCGATGAGGTCTGGCATTTTTATGAAGGCTGCCCGCTCAACATTCATGTCATTCACCCCAATGGTGACTATGAATGCCTCAAACTGGGCCGAAACATGATGAATGGAGAAAGCTATCAGTTGGTTGTTCCTGCCAACGCCTGGTTTGCTTCAGAACCCGTTGGCGATGCGGGATCTTTCGCCCTTGTTGGATGTACCGTTGCTCCCGGTTTTGATTTTGCTGATTTTGAACTGGCGGATGCTGGGGAACTTGTAGATCAATATCCCAATCATGCCCAGCTGATTCTGCGTCTTTGCCGTTAAACATACGGTTAACCATACCTGAAAAATGCTTAACTTTTACGAGCAATCATTTGCCTTTAAAAAGCATCTATTCTTCCAACGAAGCCATATTACCATGAACCCATCATTCAAGTCATTCAGCGTTTTCCTGCTGCTCATTTTTGTCCAACAGATATCTAGAGCTCAAACCGACCATATCGGCCAGGTTCAACAAATGCCGGGGCATCCGCGAATTTTGTTGATGAAAGGTGAAGAGGCCAATATCAAATCAACCATTGCCAAAGATGCTGTTTGGGCCAATACCCACAAGGCCATTATCGATGAGTCAGACAGGCTGATTTCAATTGCACCGGTTCAAAGAATTCAAATTGGAAGACGCTTGTTGGATAAATCAAGGGAGGCCCTGCGCAGGCTCTTCTTTCTGTCCTATGCATACAGAACAACTGCAGAAAAAAAATACCTTGACAGGGCCGAGAAAGAGATGCTGACCATTGCAGGATTCAGTGACTGGAACCCCTCTCATTTCCTCGATGTAGCGGAGATGACCATGGCAGTGGCCATTGGTTACGACTGGACACATGATGCTCTTTCCGAATCTTCAAAATCCATCATCAAAGAGGCCATTTTGAAAAAGGGATTGGAACCTTCAATGGAGTCAAAATACAACGGTTGGCTAAAAGCAGAACACAATTGGAACCAGGTCTGCAACGCGGGAATGACTTATGGAGCGATGGCCATCTATGAAGATCAACCCAAGCTGGCCAAAGATATCATCAACCGAGCCATCTCTTCCATTGTCCTGCCCATGCATGATTACGCCCCAGATGGCGTCTATCCGGAGGGTTATAGTTATTGGGGATATGGCACCAGTTTCAATGTGATGTTCATCAGTGCCATTGAAAAATTATTCGGAAAAGATTTTGGCTTGAACCAGCTTCCTGGATTCATGAAGACAGCGGGTTTCATGGAAAACATGACAGGGCCCACTGGTAAGCCTTTCAACTATTCTGATGCCGGGGGTGGCGGTGGTCTTCACCCCGCCATGTTCTGGCTCGCCAATAAAGTCAATGACCCTTCTTTGCTTTGGGTAGAAAGAAGTTACCTGAAAAACAGAAAACCGGAAGCATTGGTCTTGGACAGGCTGTTCCCTGCGATCATGCTCTGGAGTGGTGGCATATCCATTGATAATATCAGTGCACCAAAAGAAACCATGTGGCTGGGCAATGGAAAAAATCCTGTAGCCATGATGCGCACCTCATGGACAGATCCCAATGCCATTTATGTGGCCACAAAAGGAGGATCGGTATCGATCAACCATGCTCACATGGATATTGGATCATTTGTGATGGAATCTGATGGGGTAAGATGGGCCATGGACTTTGGCATGCAGGATTATGAATCACTAGAATCAAAAGGAATCAAATTGTTTGGAAGAACACAGGATGCTGAAAGATGGACAGTATTCAGGCTGACAAACCTTGTGCACAATACGTTGGCCATCGACAGTCAACACCAACTGGTAACAGGCCATGCCCCGATCATTGCATCATCAAAGAATCCCGATTTCATGCATACCGTTATTGATCTTTCCGAAATTTATAAAGGTCAGGTTGCTGCTTCAAAAAGAGGTATCGCTGTGGTCGATAAAAAACAGGTGATGATTCGTGATGAGATTGAAACGCTGAACAAGGAAACCACCATCCGATGGACCATGCTCACCCCTGCTGAAGTTCGCATCATCAATGACCACCAGGCTTTGCTTACCAAAGACGGAAAGACCCTTACCCTGGATGTTGGAAAATTGCCCAACCTCAAAATGAAAACCTGGTCAACCGATCCACCCAAATCATATGATGCGCCAAATCCTGGCACCATCCTGACTGGATTTGAAGTAACGGTTCCCGCCAATACAAAAATTGCTTTGAACGTTAGCCTAATACCTGGCAAAAATGTAAAGAGCAATCAAAAAAACATACCGGCACTTGAAAATTGGAAGAATTGATCAAGCCATGCTAAAATTTCTCTGGATAGGATTCCTCTGCACACTTCAGGCAATCCCATCAGTGGCGCAACAAAAAGCTGATGGTTACAAAGGAATCTGGTTTACCCTGGGGCAATTCTCTGCTTACGGAGACAAATACTCTGGCGGATTGGGCACCTATACCGCCAATCACTTGCCAGTGGCGATTTACAGCAAAAAAGCCAACAAAACATTTTTTGTATATGGCGCCACCACTGCTGAGAATGAAAAGCACCTGTTGATTGCGATTTCGTATTATGATCACAACAAAAACCAGGTGCCCAAACCCACCATTGTTCATGACAAGCAAGGCGTCAATGACCCACACGACAATGCATCCATTTCCATAGATGACAATGGGTATATCTGGGTATTTGTAAGCGGTAGAAATACGAGCAGGCCTGGTCTGCTCTTCAAAAGCAATGAGCCCTATGCCATTGAAAAGTTCACCGAAACAAGCAGAGGAGAAATGACCTATCCCCAGCCCTGTTACATTCCTGGAAAAGGATTTCTCTACTTGTTCACCAAATACACCAATGGCAGAGAACTCTATTGGAGAACAAGTATCGATGGCATGAACTGGACAACAGACCAAAAGCTGGCCGGCATGGGAGGACATTACCAGTTGTCCGGGTTGCATGGCAACAAGTTGGTTACCGTTTTCAATTACCACCCTGGAGGCAATGTAGACCAGCGAACCAACCTCTACCTCCTTCAATCGGAAGATATGGGAAAATCATGGCAGACCATTGAAGGAAAAACAGTGCCCACGCCAGTTTCAACAAAACAGCATCCTGCTTTGGTGCATGATTTTGAAAAAGAAAACAAACTGGTCTACCTGAACGACCTGAACTTTGACAAGGATGGCAATCCCATTGTATTGGCCGTGATCAGTCGTCATCATCAACCCGGCCCAAAAGGCGACCCGCGCGAATGGTTTATTTTTCATTGGAAAAATGGACAATGGAATGAGCACCGGGTGACAGCTTCCACCCACAATTATGACATGGGATCGCTCTATGTTGAAGGCAAAAACTGGACAATCATCGGCCCCACAGCACCCGGTCCACAACCTTATGGCACTGGTGGTGAAATGGTCGTTTGGGAAAGCCTCAATGAAGGTGCAACTTGGAAAAAAATAAAAACACTGACAAAGAATAGCGCAAGAAACCATTCCTATGCCAGAAGGCCATTGTATGCGCACAAAGACTTCTATGCATTTTGGGCGGATGGAAATGCCTCCGAATTTTCAAGGTCACAGTTATATTTTTCCAACAAGCAAGGCGATGTTTTCCTGCTCCCTTACAAAATGGAAAACAATCTTGAAAAACCCATCCCATTGAAAAAGGCTCACCAACAAATTATACCAACATCGAATTAAAATTCACAGATACAGCATTCATATGAAAATACTTACTTCCCTCTTACTCTTGTTGTTGTGCATGTTTGGACATGTTATTGCCCAAGAAAAACATCCACATATTCTGGTGAACGAGCAGGATAAAAAAATCATCCTCGACAAGATCACCCACCAGCCATGGGCCAATGAAATCCTTCAAAGGATGGAGAAATCATTGATGCCTTATGTGCTTCGCCATCAGAAAGATCCTGAATGGATCCTGAGCAGGTACTTGATGAACCGTGGCAAAGGAAAACATTACACTGAATTTTATTCAGATGCCGAAGGTACGGCCCTGGTCAGCTATATGGGCAATGCCCCTTTCCCAACCGTTCGTGTTGCCCCTCATAAAAGGCCTCCCGTGAGCAAGGATGGATATACTTTCCGAAAACCCCGCATTGAAGAACTGGTGCCCTACGACAGTTCAATGTTGATGCTCCTTCAAAATGAAGGCCCTCAGGGAAAAAAGGAATGGGTTAGTCCACAAACTTTTGTAGATGATATCAATGGAGAGATCAATCAACTGGCCCTGGATGCATCAATTGTATATTGGTTGAGTGGCAAGGAAGAATATGCAAAATTTGCTGCCGACATTCTCTCGCAATGGGCAAGAGGTGCCTATTTCCAAAATCCTATCCATGGACCTTGTCGCACAGGTTTTCTGTCCGTACAAACGCTTGGCGACAGAAACTACCAGCAATTGCCATTGGTATATGATTTTCTTTATGACTACCTCAGAGAAAACAAATATGAAACAAAATGGTATGAGCCTGTTTTTGAAAAAATTGCCAATACCATGACATTCAGAGGGTTTTGGGCCAACAACTGGTATGCAGCACAGGCCCCTGCCATGGTCTTCTCCGCACTGGCTTTAGAGAACAAAAGCAAAAGAGATTATTATCTTCAATACTATACCAACAAAGACACCATCAATGGAAGTTGCGGACACCTCAGCATCCCATCGACGGTAAAACAAATGATGACGCCAGATGGACATTGGGAGGAGCCCAGCGGTTACCATAACTTTCCTGTAAGCAATTTGCTGATATCTTCAATTGCCATGGAAAAAAACGGGTACGATATTTTTAGCAAAAGCCCGGAATTGTTGCAAGCCTCTTATGTGATGTTGAAATATTCATTTCCCAATTTGATGGCTCCGTCGTTTGGCGATACAGGACCGGCTACCCAAAGTGCAGAATGCCTTGAGATCGGTATGGCCATGGCTAAAAAATATGCCAGCCCCATTCTGCCCCAGCTCGCGGCTGCAATGCAAGTGCTGATAGACAAAAAGGGATATAAGCGGGAAGCATCCAATTACCTAGGACTGCTTTCTTATCTGCCTGAGCTACCGCTGAACAATGCCATTCTTTACCAATGGCCGCGCAGTGGTGAACTGGACTTTGCAAAAGCCTATCTGCAAAGAAACGGAACAGACAAGGAAACTGGTTTGATGTATTTAGTTCAAGGTGCAACCTATAACCACAACCATGCCAACGGCATGTCCATGGAGTTGTATGGAGCAGGAACCGTAATGGGGCCAGACCCTGGAAACGGCACCAATTATGAACACGTTTCGCACGTCAAATACTATGCGCAATGGGCAGCCCACAATACCGTTGTTGCAGGTGCGGCATCTGCATCGGTACCTTATTTCACAGGAGGTGGAGGCACCAAGAAAATAGGAGAAATAAAATTGAAGGCGATGGAGCCAAAGGCAGGGCTGACAGCTGTTTCACCCCATTGCTCCTTTACCGACACCCGATACACGGATGGTAGTACAAAAACAAACCAGCAAAGAACCATGGCCATTGTTCGAACCTCTCCCACGAGTGGCTACTATGTTGATATTTACAGGTCATCGCATCCTCTGAGCAATGAATATGTCTACCACAATATTGGACAACAACTTGATTTGAAGGATAGCAAAGGAAATCCCATCACCCTGAAGCCAACCCAATTCCCCGTTTCACAAAAGCCTTTTGATCCGCCCGGGTTCAGTGCCATTACAAACATCCAGTCCTCAGGAGAAAACAGCCAAGACGTAGCAGCACTGTTCACCATTGAGGAGAAAAACCAACCCAATAAATACATGCAGGTATTGTTTCCTGGAGAAATCAATCGAAGTTTTTATACAGGAATTGCACCTGTCAGTAAAACTGCTGAACCAATCTTCAGAACTACCAAAACACCTACAATCATTGTAAGGCAAAAAGGAGAAGCGGTCAGCAAGCCATTCATTGCCATCTATGAACCTTTTGGTGCGGATGCTGGGCGGAGCATTGACAGGGTTGAAATAGAAGACAAATCAGATCCTGTCTCATTTAGTGCGCTCAATGTTATCGGCACGAAGGGAGACAGGCAATTGATCTTACAATCAACCAATGAAAACAAACGCCACCAGAAAAACCAATGGACATTCAAAGGTCATTTGGGGGTTGTCAATCTTATCAATGGTAAACCAACCTATATTTACCTAGGTGATGGAAAAGAGATCAGCTTCGGACCATATTCCATTATCATTGAAAATGCCAATGGTGCTGCCAACATCACCATCAATGCAGATTCCATTGAATTGAATTGCAACCAGAAAACAACATTGATCATCAATGGAAACAGGTCTATACATCCGGCAGGCCAACACCAAATTGTTCAGGTCCCAGCTATTCCTGGATCAATATTTTTTCCTGGCTGAGCCTCTCCTGCAGAGCAGCTTTACCGTTACCCGCGTATTTGTTTTGTGCCTTCAAACGGGCCGTTGCATATGACTCCAACCCGAACCCATTGTTGTAATGGATAATGTTGTCTTTTATGTTTATGTCTGCATTACCGCGGTACAGAAATTCAAGCAAAATACCTGAACGGTCATTGGCTTCGATCAGGCTTTTGCTGATGGAAATGTTCTTGCTCTCTGACACGAGCATGCCATACCATGCATTTCTCGCAACCTCACAATCACTGACAACAACTCCAGTGCAATGATCCAAGGCAATACCACTGCCAAAAGGAGAAGTAGCCATCCTGCTACCGGCGATGTTGACCTGCCTGCAATGGCTCAGCAA
>Ga0222712_10004566_pt1 | contig 14436 bp, 20 predicted proteins | sample C33_657DmetaG_FD_165043 | JGI IMG/M metagenome (GOLD analysis project Ga0222712, IMG submission 165043) | Estuarine water microbial communities from San Francisco Bay, California, United States - C33_657D | ecosystem: Environmental > Aquatic > Marine > Unclassified | place: USA: California... | reverse complement strand
GCGAGCCCTAGACCTCGTAACGGTCTTCGGCCTCCTCGAACCGACTCCCGTTGAGGCGCCAGACCCGTTAGTACAAAAAACCTATACACTCGACTCCTTTACCGTCAGTCTCCACGGTGCGGTCGCTTCGCTGCACTGCCGCTGCTGCCGCACTGAGCCGTATCTACTGGCTTCTGTCGACCTAGAGCGGATACACCCAGCCTCGGGTCTGTATGCCTGCTCTCTCTGTTTGGAAGAAATTCGGAGCGCCCGGACACCCTCCGATCGGATCGCAGTATGGTTCGCACAGAACCGAGCTTCGATCGTCAAGGATCAACACCTTTATCTTCCTAAATCGTTCCAACGCTTAGTGGACACCGAAGAAGGCGTGATCATGAGACCTCGACGGTTCGTCTACGCGAAGTTTTTCGACCTCGCTTTAAAGCAGTGTGATAAGGTGCTGAACACATGCGGTGATCCGCATTGTGTAAACCCGTATCACATGATGCTGGCTTCTAGCCCAGCAACAAAAATGACACCCGACATGAGAAAGGATGTACACACATGGCTAACGAGGAACGTTGCCCCACGAGTTATCCAACAAATGCTCGAAATCAAATACAGCCGTTCTTTCTCTCTGAGGACGATTACAAATCTAAAAAAATCGTTGCCTGCATAAAAGTTCACACAGAATTACTGCACCTGCTAAACTTTCGCCAGCCTTTATCAACAAAAGAGCTTCTTAGCGAAATCGGGTACTCGAAACAAAAACTTTTACGAGACCTAAAACAACTTCAGAGGCATGATCTAGTAAAAAGGGTCTCCTTTGAATCACATGTTCTTTATGTGATAAACGGCAACTTCAACACCTTAATCAAGGACACTTTAAATTTATGACTTACCTTCAGGACCCCAAGCCCTGCCTTTGGTCTAAGCAATACATCATTGAGAACCTCCCGGTCTGGATTTACACGGACAACCCTGAACCGACATCGATCGCAGAGTGCAAAGCTAAGATTTCGGCTACGGAATACACCATTAGGGATATTGAGCTCCAGATTGAGGTGCGGGAGCTCGAACTCCAGACCGGAAATAGTCGCCACACGTCAAATTTTGACTTTCAGAAATGGCGTGCGCAAGCTTTGCGGGCAAAGCAAACACATATGTACTTGCTGAACGCCTACAAATACTGGCTTTTACTGAACGAACGGCAAGAAAACTCCGAAAACACCGACCGAAAGGTCGAGAAAATCATCCGGCTGCTGATCGACGAACCTAAAGACTTTGTGACGCAGTTAGAAGCCTTGTTGTGAGCTGCATCCGCAACTTAAATCACAACAAAACCGATACTGTCTGCGCCGATTGCTTAAAAACAATCGATGATCCACCGTGCGAACCAGACTTAAACCAAATTTCTCCCGAATTAAGGGCTCTTTTTACGCAACTCACAGCTCAGCACCGTGATCTAACCGAGTGCTGGAAATCACGATACGAATTTATCCGCATAAAAGGCAGAAAACTGCGGGTAGAGAACATGATCTACGCCTTTTACAAAGGGGACATCGGAAATTTTCGCTTGAAACGCATCTGCAATACCGTTGATTGCGTAAATCCAGCGCATCACCGCTCCAGATTCGAGTCTCCTGACGTTTTTAAATCTGTAAGAACCGGATTTAACCGCAAGCACACAAAACTTTCAGATCTCTCCGATACACAATGGTTACAACAGCCTTAAACTTAAAGCACTGGCTCTTGTAAGAAAGGTCTGGGGCCAGTACCGTGGGGGCGCATATCGTTTTCACCTTTTCCGATATGCCGTAAGCGATCCGGAGTGCTTGGCGCCAAGTGCTCAGGCGGCCCCTACACCTTTTATTTACATGATCAACAAAGAACTTCTTGAAATTCTGCGAAACATAGACACCAGTCTGCAAGTTATCGCAAATTCAAACACAGGAAACGTAACCACGGCGTTTGTAAATAAAAAGGCTGTTGCGGCGCGATTAGGTGTCTCACCGATAACCGTAGACAAACTGATTTACCAAGGAATTACCTCAAAGGGAACATCAGGTTTAGTCGAGGGTCGGCATTACTGCAAACTCGATCCTTCGGAAAGCAATACCAGTAATTTTTTGTTCGACAGCGCTAAAGTTCTACAGGATGCTTGGACCTCGTTTACAGGTTATTGACATGTCTCTACACGAAGGAAGTCAAAAACTCGCTAGCAAAATTTTCAGCAAGAGTGAGTTACAGAACAAGATCGCGGTAAACACCGTAAAACTGATTATCGGCGATATCGTCACGCTGTATAACGAGTTCCGCAAAGCGGAAGGCGCAGGTGCTCTGTTCTTTAATCCTTTGGCGCCCGAGAACAGCACCTATATGCCCATCAGCGACATTAGAAACGATATTATTTTAGCTGAAGAGATTATGGATAATGAGCTAAAAGGGTTTCTAGAAAAATTGTTGAACATAGTAGACAAAAAACAAGACGATAACGAAGCCATTGTTGTGATGATTAATAATCACACGATGAGTATTCACCTCGTGGATTTAAACTCAGTCGAAGATCAAATCAACGAACTAGTCGATGCCTTTAGCCGCGATTGATTTTGTTTCCCCGCCTGACGTGGTTGGGGTAACAACCTCTTTTTTTGGCGGGTCAATTGACCTAGATCCTGCTTCCAGCGAAGACGCAAATACTCTAATAAGCGCTAATAGGTTTTTTACCTTAGAACATAACGGCTTAGCTCAGGACTGGAAAGCTAAAAACGTTTATTTATACCCACCGCGTGATGTTTTGTACTCGGCGGAGCAACCTAAAGAAGTTTTGCTGTTTAAACGGCGAAAAAGATTTCAGAAGTCGGCACAACGGGTTTGGTTAGAAGAATGTCTGCGCCGCTATAGGAAAGCCGAGTTTGACGAAGCAATCATATTTTTAACTTCGTCTCAAGTAGCTTTACTAGTTACACAAAGCCTGAATATCGACTTACCTATGTGTATTCTTAAAAAACACCCAACTCTGCATATCGATTCACCTGGATTACCCAAACTAGAAAACACTAGATGTATCGGGTTTATCCTATACCTACCATCTCCTCTAAATACGGAGGAGAGGGTTATGGAATTCGCTAATCTGTATAGTCAACTTGGCCGTATATACTGTTGAGGGATTCAACAGAGCCGTACGTATTATCAGGACCGTAATTATCCCGATTAGCGAAGCCGAGTCCAACGGGGGTATTTTTCATTTTCCGAAAAGTGCGTTCGCGGCGTAAACGCTGCTGACGCTCGTCAAAGCTTTCGCCCCAAACCTTACCTGCTAAACGGATTACGTCTCGACTCCGATAACGGTAATCATGCTTAGCGAAGGGCGCTTCACCGTGGAAACGAACCCTTCGCTCATGCTGTGATTCCCGAATGGAATCAGACATTATACGTATAGAGTTGCTTAAAGGAATCTACGTCACTGGTGACCGTAGGAGGCTTTTTAGCTAACTCCATGTAGGTCGGATCGTAGAGTTTATTAAAAGCAGGACGATTAGCGATAGCTTCAAACCCAGCAACGGGAGCGGCCAAAGCTTCATACATACGTGACGAAGCACGAGTGGAAGCTTGATCCATTGCCCGACCGTACTCGCCTGCGCTGCCACGCAGAACATCTGCTAACAAATTGAACGAGCTAGTGGGGCTTTGGAGATCAAGAATGCTGGGCTTAAACGTCTGCTGCTTGGTTTCGTATTCAGTTTTTAAGGCAGGGATTTCCGCGCCAAATTTGGCTTCGTACGCTTTCAGAGCTTCCGGACCGCTGCGGCCAAACAGAGAACTTAACTCAGCCTGAGAAGCCTCACGCTTACCTTCGTAAGTCTCCGCCCGTTTTTGGATATCCTTAGCTAACTCTTTTTGGCGATCTAATGCCTGATTAATGGCATTTTGCGCCATACCTGCGTAGTCAGGTTGTTGCCGCGCGCCCATCTTTAAAAAACAGGTTGTCCTTTAGCCAGTCTATCTCGAATTTGATAGCCAATCTTTAATACGTCTGAACTCGTGGTGTTTTTGCCCGGATCATAAAAGTCGGCAGAAACATGAGCTCCAGTTGTGGAACCTGTACGACCCTGAGTCCCAATAAAGGTCCCAGGCTCAATAACCGCGCCAGGCTTTAAACCGGGGTTTAATTTGTCAAAGTGCGCAAGACGAACATCGAAAGACTTTCCTGTTGCCGGATCTACGCCACGGACATCAACATAATTTCCGTACCCGCGCCGACCGGGACCTTTCTCTAAGTTAGTTTCCCAGGGATCGTTAACGACTTTTAAAACCTGAGCTTTAAACGGGACCTTGAATTCGGCTCCTCGACCTCCGGGGATTACAAAGTCAAAACCGGGTTCGCCGGAAGTATCAACAGCAGATGTAATTTGCACACCAGGAATTGCATTTCCTGGACCGCCCGTAACAGCACTCGTTTGAGTCGGCGCAGCACCGATTGACTGATTAATCTGTTGCTCAAGCGCTTCGACCCGAGCGTTATACATTTTCTCGTTTTGTTTAGCCGCAATAATTTGCTGCAGAGTATTTATAGGATCAGCGGTTGAGGTTGGTGTCTCACCAGCAGCAACTAAAGCTTTATTCCGATACTCATTAGCTAACTCCTCAGCGCCTTCCATATCGAGAGCGTTGGCCAGCTCTAAATACTGCGAAGCTTTATCCGTGGAAGCAGGGGTTCCTAAAGACTGCTCAGCAAATTGGCCGACAATATTTTTAAGTGCGCCTTTGAAGTCAAAACGAGGCAACGAAACGGGGCTCGCTGCAGTTGTAAGTGCGGCAGCTGCATCCGCTACGGGAGCAGGAGTTGTGCCGAAGACTCTTTGAATGTCTTCTAATTTTTTGACAGGCTGACCGTAATAACTTTTACCTGACAGAGTTGGGAATGATGCCCACGCGGGAGATAAAGCAGCGGAGACCCTAGGACTTAAACCTTCTTCTTTAAGTGCGGCTAAGCCGCCAATCTTCATAAGTTTGTCGCGTGCCAGAGCAAGCGCAGCCAAATCTTGCTCTTTAGGGGTAAAAGTCTGAAGTCCTAAGCGGGACGCATAGCTCTGCCAAGTACCAGGCATAAACTGGTATGCTCCGGCAGCAGCGCTTTTGTATCCACCGCTCGAAATTACTGTATCCGGGTGCTTGCTTAAGTCCGAAAATGTTCCGCCACCAAACATTGTTTGGTAACCTTTGGGTCCAGAAGTTCCCTCAGCGAAACGAATAGCTTGAAGTAACTTCTGGCCTTCGGGTGTACTCCGAAAATTCTCCAGTAGTTCGCGCTCAGTCATCAGCTGTATTACTGGATTTAGTCACCCGTAAATCCAGTTTAAATCATCTTTTGAAGAGCAGTATTACTCTTCAGCCTCAAGATCATCATCGAACAAACTCATATTGGTATCCATCGCGATACCGACTTCACTCATAACCGTTTTATACGCACGCTCTCGACAGATCAACTTAAACACGGTCGCCCAGAAGAACTGGTCACGGTCTTTGTCCTTCAGAGAGTGTGCTTTTGTGCGAATACGCGTAAGAACAAACTCATCCTCAAGAGTGAGTCCACAATTGAGATTTTGAGACTCATTGGACTTACGTGAAGCCATCTTCGTGAGCCGACTAACTAAAGTCTAGCTCTACTCAGAAAAAACCTCAGGAAGCTATAGCACAGAATGTCTTAATTGTTCTGCGTCACCACGCACGGCACGACCAATAGCCTGGCGTGAGTTTGCTCTTTTTCTCATCACAACTGTGGCGAGACCGGAACGCAGCCCGGCGATCTGGGTCATCGCTGCGATTCTCCATGTTCGGATCGCCAAACCGAACTAACCGTACTTTACCGTCTTCTTTTGCCGCTACAGAGTACTCTTTACCGCTCTGAACGTCACGCTTTGGTTGGTTGTATCCCTTGAATACTTCCCCGGCAATACGTACCGTCATGTGTCCATGAGTCGCATTTCAATAATAGCAAACCGAAATATTAAAAACACCTTTAGTCGCTCCAGGAAGATCGCGCACACAAGAAACAGAGCTAATATAAATCCGTTACTTTTTCTCCGCATATACAATGTCGGACGGTAAAGCACTTCTTACCATCGCTGAAACCGCTGAACTTCTTAACTGCAGTTCTGGCTTTGTGCGTAAGCGCATCGCTCTCTCGGAAGCCAATCAGCCCGGCGGCTGGCCCAAGACTGTCTACGTGAATCTTCAACCCAACGGCGCTAAGTCTCTGTACCGCGTCAACAAAAGTGCTCTCGAAGAGTATCTTCAAAGCTCCTCTACCGCTAAAGTAGAAAAAGAAACGACAGCTGCTATGCCTGTCGCTTGCGAGTTCTGAGATGACTTTTTCCAGCTCTTTCGAAACCCCGCAGTCAATTGTGCCTGCTGAAGGCATGATGATTGTCGAAGAGCAGGAAGTGAAGCCTGTGGCCACGGCTGACGAGTTAATCAGTCAGCTTGTGGCCCTGACTTCTTACGTTAATCAGCTTTACCTTCAGTCTCATCTAATTCACCTTAACGTCGAAGGACCTCTCTTTCTTTCAATTCATGCGTTTTTAGGCGAGCAATACGAAGCTCATATTGCGCAGGTAGACGCTTTAGGCGAGTTCGTCCGTTCCATGGACTACCTCATGCCGATGTGCGCAAAAGGACTTCAGAGTGCGTGTAAATCTTTTAAGCACGTTAAGTCTTACGACGCTCGCGAAATGCTGACCGTTTATGCCAAAAACCTCGAAGCAGCAGGGTTTATGGCAAAAGACGTGGGCATGATCGCCAAAGAAGTGCAAGCTCCTGACATCGAAAACTATCTTGCCGAGCTTGTCGGCATGATGTTTAAAGCCGCGTGGTTCTTAAAGGCCACGCTGCGGGATTAAACCGCGAGCCAGCTCGAAGAGACGTTTATATACAATCCGGCAGGGTAAATGCCGGAACTTTGAATTTGGTAAAACAGTGCGCCAGATCCGTAAGTAGTCGGCGCAGGCAAACCACTTAATCCGATATCGGAACTTTTAACTGTGCCGGACGCGATAATTGCTCCGGAAGCTATAAGCGCACCGGACGCCAAGATACAGCCAGACGCTTGAACTGCGCCTGATGCAAGAACTGCACTCCCTGCTGTCGTCGCTGTGGTGGCGAATGAGGCACTATCGGCAAAGGCGGCGCCGATTTTTTGCCAAGCCGAACCAGTCCAAACTTTTAAATAGTATTGACTTGTTGAACTATCTGACCACAACTCACCAACAGAGTTTCCTGCCAACCCCACGGGGGAGGAGTTAGGTGCGGTTGTACCGTAATGGGACGGTCCGATCTTGCGAATCGCACCGGCAGAATCCTCGAAATACAAACCCGGATCGGCTGCACCGACGGCAATCGCGAGTTCGCCGTTCTGAACTACCGTGCCACTTGGTCTGTCGGATGACTGACCTGAACGCTTTAAAAGCAGAACAACAGGAGTTGAAGTCATATCAGTATGTGCCTCCGTTAATCAATGAGGGGAATCCTGCGGGAGGAATCAAAGTACCGTTAGCATACTGCCCGCCAATGAAAGTGTTAACAGGTTGACTGACTAAGACACCGTTGGCGTAAGTTCCTCCGTCATACACCGCGAGGGCATCGAAATTAATAGGCGCAAACGGATCAAACTCCGAGATCGTATACATCTCGAAGTTTTGTGCCTGCATCGAGGACAATGAGTTTATGTCCCCGAAGTTCAGCGTCTTACTCATCATGTTGTACATATCTGGGTACATCATGTGAGTAGGCATATCGTTTTTAGCTGGGCTATACCTCTGCCACCACACGAGATTTTTCTCCCGGTGAAAGAAGTCAGTCTGTTTCGCTAAATCGATCTCAAACTTCTCCCGATAGTATTCGTTCATCGGTTCGTCGTTCGGCTGAGCAAGCCACATCGAAGTCGTGGTTGTTTGACCAAACCGAAGCTGCAAATCCCACATAGCCGCGTAAATGTGTTTACACCAGCGCGGCTGGTAATAAAAAACATTTGGGTCCGAATAAACCGCTTCGGTGTATTCCGGAATGTTATAAATCTCGTTCAGGTAAATAAAGCCAAACGTACGAGCCGAACCAGGATCATCATTTGACGGAACACGGCGAACAGTCGCGTTAGGACCCGCGTCATAAAAACCGGGGTCAAGGTTTTGGACTCGGGTGAACGGATAACGACGCCGCAGCGAAGCCTGATAAAGATTGAAGCCCTCGCGTGCCAGAAAATCAGGGCACGTGCACTGAGAGCGCATTTCGGTCGAGAGATATTCGCCCACGCTGGGCGGACCTGTTGCAGGAACTGCCATAGTCGTTGCGTCGACTACAGCCCAACTATTGGCGTCTGTATGCGATAAAAATAACGTGTTGTAAATAGGTAAGTAACCAGGTGCTGTCGGTACACCGTTAATCCCTACGGCTGTGACCGTGTAGTTGTTGTACCCGTACTGTTTTTCCGTACCGTCAGCGTTAAAACGATTCGACAGAACCTCACCTTTAAAGAACGAAATAGGGGCGCCGAACGAAGAACTTAAGCGCACCGCATAAGTATTAGCGTCGTAGTCAGTAACAGACGTAATGCTGTAGCCAAAATTCAGGAAGTTAAAAGAGTCTCGGGGACGTATGCCCACCATCCACATGCGCATGTCTGCACGCGTGGTTGGATACATAAAAGCGATACCTGGAAGGAAGGTGCCGACTCCCGGAGTACCTGAAACGAAATATTTAAAGCTGTATGTGAGACCGTCATACGCTTGCTGCGAGTACATCGCGAGTTCGTAACCACGACGCCATCTAACCCAGAGTGACGCGTAGTCGTAATCACTCAGCAAGCTAAAGTCTTTCGTCCCTGTCGCAGGACGGAATCTCCGCTTAAACGGAAGTGGTTTTAATAACTCACCTTGATTGTCAGATCCTCGAATTGTTCGAGGCTGCTCAATCGGTCGACTAGCTTTAAAGTCCTTAAATCCGAAGTTATCAGAACCCTTTTTTCTGGCCACGCATCAATAGAAGCCGCCTTGCGCCCAGATTGTGATGCCAGAGGAACTGAGGCCGCCCGAAACCGACGTGGGGCCATTACCGATGTACCCAGCGCAAAGAATATAACCCTTCTCCAGATACAGACCTTCGCCCTTACCAATCTGAATGGGGGCGATTAAGTTCGTATCCCCGGTCTTAGGGACGGGTGCGTTAACAGCAAAAAGCTGAACAGGGAGGGGATAACCAAAAGTGCTTCCGCTCAGGCCAACTTCGAAACGACCCACCATAAGAGCCGCCGACGTAGAAGGTGCGGCTTGGTTAGGCGCGTAAACATAAAGCCCAATATCGGCAGTACGAATACCGCTTTTGTCAGGATAATCTTCGTTACTAACAATGGTGATGTCCTCAACTAAAGCGGCATCTTCGGAAGGAAGATCACCCACGCGGACTAACTGAATCAGATCAGTCAGGTTCGGATTGGTGGGGTCGCAAGTCGCCGTGCTGTTGGTAACCCGAGCGCCGCGCAGAAAGGGGCGGTCAATCAGACAGGGCTGCTTGTTCGTTGAGGTGCTACTCGTGACTATAAACACCCTCTCTTGTTAGGATGAGGGCGCCCCTACGCTGAAATCAGTCTAATGCAAACAACTTTTATCTGTCACCAATGCCAGCAAGAATTTTCTCCGAATTGGCCTGCCACGACAAGGAAAAAATTACGAGACAAAGGGTATGTTTACTGTTCAGTATCTTGTGCAAGTTTTAAACATGGAGGGCACAAAAATCAAACACCTGAATATTCTTCTTGGCACGCAATGAAAACTAGATGTAATAATGCGACACATAAAGCATATTCTCGGTACGGAGGCAGAGGAATATCATATGATCCCCGTTGGAACGACTTTCAAAATTTTATAGACGATATGGGTCTAAAACCCGACCCAAAAATGGAATTAGATCGAATAGATAACGATAAAAATTACTGCAAAGAAAACTGCAGATGGACTACACGCAAGGAACAAACAAGAAACCGTGGCGGCAAAAGAGCAACACGTTTATATACGTATGAAGGAAAAACTATGTGCATAAAAGATTGGGCTGACTACGTAGGAATCAGCCCTCAAAGTATGCAAAAACGCTTAAATAAAGGGTGGCCACTAGAGCGCGCTTTTGAAAAAAAATAAGTAAATATTAATAAGAGTAATTTTATATTCTTAGTATTAGAAGTTTAAATATTGAGTGTAATCAGATAAAGGAGGGGACTGAGAAGCGCCTACAGAGGCACTACCGCCAGCACTTTCAGGGCTGATCAACTTGCTCAAGAGAGAATTAATAAAGCTCTCTTGCTTTTGATTTTGCAAGTACTCCTGCAAACGTGAACCTGCCATGCGGGTGGGTTGCCCTTGGACCCCACGGACGAGATCGGAGATCCCGCCAAATAAATCCTGGGCGGCGGCGCCTGCAGCCAACCAATCAAACCCAGGCTTGGTGGGGCTGGTCCCCATAGCAACAGAGCTACCGTCCCACTTAAGTTGGGAAGGATTGTCAACCCAAGAGGGCAGACCCATCGAAGCGGCAGAGGGGGCGGGCATTACTCTTCCGGTGCTTATCTAAGTTTACTAGAAAAAGCGCAATCAAATAAGATTGCGGCCTTGGAGGGCATAAATTAAGGCGGGATTCAGCGTACGAATCTCGTCACTTAACTGAGGCTCGGTGAAGTTCTTCAGATCCGAAGCGCCTTGAGTACCAACAACAGCAGCTTCTGCAGTAGCAGAAGTGTTGCCGATCATATTATTAGCGTTATTAGATCCTGCAGGAGCGGTAATAACTTTCTGAGTCTCCTGGGGAACTTGCTGACTAGGAAGCAGATTAGAGCCTGTAGCTTTACGAAGCAGCTCATAAGCTAATTCAGGGTTAGCTCCGGCCCAAGCAACTAACTGAGGGCTATCTAAAACACCGCGTTTAGCCAGCTCAGAAATAACCTCAGTTTTGTGAGCAGGGAAACCTGCATAAGCTTCGCGCTGTTTGTAGTAATCGCGCAGTTCCCGTTGGGGTTTGGTGTACTGCTGCTTAGCGGCAGTCAGAGCCTCGTCCTCACCACGGGTGGTAATCACAGTCTGACCTTCAGCACCGCGATAAACGGGTTTAGGCATAGGAGCGCCAGCACCCATGTTTGCAGCAATTTCACGAGCTGCGTTGATACGGCGATTTTGCGCGGAGACCGGATCGTTGATCGGGCCGCCGGCATCAACGCTCTCCGACGTGGGACCCATCGGAGTTTGAACGGGAGCTTCAGGTTCGCCAGCAGGAGCGGTCATGCGGCCCGCAGCAAAGGCAGCAGCCAGGCCAGCAGGAGCGCCAATAGCCAGCCCAAGCTTGGCAAGATCTAACTGACGCACACCGCCCATGGCGTTCGCTACTTCGCGAACATCGACATCGACGATCTCATCAACCGCACCGGCACCACGTTTTGCGCCGCCTAAAAACTCAGCGAGTAAACCGCCGGGAGAACGAGTCAGCGCGCCGCCTTGCTCAGCAGCGGTAACGGCACCAGGAGTAACAGGAGGACGCATAGCGCCACCAGGGCCCCGAACCAGAGCAGAAGCTCCGGGAAGATTTGACTCTAAATTGCGCAGGAAATCGGTGCCTCCGGAGGCAACCAGATCATCCACGCTGACGGGCTTGCCGTAATAAGCACTTGCCCGGCGAGCTAAATCATTGATGGCTCGGTAGGTGCCAGGATCCTGAGCGTACAGTTGCTCTGCAGTCCGACTAATCGGACCTTGCACCGGAGTCGTTTTGAAGGCAGGCGCCGGAGCGGGCGGAGCCTCAAACATATTCAATTGACCCGCAGGCGGGCGGGCAGGAAGGCGAACTGCCTCAGCAGCAGAGGGAGGAAGAGGTTGACGAACCCGATACGCTTCTTCGACAGGCGTGGTGCGAATAAACGGCTTATTGCCACCCGTAAATTTTTGAGCTGCGCCAGTGCGAGTCAGAAGCTCACCCTGAACGGCTTTCATAGCGGGAGCGCTCGTCAGAGCTTCAGCGCCTTCCCTTAAGCCAGCTTGACCCGGTTTCAACATCCCGCTTTTAACGAGACCCGAGCCGAAGACTTTAAGGATTTCTACTAATCTCGGGTTCACAAACGTAAAGGCAGTCCTTAATTAACTATAGCTTTTATCGCCAATTTGCGTAGAAGTACAAGCGGTCAGCACGCGAAGTATCAGGCGGTCCGGGAATAGCTTGGATAAATTCACCGCCACTCCGTTCGAACCGATAGCGAGCTGCCACGGGGTCGCGATAGTTCGGCACATAAAGCATATGGGCCAAACGATCACACTCGTATAAATAGTTCTCTCGCCAGATCCGAGCAGTTTCCCGCTTGTCCTGAATGTTGATCGAACGACTCACGTCACCGAGGATCGTTTCTTGACGGCTAGTCGCCCGCCCGGTTGCCAGTTCGGTTAAACGCTCAGCTTCTTCGCAGCGTTCGATCTGCTGAACAATTTTGTCGTAGTAGTACTCGCTAGGGATCGAATTACACGCTTCCATCAAGCGTGCGTAGTCCCCGGCAGGAACCGTGGCAATGTTATAACCGAGGTGATACGCAACGCGACTAAAGTTAAAATCATCAAGACGGTAACCAAAAACCTGCGCGGGGTTACGCGTTAGCTGATTAATCGCAGCGTAAATTACTTCACGCTTAGTGGCGTCGGTGGTGTCAGGCTGAAAGACAACCCCTTGCCCAGCAAGATAGCTCTGTATCTGCTGAAGCTCTTGAGTAGTTAATTGCGACACTACTTTAGCCTGCTACATATTTGTATTCTAATTCTTAATCACCTACGGATTTAACGGGTACTCGACAAAACCCGCATCAACTATTCGACGTAAACCACATCTCCTTCCAGCACAGAGTCCCAATCAACACGGGTGATGGAACGCAGCTGATCGAGCTTGGTAAAACGTTCGCCGGGCATCGACTGCTGAAGCTCTTTGATCTCCGTGGCAGTCTTTAAACCAATGCCCTTCAGCACTTGGGTCAAGAGCTGGGGAGTCGCAGAGTTGATATTAACACGGTTGTAAGCCTGCACTTCAGGCTTTACGATCTGCCGCCCACGGCGTTGTTTAGTCGGCTTATCGACGACTTCAGTCTCAACGACATCTTCGGCGATTTGATTTTTATGAGCAAAGAAAACTTTGCCAGTCGTTAACGACCGAACCATTTTGTATTCGCCTTCGTCGTGTTCGCTTAAGACTTCGATTTTTACGCCGTTAGGTGTAAAAGTAAATTCCTTAACGGTCACGGCAGTCATCATGTAGACAGTGATCTGCTTTTAGTTATAGCACAATCGGCAATAAAAAACCCCCTCCGAAGAGGGGGATGGAGAACACTTCGAACCGACCTTATCAGAACGGTTTCACTCCAAACAAAGAGTGTTAAAGTAAACACGATTTAAACCCTCCCTAATCTTATTAAATGGAAGTTTTTACAAATCAAAAAAACCATCCACTGTTTTCAACTTGGAGAGGAATGTTGGCTCGCTGCAGTAATAAAAACAATAAAGCTTATAAAAAGTGGTACGGAGAACGCGGTATAACTGTGTGCGATCAATGGTCGGTTAGAAACAAAAAAGGAACTAATAGAGGCTGGTCTCCTGGCTTTTTAACTTTTATAGAAGATATGGGGGATAAACCGACTCCCGAACATCAATTAGACCGTATTGATCCAAACGGAAATTATCAGCCCGATAACTGTAGATGGGTAACCAGATCAGAGCAAGCTTCAAATAAAAGACCGTACAATAGACCTTCTGTGCAAGGCGAAAAAAATAAAAATGTTGTAATGACTGAAACTAAGATCATACAACTAAGAAAAGACAGAAAAAGAGGTGTAACGTATAACGAATTAAGTAATCTATATAGAATATCAAAATCTACTGTAGCTCAAATAGTAAACAGAAAAACTTGGAAACACATATAAAAAAACCTCCCCCGAAGGGGAGGTCTGCTTATCGCCGAGTAAATTACTGCGGCACAGTCGAGGTGTACACGTTGGACTCCACGAGGCCAGCGGGCTGCAGAGCCAGATCGTCGCGCTTGGGCGCTTCGTCGGGGATGAGCCAGCACACTTCGCAGATGCCCAGAGCTTTGTTCTTGCCAGCCAGTTTGTTGGCTTGAGCACGGGGATCGTACACACCGGAACCCAGACCCAGGCCGGAACCCGGAACGGTAGCGGTGCTGTACAGACGGTACTTCGTATCCGAAGTAACGACGTGCATGTTGGCGGGGTTCCAGGCGTTGCTGGAATTCCAAGAACCGTTTTCGATACGGCTGCTGGAGCCCACCAGGTTGGCGAAGAAGCCGCTGGGGCTAGGAGCGGTGGTGAGACCGGAGGACAGAGCAGGACCCACGCCGAGAGCGGGGGCAGCCTGAGCACCGGCGATACCGCTGGAG
>Ga0222712_10004565_pt1 | contig 14438 bp, 11 predicted proteins | sample C33_657DmetaG_FD_165043 | JGI IMG/M metagenome (GOLD analysis project Ga0222712, IMG submission 165043) | Estuarine water microbial communities from San Francisco Bay, California, United States - C33_657D | ecosystem: Environmental > Aquatic > Marine > Unclassified | place: USA: California... | reverse complement strand
CACCAAATGCCCAAGATCTACGGTGGAGCCTACACCTACAGCGGCCGAATCAGCGGCGATGAGTTCAGCGCCTGCTACCAGAGCGCCAAGGACAAGGGAACCTATCAGATGCGGCGGGTGCGCTAGAGAACACCTCGGGATCGAGCGGCCCGCATTTGAAGCCGCGGACGATTTTCGCAGGCAACCTCGCAGGATTTGAGTGGTTGGATTCAGTGGAAAGTCATAGACTTTGTTGTCTAACTTTGGCTGCACCATGAAGACCGCCCTGCTTCTCTGTCTCGGTTCGCTTGTTTTGGCCACTTCCTCAACGGCACAGATCTCGCCGCGTCGAAGCCCGACGGGTGACTTCAATGCAGCGGCAGCCATCACGCGAACCGCCAGAGGCGCAGACATCCCAAATTTCCTTGGCTCCAGAATGGCTCAGGTCGCAGCGCGACATGGTCGCACGGTGGAGCAGTTGCGCGAGCTATGCCGCAACAATCGGCATTTGCGCGCGGATGCCGCGGGCCTGCTGCATTTCGCCTGCGAGGCGCCGCTGCCCATGCAGCTGCGTGCGGCCACCCTCAGCGTGGATGGCAATGGCGGCAGTGTGCTCTCTGGCACGGTGAGCGCTGATGAGGTCTTCAAGCTACACAGCCGTCCTGGCAGCAGCAAGGTGATCTATCTGGACTTCGACGGCCATGTCACTACGGGCACCTCGTGGAACAGCAGCGCCGCCACCAGCAGCATCACCACTCCGCCCTACAGCACGGATGCCACCGTCAGCGTGGCCTTCTCGCAGACTGAGCTCAACAACATGCACTCCATCTGGCAGCGCGTCGCTGAGGATTACGCCCCCTTCGATGTGGATGTCACCACAGAGGATCCTGGCTTGGATGCGTTGCGCAAATCCAATGCCGCGGATGGCAGGTACGGTCTGAGGGTCTGCATTGGTGGCAATTCCACCTGGTATGGTTCTGGGATTGGTGGCGTGGCCTATCTGGGCAGCTTCACCTGGAACAGCGACACGCCAGCGTTTGTGTTCTCTGCCAGTCTGGGCAGCGGCAACCCCAAGTACACCGCGGAGGCGGTCAGCCACGAGGCCGGACACACCTTTGGGCTGCATCACGATGGCCAGACTGGCGGTACGGAGTATTACGCCGGTCATGGCAATTGGGCGCCCATCATGGGAGTTGGTTATTCCAAGGAGATCGTGCAGTGGAGCCGTGGCGAGTACAGCAACGCCAATAACAAGGAGAACGACACGGCCATCATCGCTGCAGTGCTTGGCTTGCGCGCGGATGCGGCGGGAGACAGCGTGGCCAATGCCGCCCCATGGCCCGCGCCCTCTGCGGGTAGTGCCTCGTTGGATGGGGTGATTCAAAGCGCCGACGATGCTGATCTCTACGCCTTCAGCACTGCTGCAGGTGAGGTGAGCTTCACCCTAACGCCCGTGGGTCCATCACCCAACCTCGACAGCCGCCTCAGCCTCTACGATGCCCAAGGCAATTGGTTGCAATCCGCAGAGCCCAGCACGCTGGGTGCCTCGCTTGTCTCAACACTTGCCCAAGGCACTTACTACATTGCCGTGGAGGGAGTGGGTGCCGGCCTGCCAACTACCTCCTACAACGACTACGGCTCGCTTGGACAATTCAAACTTGTGGGCAGCACGCTGCCCCCGAGCGGCGCACCGCCGCAGGCGGTGGCTTCTGCTCTGACTACGGTCACAGGCCAGGTTCCCCTGCAGGTCTCCTTTTCCAGTGATGGCAGCAGCGACAGCGATGGCAGCATCGTCGCCTACCACTGGGATTTTGGTGATGGCACAGACTCTGCGGAGGCCAACCCGGTTCACACTTACACCAAGGCTGGGCGCTTTGTCGCCAGCCTGGTGGTCACCGACGACAGTGGACTGTCCTCCCCCGCGGCCGAAGTAACCATTGAGGCGACCACTTCACAATGGCTCGCGGCCAACGGCCTTCAGTTGATGCTTTACGGTGGGCGTCGCCAGGGAACGCAGGTTCTGAGTTGGCTCACGGTGCGGGACTCCAATGGGCAGCCTGTGCGCAACGCCTTGGTGCGCGGCCAGTGGTCAGGCCTGTTCAATGCCACGGTTTCGGGTTTTACCTCGCGCGGCGGGCAGATCGGTTTCCTCACGCCTTATCTGCGGGGGCCAGGCAGCGTCACCTTCACTCTCACAGGGCTGCAGCGCGAAGGGTTTGTCTACGACCCAAGCCGGAACACTTCCAGCAGCGCCACCGCCAACTTGCGCTAACCGCTAAAGCAGCCTCGGGTTCAAGGCAGAGAGCCAGGGGGTGGTGGGGCTTCTGGGCCCTGAGGCAGCAGGGGCTTGATGAGGCCAAAGAAGTGGTCCGCCGCCTGCTGCCAGCCAAAGCGCTCTTTGACCCAAAGTCTTGCGCGCTCCGCCAGCGATCGCCGCAGCGACGCATCCTGCAGCAGTCGCAGCGTTTGATTGGCAAAGCGTTCGCTGTCGTCGCCAATCAGCACATGTTCGCCATCGGTGGTGCAGAGGCCTTCAACCCCAACGCTGGTGGAGACAATGGGCAGGCCCGCCGCCATGGCCTCAAAGACCTTGATGCGGGTGCCGCCACCGACGCGCAGTGGCAGGATCATGATGGAGGATCGCGACAAATGGGGGCGCACATCTGCGACGGTGCCCGTCACTTCAATCCCAGGGTGGTTCTGCGCGAGCTGGCGAATGGCCGGCGTGGGATTGCGGCCGATGAGCAGGAGTTTGACCTGGGGAACCTTGGCGCGGATGCGGGGCAGCACCTCGCGGGTGAAGTGAAGCACAGCGTCAACATTGGCTTGCCAGTCCATGCTGCCCAGGAAGGCCAGACAGGGTTCGGCGCATGAACTGGGAACAAAGGCATCGCAGTCCACACCCGTTGGAACCCAGCCCAGCACATTGCGCATGCCGCGCTCGTTGCGAAAGGCGGCCTCTTCTTCGGCGGAGACCATGATCTGTCCAGTGGCCTCATGAGCCACCTGATCTTCAAGGCGTCGGGTCAACTGCCATTCGCGGTGGCAAACCCAGCGGCGGGGCCCAAGGCGCAGGTTGCTGGCATGACGCTGCCAGATCAAACTTTCGATGTTGTGCTCGAAGACCACGGTGGGAATGGCCGGGGCCTTGGGCAGCGAGGCGAAGTGCACCCAGGACATCAGGTAATCGGCGACAGCGAGGTCGTGGCGGTGTTCATTGAGCAGGGACTGAAGCCGTTGGGTGGCCTGCTTGTTGCCATACCTGGCTGCCGCAAAAGGCAGCCTTCCGAAGATGCAATTGGCCAGCGCCGCTGCGTAGAAGGCCGGGCTTGAGCTTCGCTTGAGCTTTAGCGGATAGGTGATGAGCTCGTCGCAGTATTCCGCGGCTTGCGCGCAGGCGGATGGATCATCCTGCGCGGTCTGGGGGCAGAAGTAAGTGATGCGGGCATGGCGCCTGAGTTGCCTCAGCATGTGGTAGGTACGCAGGCGATCTCCACCGTTGAGGGGATGCAGAAGACGGACATTGACCCAAAGCAGGCGGGGCAGTGGTGAAGACCGGAGGTCCATGGTCATGGCTGGTGCGGGCGTGCAGGGAGTCGCAGATCCACACACAAGGGAAGGTGTTGGGCATCCGTGGCAAGCGTGCGGCAGCGCAGCACCTCCCATTGCGCCGAGACATGGGCGGCGTCCAGTCTCAGCCAAGGTTGAAACAGGGTCAGCGGGTGGTTGGCGTTGCCGGGGAAGGTGTGGCCGAAGCCCGAGCCGGCAATCTGATGACAGTCGCGCCAAATCGTGCTCAGGCTGCGGTAAATGGGGCCGAAGGCTGGGCAGTTGAAATCTCCAGCCACCACAACCGGCTTGGTGGAGTTGATGCGGTCGCTGCTCAGGCGCGAAAAAAATTCGAAGTAGGGATCCCAGTAGGTCTCCAGTGCCGCCTTGCGCAAGCGCCAATCGGTGACTGGCAGCAGCCCCAAAACGCCCCAGGCCGCGCTTCCCCTCAGGAGGGAGAACAGGTGCCCTCGCGGGCTAGGGGCATGAACGCTGACCACCTCGATGCGCCGACCGTTGAAGTCCAATTCCATGGAAAGGCCCCAGGCTTGTTGGGTGGTTTTGAGCCCCGCGCGAAGCTCGGGTTGCAGAGGCTTGAGGCTGAGGATTGGCCAGCGGCTCAGGGTGACAAATTCACCATGGCCTTCGATCCAGGGGTAGTCGCCGTATTCGCCGCGGGTGGCGTAGTGGCTGAGTTTGGCGTCCTGAAGCAGGATGACATCGGGTTGAGTCTGCGCAATGAGGCTGCGCAGGGAGGTGTGGCGACCTTGGCCGCGATTCCAGCTCAGGAGGCGCAATTCCCCCAACTGCGGCTTGTGGCTTTGAGAGTCATGCGATGACCAGCCCCCGACCCAGGCAGCTCCCAAGATCGCGATGCAGAAGATCGCAATGCTGCGCCACGGAGACCAAGGCAGCGCGAGCAGGGCGGCGAATGGAAGAGGTAAGAAAAATAGATGAATTGGAAGGTAACCCAGAAAAGCCGTCAACGCATTGCTCTGAGCCAGCCAGCATACCGTGGCGCATCCCGCGCAGACCATGAGAGTGAGAGCGAGGAGGAACGCCGAAAACCAGGAAGAGACCCTCCTGATGAGAGGATCCTGATCCCGCTTTGGGGTGGGCAATTGCTCCGGGTGTACCGGTTTGGATTTTGATGCCTGCTCAATCCTTTTTCGCAGCAGGGCTTGGTCTTCAAGGTATCCCATTTGGCTTCAAGATGAGCGATTGGAACCCTTTGGAAGAGCTTCGGGGTCAACCCTTTTTGGGCGAGGCGTCGGGTGGGGGCGTTTCAGATCCTTCGACATCAAGAAAGAGCTTTTTCAGGCTTTCCGGCAAGCTGGGGTTGCGTGGTTTCTCGAGGGGCGCCGGGATGATCTTCGCAGGGGACTTTGGCATCTCAAGAGCCTCTTGATCAACGCCTTGCTGAATCTTCAGGCGCTTGAGGCCCACCGGCACAACGATCAGGGTGATCAAGATGCTGATCCCCAACGCCACGAGAGATTCGAAGATACTCAGGCCAGCGCGGGCAGGGACGGAGCGTGCCGGACGATGCATGGGGCCGAGCATAGGCTGTTTTCCACGGGCGTCAATTTGCATCCCAGATTCCTCAACCCAATGAATGGCTGTTCGACGCAGGTGCTTTGGGGAGCACAAAGAAACCGACAAGCAACTGATTCTTAGAGAATCACGGCTGTTTTGCTAGGGAAATCGCTTCTTTACGCCGGGCAGAATCTGGGTATTGTAATCTGTTCCCCCCCTGTCTCTGAAACCCTGATGCGGCGCTTCATTTCCAACCTAATCAGTCTTGAGCCTCAGAATAGCTCAAGTCTGGTGATGCTTGTGGCGCTCGGGCTTTGGATTGTGTTGTGGGCTTTGTTGTTGGCTGATGTGCGTCGCAAGGATTGCCATTGGGCAATGCGGTTTCTTTGGATCGGTCTGGTGAGCATTCCCGCGCTGGGTGGAGCGATTTATGCTTTGCTTGAATTGATGAATGCCGATTGGAAAAGCGCCCTGCACTGGAAGCATCACGATTCGGCGCGGGAATCTCAAAAATCTACGAGTCATCGCTAAGCAGAAATCCCGATGTTCAAGAAACGCTTCAGAATTTTGCCCAGCTTCTGCTGGCTGTTCTGCTTGCTATCTTGCTTCGGCCAGGCTGCGCAGAATGTCGAGACTGAGGCGTTGAGTCATCTCGCCTCGGATTATGCAGAATACGAGTACGATCGCGGCACCTTTGTCAGAGTTGGGGAGGCGATGGTGAACCGAACTGCGTCAGTGGCGCAGAGCATTGCCACATCGCTTGAGACGGCCGCAGAGGTGGTGAACCGCATCTCAAGTTTTGGCGTCATGACTTCCGGCCGCGATGCCGCGCTGGGGATTACTGGTGGTCTGGGCAGCCAAATGAGGGGTTTTGTTCCCCTTGGCTCGACTCCTGGTGGCGTGCGAACCCACAACCAACGGCTGTCGCTTCGGCTTGGTCCGCTGATGATGGACAGCTTCACCCTTGGTGTGGCAGGACTGTATTCCGAATTTGATGGCGGTTTGCCATGGGTCTTCGCGCCGCCGACCAATGGAGACAGCGAGCCCAACTTCTCGTCGATGGTCTGGCTGCATTCCAGAGCAGGAGTCGTGCTCAGTGATCGCCTGGCCCTGACCTTCAACCCCTCGGTTTATTATCTGCCCCTCCAAAACAGGGTTGGCTGGTGGGTGATGGGGCCGACTACGGGGCTGTCGGCAATGCTGGCGCCCAATGTGATTTTTAAGGGAGCCTTTCGCTCGCGTCTGACCGAAAACCTCAACCTGGTGGTCACCGACAGTGTCACCGCACTTTACCCTCAGTCCCAGTTGTTGAGCAACATGCCCTATGTCATGGCGCAGTACGGGGACATCAGCCCCATTGACTACGCTGGAAGGACATTCTTCGGCAGCGGAGCAGGCGAGCAGCTCGACTGGGTTGGCTCCGGAAGGCTCGGCGCTGGAAGGTTGTCCTTCAGACCCGAGAATGTCATCTTCATGAACCACCTCAATGCAAGGGTGGCGGGCAGGCACTCCAACTCCATAACCTCCAACACCTACTACGACAGCATTGGATTTTGGGACCACAATTTCAAGAACTACCAGAACTGGCAGGCGCTGGGCACGCTCTGGTTGCAGGACAACCCGGCATTCAAGCCTCATGCGCGTTACGAGGCTGCCTCTCAGGACCAGTTCCGTTCCTACTATCAGTACGGCTATGCGGGGCTGAACAAGGCATTGGGTCCCAATCTGAATGCCCATCTCGGTGGGGGATGGCTTTGGTATACAGACACCCGCGGCAAGGTCTCGGACACCTGGCTTGGAAATGGAGGCATTCATCAGCGCCTCGGTCGTTACACCCATCACGGACTTGAGGCGGGCCGCGGGGTCATGGGCAACATGTTGTCACGCAATCTTGCCAATTACGCCTACTACTACCTGCGGCAGGTGGTTGGCCCCAGATCTGAGATGGTGGTCTTCGCCCAGAAGGCCAATTACGATGCTCTGAATCTGTCGGGTGTGGGCTGGGCGCCACGCCGTTCCTCCGCGGTTGGGTTAGCGCTCCTGGCCACCCCGACATCACGCTTGAGCATGATGCTCGGAGCCACCATGGAAAAGGTAGACTTGAAGGCCTACGACGATGTCGCTTGGGACAACTGGCTCTATCAGTTCATGCTCAATTACCGGCTCACCAACACCCTCTTTGCCAATCTGTATTATCAATACCAGGACCTGAGCACCGAAAACGCACAGCTTGGCGACTTCTCCGAGCACACCCTTTACATGGGCCTCAACAAACAGTTCTGATGCTTCGCAGTCGCGGCGATTTTCCAATCTGCGTTCCCCCACCGCCTCAACCCTCATGACATTCAAAGCAGCAGTCCTTCTTGCGACCTTGGTCTGGCTCGGATTGACCTCCTGCAAGCTCTCGTCGCCACCTCCACGCGCCATTCCTTTCGCCGAGGGCGGAGCCAGGCCCACGCCATCGGTGGCCGGTGCCGTTGGTTTGGGGTATCGGGTCGCTGTGGGTGATACCCTGGATATTTTTGTTCTTGAGGACGACGAGATGAACAATGAGTTGAGCGTGCGCAGCAGCGGCGACATCATCTTGCCAAAGATTGGGCGCGTGTCTGTGGTCGGCTTGACCCTCTCCGAAGTCGAGAAGGCCTTGGTGGCCAAACTGGAAAAGGACATCCTCAAAAAAGCCACCGTCATCGTTGATCCTGTTCGTCGCGGCGGGGCAACAACCGCGGGCGGGTCCGCCGCGAGCCTGACCGTGTTTCTGAACGGCAACCTGATCAAAACGGGGCGAATGGAAATCCCCTTTGTGGGCAATTCACAGGTCACTGCAATGCAGGCTGTGGCAGACGGCGGTGGCTTTGCCCCATTTGCGAACCGGAAGAAGAGCGCGATTCTGCGCAGGCTTGAAGGCGGTCGCACCCTGAGAATCCCCGTGGACTTCGCCGCAATCGAGCGCGGTGAGGCAACAGACCCTGTTCTTCAACATGGCGACATGATTGTGGTGCCGCAAAAGCTTTTCGGCTTCTGAGTTGAGAACCCCGAGGATTCGCCATGGCCAGCCCCAAGCGCAACATCATCACCTTTCAGGATCTGGTGCACTATGCCACCCGATTCACCAAGTATACTTACATCGCGCTGTTGCTGTGTTTGCTGGGTATCGCCGGTTCGCTTGCCTTCTACACTTACGGACAGCCCACCTACTACTCACGCTCTCAGGTTGCCTATTCCAACATCACCCTTCCCATTGAGTCGGAAACTTCGGACAAGGTTGGGCATGGACGGTATGCACAGATGAGTTTTGCCCTTGCCCAAGGCATGAACTCCCGTTGGCTCGTCGAGGCCACGGCACAGCGCTTGGGTCTGGTGGGTGAGGTCGGTCAATACGAGATGATTCGGGACCGCTTTGTGCCCAAGGTCATGGTCAGCATTCTGCCTGGGAGTCTGCTGCAAATCGAGGTGTGGTCCTATGATCCCCGCCTGGTCAAGGCTTGGCCGGAGGTGATGATTCAGGCTTACCGGGATTCCACGGTCGAGGCGAGGGCGAGGCACCGTGAGGTGGCTGCGGAAACCTACACCGAGGAACTGCAACGACTGCGTGAGCGCATCCACTCCGACAACAGCAGTCGCAGCAAGTTCGAGGAAGAAAATCAACTCATCGAGCAGTACATCAACAATCAGGGAATTGAGGCGGTGCCTAGTGAACTGCTCACGGTCAAAACGCGCCTGGACCTGATGGCTGAGGTTGAATCCATTCTCGCCGACCCTGCCTTGAGCGTCATTGAGAGAATAGCCACACTGGATCGCTTCAACGCCACCCCTGTGCCGGTTGGAACCATCATCCGTCGTGGCGAACAGGATCCCCTGGTGATGCGAGTGCCCTCCACGCTTGGCGGCACATCAACGGCCCTTCGCACCGACTCCCAGTTGGACGACGGGCCCATGCTTGGCATCAACGGAATGCCATTGAAGAACCAGACCCAGATCGTGCTGCCCTCAATGGTTGAGCAGATTGAGCCCTGGCGAGCCACGGAGCGCGAGGCAAGGGCGCTGGATCTGGAGGTGGAGCAGCTTTCCCGGCGGTACCTGCCCAATCACCCTCAAATGCGGGAGCTGCGAGAAAAAAGGGCAAGGCTGATGCTCTCACTGGAAAAAGAGTACACCACGATGCTCAACAACTTTAGGCTTCAGGCCTCGCAACTCAAGACCAAGCGCGAGGAGCTGCAGAAGCGCCTTCCCGAGTATCGCAAGGTCATCAATGATTTTGATCAGTACAAGAAGGAATTCTCCCTGCGCAGCGGCAGCAACATGCTCTGGGATCAGGCATACACCACACTTCAAAGACGGCTCACGGCCATGGAGTACACTGGAATTGAGATGAAGGTGGAATTCGAGTTCAAGGGGTTCACCCTGCTCAGGGACCAGGATCCCATCACGCCCAGCAAGCTTAAACTCCTGATCTACGCGGTGGTGCTTGGCGTGGGGCTTGCCGGGGGCTCCTGTCTGGCGATGGAGCACTTGCGATCGACAACCTCACTGGTGGTGGATACGGAGAAAATGACCGGACTCAACGCCCTTGGGGTGGTCCCCATGTGTGGGGTGGAAAAGCTCAACGCCTTCGCGCCGGCGACGGCGGGAGAACACATGCAGCTCTCGGAAACCTTTCGCATCATCCGCTGCAGCATTCCCCTGCATGTCTCGCCACAAAACCCCTGTCAGGTGATCATGGTTTCCAGCGCGAGGCCCAACGAGGGCAAGACCACCACCAGCAGCCTGCTTGCCCGCTCCTTTGCCGAGACTGACCAGCGCACTCTGCTCATTGATGCCGACCTGCGTCGCGGCCGAATCCATCGGCAGTTCGTGCAGGAACAAAACGAGGGCATGGCTGGTTATCTCAGCGGAGAGGTCACTGATCTCGACAAGCTGGTGATGAAGACGCCGGTGCCCAATCTCGATCTGTTGTCTCGCGGCAAGAAGTCCTTCACGCGCTTTGAGGTGCTCAGTTCGCCGTTGTTCCGCAACCTCATGGCCGAACTTCGGCGTCGCTATGATCGGATCATCATCGACAACCCTCCACTGCTTGGCTTGGCGGATGCCCTCATGGTCAGTGGGTCCGTGGACGGGATGGTGATGGTGGTGCGCGCCGACCGCACAACACAGCGTGACATCCGCACGGCCATTGAAATCGTGCAGGCAACCCAAACGCCAATCTATGGCTTTGTCCTCAACGGCGTGGATTTGAGCCGATTGGAGAATTACTATTACTACACTTCGTATTATCCGAAGTACTACGATCCGACTTACCTGCAGTTGCCGCCCGTTGAAGCCACTTCCACCTGAGGCTGGGCATTCAAGATTCTGACCTGCCGTGGATTACGTGTTCATCTGCGTCTCGGTCCTGTTGTGGCTGATCCGTCCACAGGACTGGATTTCCGTGATTTCTGGAATGGGCCTGATGACCTATGCCATGTTTGGCTCGATTGTGGGGCTGTGGCTGCGCGAAGGCGGAGTGAAGCTGAGGCAGTTTTTTCTCTCGCCGGCAGATGCCTTCATGGCGGCATATCTGGTATGGATCGTCTGGGTCACGGGGGACTACCTCAATACCGCCAAGGCTCTCGTTCCGTACGCCGGCTTTTATTTTGTCACGGCTTTGGCGCTCCGGGATGTCCGGAAAATGGAGTGGTTTTTCAATTGCTGGGCGATTGGATACGGGGTGGTTGGCCTGCTTGCCGTCAGCACGCTCTGGGGGGCTGAAATCGTTGCTGGAAGTCAGCGAATTACCGATTCATTTGGCGGTCGGCTTTGCCTCAATACCTGGATCTTCAACAATCCCAATGCACTGGGCCATGGCATGGCCTCTGCGCTGACCTTCCTCTACCTGTGGCTGGTGTGGCGCCGCGGAGCGCTCTTGAAGCTGCTTGGCCTGTGTTGCCTCTGCCTGATCCTCACCGTGCTCTATGAGACTCAGTCCAAAGGCGGTTATCTTGCGGCGGCGGGCGCGGCGTTTTGCATGTTTTTGTACGGCAAGCGACGGGCGGTGCAGCTCTTTTCCATTGCCGCCATGGCCACGGTGGGTCTTGGCGCACTGAGGTTGCTGCCTCGAATGGACAGCCTGACCGCATCTGAGGAGGGCATTCTCGGCCGATTTGCAATCTGGCAGATGGCTTATGCCACGATGGAGGAGACGGTGACGGGACAAGGTTGGCGCAAGTTTGAGGCTTGGATCATGACCCCTGATTCAGGGTTGATTCGCAAGGCAACGCACGGTTCCTATGTCAATGTGGGTGCCGATCTGGGTTACGGCGGACTGCTGATCTTCATCGGTCTGCTTTACGCAAGCCTGCGCACAACCATTCAGGTCAGATTGCACGAAGACGATCTGCGCACGGAACGGATTCGGCGTGCCTTGATGGCTTTGATGGGCGCTTACGCAATTTCCGCGTGGATTGTGGACCGGGCCTATCACATGGACATTTTTATGCTTGCCGGCGCCGCAGCTGCTTTTCACCGCATGCTCACCGTAAAAAAAGAAAAGCCTGATGAGTCCGCGACTGCGGATTTCAGGCCACCACCAGTTGACGGACAACGCCGCGAGGTGATTGAGGAGGACATTGGTCTTGCTTACGCCGAGTTGCAGGAGTTGCCCCCGGAGGAGTTGCCAGTCGAGTTGAGGGAGAGTGCGCCGCTGGGGTTGCCGTGGCGAAAAATCAGAGTGGCTGATTTGGTTTGGATCGGCCTTCTCTGCATGCTTGCGATTGAAATCTGGACGCGATTCATGCGCGGGTACCTGCCCATCTGAGCGCAGGGCAGTGCACGGATGAGGTCGCTGCCTCGGCCCTTCTGCTTTATGGCATGGCTAAAGGCCATGCAGGGTGTGGTAACACTGCTGGTAGCGTTGAGCCATGGCGCTCCAGGAAAAATGGCTGAGGACACGCTGACGGGCCCCCTCGCCAATTTTGGATCTGTGCGTGGGAGGCAAGTCAAGAACCCGCCCAATGGCGGCACGCAGCAGGGTCACTTGGGACAGGTCCTCAATCCAGCCGCCCTCTTCTGGAGCACCCAGGGCCTCCTGCGCGCCGCAGACCCGGTTGCTCAAGACTGGACAGCCGCAGGCCATGGCCTCGAGTGTGGCATTGGAGAGCCCTTCATTGGCGGAAGCGACAAGCAAAACATCCATGGCCTGATAAAAAGTCGGCATGTCAGACTGCAGACCCGCAAGGGTGATGAGATCAGCGTGAGGGCTGGCGGCAACCGCTGCATGAACGCGCTCGCGCAACGGGCCGCCATCGCCCACTAGCAACAACCTCAGGGAGCGTTGGCGGGGCTCGAGCGTCTCAAAGGCGGAGATGACTTCGAGGTGGCGTTTGAATTCGCCAAAGCGGGCCACCACCCCGATGACGGTTTCGTGCTGTGCGAGCCCGATTCGTGCCCTTGCAGTTGGGCGTTCACCGGGCAGGAAACGGGTGGTGTCTACGCCATTCTGCAACACCATCAGGCGTTGGTGGTCAAAGCCCTGGGCTTGGAGGTCGCGGAGTTGTTGTTGGCTGACGGTGTGTACCGCGCGGCAACTGCGATAGAAGCAACGCCTCAACCAGCGGCGATGGGGTTTGAGTTCACTTTGGCTGCACTGCGCGTGTTCACCGTGGAGGATTGCTGCGCGCCTGCCGCCGAGGGTGGCTGCATGGGCATAGACAAGCGGGCCCCAGTTGTGGGTGTGAATCAGGTCCCAGTGTTGCAGTAGCAGTTGGTGCACCTGCCACAGGGCCGTGGCGCTGATGCCTCTTGGCTTGTTTCCAACACTCAGGGAGATGTCGGGCCTGAGGCGCTTGGCGTGAACACCCGCCTCGCTGAGGCAATGCACATGGAAATGGAATTCTTCGCTGGGCAGGCGATTGAGCAAGGACACCAACTGCGCCTCCATGCCTCCAGCGTTGAGGCTGTCAACGATGTGGAGAATCCTCAGCGGCTTCATAGGGCAGGTTGTTCCCATAGTCGCATGTCCACTGCTGCTGGCAGGCGTTGGCAGAGTTCCTCGTATGCCGGTTTGAGGTGTTGTCGTTGATCGGCCCGTGCAAAGACAGGGTGGGGCTTCCACATCGGAAGCGCCAACCCCTGGGTCCAGGGCAGACCGAGAGCGAGGTCATGATCCCTGAGTTGTTGCTCCAACAGAGCGATGGATCGTTGGTTGTTGGCATGCTTCAGGCACCACTCACGAGGCTGTTTCTGCGCGCTGCTGGAATGCAGATCCTGCAGGTCTGCGGCGAGGTGGCCGATGCGTAGTCTTGCGCCAGTCTGGGCATTGATGTAGGCCAACGGGCCGACATGCGCATCCTCGCGCATGGCCAAAGCCGCGCCTGCCATCATGGCCTCAACGGCCGCCACACAGCATCCTTCGCGTCTGCTGAGAATCAGGGCCACCCGACTCCGAGCCTGCAGGGAAGCCACTTCGGTGACTGGCAGGCTCTCGTGAATTTCCAGTGGCTGCCTGACCCCATATTCCCGTGCAAGCCGTTGCACCCACAGGCGGTGACGCCCCTGGGCGCTCTGGCCAACCAACACCACCCTCCAGTCCTTTGGCAGATCGTTGAGGAGATCAAACAACTCCCAGTGGCGTTTGAAGTCGCCCCAGTTGGCCACCATGAGCAGGTCAATGTCGCGCTGCCCAGCAGGTTGCGGATCGAAGCCGTCGGGATCCAGCCAATCGCAGGGCATGGTCAGCAGGGCGCTGAGACGGGGGTGAAATGCCTCGATGGCCTGCCGTTCCCCAAGATTGCAGGCTTGCACCCAAAGCCGGTTGCGGGTGTTGGCCAGCATCATGGCCAACATGGAGTAATCGGTGGGTGACCAGCTCGTGGAGAGAACGAGGTGGTAGTGGTCGTCAAGCCATCGGCGCTGCTCGGCGTCGGTGGCGAGCATGAGCTTGGCCCAGTTGTATTCGAAGGTCATCAACAGGACTCCGCGCTCGCCGCCAGACGATGGTGCTTTCAGCACGATACTGCGGCCAAGTTGCGGCCGATGACGATAGGCAGCCTGATAGCGTGGTGAGGTCGCCGCATGCTGCAGCCACAAGTCCGAGTCCTCAAATGCACCTGTCTGCTGCAGCCGCATGCTGATGGCGCGTTGCAGGCCGCAGTGAGTGGTCAATTCGTAAGCCCTCGTCATGCGCTCAGGGCCCTGCAGGGGGTGGGCAATGAGTCGGGCAACGAGCTCCCGCACTGGCTGGCAGTGTAGCAGCTCATCCTTGAGACGACGCTGCCAATGGGCGCAGCGGTTGAGCAAAAAGCGGTTCATGGAAGTGCGCTTTGTTTCTGCAACTGATCTGCCATGGCCTCGCAGGCCTCGAGCAATGGGGGTGCGATTGGCTCCGGCAGTGGGGCAGG
>Ga0222712_10004564_pt1 | contig 14441 bp, 16 predicted proteins | sample C33_657DmetaG_FD_165043 | JGI IMG/M metagenome (GOLD analysis project Ga0222712, IMG submission 165043) | Estuarine water microbial communities from San Francisco Bay, California, United States - C33_657D | ecosystem: Environmental > Aquatic > Marine > Unclassified | place: USA: California... | reverse complement strand
GTGGCCTAATCTACGGCTACAAAGACCAGATCTTCGGTGGAAAAGAGTTCGGCGATGAGTTTCTGCCAGAGGCAGTATTCAATTTCACACTGAATAGCGGTCAACAGCTCGTGCTTCTTCTCTTCGTGATTGGCTACGTCTCATTGGTTAAGTACTTCAGCTATGGACTTCGCGGTGAGCCATTCATTTCAAATGAAGAGGACAAGAAGCTCAGGGATAGCTAACTGAGGTTCTGATCAGCCCAAATCTCAATAGCACTCTTGATGTATTTGGCTAGGCCCGGCTCGTAGGACTCATAGGTTGCTTCGAATGCCGGGTCTAGGACATATGTCAGGGCTAGGGATTTGTAAGCCTGTTTGCTTGGTGTCCAGAACTGTTTGATGAAGGCGTAGTGGCCAGCAATTAGCTTCTGCACTTCGATGTCACTGAAGAGCACACCTTTGCGTTTTTGATCAGCGATTGCTTCAGCTATCGCATCATGTTGAGCTTTGTATTGCGCTTGCTGTTCTTCTGAATACGAGGCGTTGACGCCTTGTATTTGGGATGAACGTTCAAACATTTGTTACGGCTCTAAGCGGTTAGGTCCACGGAATAGGTAACCAACTTCACGAATGTTGGTTTCGTGCAGCAGCAGCATGACAACTCTCAGTAGTCCCATCCCGAAACCACCGTGCGGTGGGGCACCGAACTTGAAGAAGTCGATATAAGACTGAAGGCCTGCTGGGTCTAAGCCTTTGCTCTTAGCCTGTTCGATTAGAACATCCATGCGGTGTTCACGTTGCGCACCGGTGGTGATTTCAGTTCCGTGCCAGATCAGGTCGTAGCTCTTGGTAAGAGCCGGGTTATCAGCGTGACGCATGTGATAGAACGGGCGAACAGTTGAAGGGTAGTCGGTTAGGAAAACAAACTCGTGGTTATAGGTTTCCATCACGTGAGCTGCAATCTGTCTTTCACCTTCAGGGTCCATATCTCCGCCACGAGTAATTTCGTGACCACGCTTAGCGACAATGTCAATGGCTTCGGCTAGTGGGATTCTCGGGAATGGTGTTGTCGGAACTACAACTTCAAAACCGTAGAGCTTTTCAATTTCAGCTCCGTGCTTTTCTTTAACAGCTTTGATGGCTGCCACCATTAGGTCCTCTTGAATCTTCATGATGTCTTCATGAGAGTCGATATAGGAAACTTCCATGTCAACCGAGGTGAACTCAGTTGCGTGACGTGACGTGAAGGAAGGGTCAGCTCTAAATACTGGACCAATCTCAAAGATTCTTCCAAAACCAGCCATCATCGCCATCTGCTTATAGAACTGTGGTGACTGGGCTAGGTAGGCAACAGTTTCGAAGTATTCCAACTTGAAAAGTTCAGCGTTTGACTCTGAAGGCGATGACATCAACTTAGGTGAGTGGATTTCAATGAATCCGTTGTCAACCCAGTAGGTTCGCCAAGCATGTTCAATGGTGGTCTGAACTCTGAAAGCTAGGTTCATCTCTGGACGGCGAAGATCGATGAATCTCCAGTCCAGACGCTTATCAATACCTGAGTCAGCGGCGATTGGGGTTTCTGGGTCAGCCAGGGTGATTACCTCAACGCTGTCTAGCTGAATCTCAATACCTCCGAGCTTTACGCGCTCATCGTGAATTAGACGGCCTTTGACCCAAACGAAGGACCCAGCACTCAAGGTTGAGACAGTATCGGCTAGAGCGTCAACTTCTTCTCTTCTCGGGTAGGTAACCTGAACCGATCCGGTCTCATCTCTAAGGATGATGAACTGGATTTTCTTCTGGTCACGCAGGGTCTCAACCCAGCCGGCTATGGTTACTTCACCATCGGCGCGGGCGGCCAAGTCTTTAATCAGGATGCGTTCACGCATGTTGTTTATCTTTCGGCTAAAACTGCTCTAAACCCCAAGTTTAGCGGGGAGTAGACTAGGGCTATGCCTGCCAAAAGAATTCATTTAGTTCGCCATGGCGAGGTATATAACCCTGGTTCTGTTCTATACGGCAGATTACCTAACTTTCATTTGTCCGATAAGGGCAAACTAATGGCTCAAGCAGCCGCTGAAGAATTACAAAAACAGGGCTTTCCAATCAAAGCCATCTTTACCTCCCCTTTGGTCCGCACCCAAGAGTCAGCAAAGCCAATCGAAGAGCTCTTCAAGCTTGATGCCAAGACCGATGAGAATCTGATTGAACCTTGGAATGTCTTTGAGGGTAGAAAGCTATCGGTCAAAGCAGTTGCCGTTAGACCGCACTGGTGGTGGCACTTCAGAAACCCAGCTAAGCCAGCCTGGGGTGAATCCTTCAAAGAGATCATTTCTCGAATGGAAGAAGCCATTCACGAGGCAGCCAACTCAGTAAAAAGTGGAGACGTAGTCCTGGTTACCCACCAGCTACCTATCTGGGTTATGCACCTACACCTAGCCGGCGAAAGACTCATGCATGACCCTAGAAAGCGCAGATGCTCGCTCAGCAGTATCACCAGCTTTGAACTTACTGACGGCAAACTAACTGAAGTTAGTTACCTTGAACCAGCAGCAGCACTACTGGCTATAGATAAAGGTGCGGTATGAAAAAGCTGATTGGTTTACTAATAGCGGCAGCACTGCTAACTACCACTGCTTGTTCTGAAACCCCTAAGGTTGATAACTCTTATCAATCCGGGGATGGCACTGTCACTGAATTCAAACCAGCAGATCGTAAAGCTGCGGTTACCTGGACTGGATTAGATAGTGACGGTCAGATTCTATCTACTGAGAATCTAACCGGAGTGGTTACTGTTTTGAACTTCTGGTATGCCTCCTGCACACCTTGTCGAGTTGAAACACCAGACCTGGTTGAGCTAAGTAAAACCTTCAGCGGTAAAGCACAGTTTGTTGGTGTCAACGTTAGAGATAGTGCTGAAACAGCTAATGCATTTAGAAAAACTTTCAAAGTTGATTTCCCAACCATCATTGATGCCAACAGTGGTGAAGTTGTTCTAGCTTTCACCGGCATTGTTACACCTTCAGCTGTCCCCACCACACTAGTAATTGATCGCAACGGTAAAGTTGCAGCAAGAGTTTTAGGTTTAGCTGACAAATCAATTCTGAAGACACTAATTCAATCAACCTATGACGAAGGTTTACCTGATTGAACACCATAGCTAACGGACCACTTTATCTAGCAATGCCAATTGCATTGCTAGCAGGTCTTGTTTCTTTTTTCAGTCCATGTGTTCTTCCCCTGCTACCTAGCTACCTAGGTTTAGTTTCAACCAACAGTAAGAACAGAGTTTTAGGTTCAGTTCTTTTTGTTCTTGGCTTCACAGTCGTATTCGTTTTTCTAGGTGCAGGTTTTGGTTCACTTGGAACTCTGGTTTACGGTGATGTTAAGAGTTGGATCCAAAGAATCTCTGGAGTCTTAGTTTTGGTTCTCGGTATTGTCATGCTCGGTGGTTTTGATTTTGCTCAACGCACCGCAAAACTAAACCTCAAACCTAAAGCAGGGCTCATTGGAGCACCACTGCTTGGTTTAGTTTTCGGTCTCGGTTGGACCCCATGTATTGGGCCAACCTTAGGAGCAGTTCTCAACCTAGCTTTTGATTCAGCATCAGCAGGCAGGGGAGCACTGCTAGCTGTTATTTACTCGCTAGGGCTAGGACTTCCATTTATTTTGGTTGCAGCTGGTTTTGGCTTTGCTACCAAGTCGGTTGGCTTTATCAAGAAGCACATCAGAGCAATCAACATCTTTGGTGGTTCAATGCTGATTGCTCTAGGAATACTGCTTATTACAGGGCTTTGGAACGATGTAATCAACTGGTTGATGGGGGTGACCGGTGGCTTCATCCCAGCAATCTAAGTACGTAGTTCGTAAGGAATACAACGAACCTATTGAGGCTCCAGATCTAACCATTAGGTCCTGGTTGCGTTGGCTATGGCGCCAGCTAACCAGCATGAAGATTGCCCTGTTCCTATTGCTGCTGCTTGCAGCAGCAGCTGTTCCTGGCTCGCTCTATCCGCAGCGAAGTGCTGACCCTAACGGTGTAGTTATTTACTTCAGGAATAACTCAGATCTCGCTCCATGGCTAGATAAGTTACAACTCTTTGATGTTTACTCTTCGAGTTGGTTCTCAGCCATCTACCTACTGCTTTTTATTTCTTTAGTTGGTTGTGTTCTACCTAGAGTTGCAGTTCACTACAAAGCGCTTAGAGCTGAACCACCAGCAGCACCCACAAACCTCTCGCGTCTTCCCGAATACAAGAAGACCGCTATTGATAAAGCAGATCTAAGTAATGCCATTGACTACTTCAAATCAAGAAAATTCAAAGTTGTTGTCAAAGGCAATGAGATTAGAGCAGAGAAGGGTTACCTAAGAGAAACCGGTAATCTCATCTTCCATATTTCGCTACTAGGTGTTTTGATTTCAGTTGGTTTAGGTGGAGCACTTACCTACTCAGGTCAACGAGTTCTAGTTGAAGGTGAAAGCTTTGTTAACAATGAAGCGGGCTTTGACTCTCTCTCCACCGGATTACTCTTTGATCCAAAGAACCTAACCCCACTGTCACTGAAACTAAACTCCTTCAGCACCACCTACGACTACCTAAACCCAAGCAACTACGCCAAACCAATTGACTTCATTGCCAAAGTAACTTCAACTGTTGATGGTAAGAAAACTGATTCAACTATTAGAGTCAACGAACCTTTGATGCTGCCAGCAGCAAAGGTTTATCTCACCGGTAATGGTTATGCTCCAGATCTTGTTATTCGTGATGCAAATAAGAACATTGTTTTTGCAGGTCCCGTAGTTTTCCTACCGCAGGATTCAAACATGACTTCACTCGGAGTTATCAAAGTTCCTGACGCACCAGAGCAGTTCGGCATGATGGCATTTTTCTATCCAACAGTTGGACAGCTAAAGACCGGTGCTCTTACCTCAACCCACCCATACACCTGGAACCCGATGCTCAGCATGAATGTTTTTGTTGGTTCACTTGGTTTGGAAAGCGGCATGAACACCAACGTGTTTGATCTAAACACCCACGGTATGAAGCAGGTAGCTGGTGGTAAGAGTGGGATTAAAGCTATCAAACTGACTGTAGGTGAAACTAAAACATTGCCGGAGAACCTCGGAACTGTTGAGTTCCGCGGTATCAAGAGATTCGCATCTCTTGATGTCACCTATAACCCAGCAGAACTATTTGTTCTCCTATTTGCCATAACCACCCTGTTTGGTCTTGTGCTGATGTTGATCATCCCGAGAAGGCGTATTTGGGTGATGAAAACAGCAACTACGGTTGAAGTAGCGGCCCTAGCTAAATCTAAGGATGAAGCACTCGGCAAGATTGTTAGTGAAGTAACTAAAGCACTCAAGAAGAAAAAGAAGAAATGACTGAAGTAGTTGAACTAAACCAAGAACTAGCCACTCTTTCCAGACTTCTAGTCCTGGGAGCACTTACCATCTATGTTGTTTCATTCCTGCTTTTAGCTTGGAGCCTTACTCAGAAGGTAAGTGCTGGTAAGAACGATAAGGCTGCCAACCTTGTCGAGAAGATCGGGCTTGGCGTTATGGGCCTAGCAGTTCTAGTTCAGTTCGTGGGTGTTCTAACCAGAGGTATCGCAGCTCACCGTGTTCCTTGGGCGAATATGTATGAATTCAGCATCACCGGTTCCTTCATAGTTACATTTATCTACCTAGTTGCAACCTTCTTCAAAGACATCAAATTCATTGCAACCTTCGTCTCAGGTTTTGTGGTTCTAATCATTGGTTCAGCCAACACACTCTTCTATGTTCAGGTTGAATCCCTTATGCCAGCCCTGCAGGACTACTGGCTGGTCATCCACGTATCTGTTGCCATCTTGGCAACAGCATTCTTCATGATTGCAGCAGCGTTAGCTGCCATCCTGATCGCTAAGTCAGGTAAAAGTAAGAGCAAACTGCTCAAAGTCTTCCCAACCGTAGAGAAACTCCAGAAACTCTCTTACCAGTTCAACATCATCGGCTTCATTCTCTGGTCCTTCACCCTGATAGCCGGCGCTATCTGGGCAGATAAGGCTTGGCACAGATTCTGGGGCTGGGATACCAAAGAAGTTTGGACATTCATTATCTGGACCATCTACGCTGCTTACCTTCACGCCACCACTACCCGTGGTTGGGAAGGTAAGAAAGCAGCCTGGCTAACCCTGATCGGCTTCACCGCAATCCTCTTCAACTTCACCATCGTGAACCTATTCTTCAAAGGATTGCACGTTTACTCAGGTCTATAAACCAGCTGACCAAAAGTTACTGACCTGTCACCGTTTGGTGACAGGTTTGTCTTTGGCCGGGTGTATTTTTGGGGTTGAATAGTTGTTTTGTTTAGAGGAATTCGAAATACATGAAAATAACAAGAGTAAATAGATTCGCTTTTCTCGTTTTACGGAAATTAGCATTCCTGCGCAGCTCTCAGTCTCCGTGGGCCTGGAAAGGTTCGGATATTTACTCATCCTGTTTTTCACTCGTTTTGCAGGCGCTAGTAGCCGTCTCATTGGGCTGGGTTTGGGCTAATCAGGCTGCGGATTACCATCTCGTGAGAGCAGGCGGCTGGGTTACCTACTCACACTCGGACTGGCAATTGCAGGGTTCCGACCTGATTTTCAATGTACTTTGTTATCTTTCGATAATTCTTACATTAGGAGTTAAGACTACATTTATGTACATCGGACAGGAAAAACTGAAAGCCAGAGCTGGCTGGGGTTTCTACACTCTAGTTGTTTTGCTACTGGTAGTGATTGGGTCAGCCTTTCTTCGACATGCCCAGCTAAATCCTCCGGATTACCCGCTTTTTATTACCGACAGTTTTGAGTTCATGCTGGTCTGGACTCTTTTTGCAGTAATACTTTTTCCGGCCATAGAAATACGTATCAAAACAAAAAGCTAGAATCTAGAGCTCAGAATTTTCCTGATTCTATTTTCAATCCCAACTTAGTTGGAGTCGGTAGCTAGGCTGATATTTATGTCTCTCAGAATACCTGTGCCAAATCCTCTCCTGGTGAAAGTTTCAATATCGGCAATGTTGTTAAGAGGGGGTCAGCCAGAAATCTCTGGAACTGAATCTAGGGTGACTGCAAAAGCGATCTTGTCGTTCCTCATCGAATCCATGATGTGCATTCTTGTAGCTTGGTCGCTGGTTAATCTATCTGCTGATTGGGGGCTGAAACTAACTTCGACTCGGTCTAGCCATATGGATTGGAGCTTGCAGACCAAGGACATCTTGGTGAACCTACTGATCATCGGCACCTGCATTGTCGGGCAACTGTTTAGATTCACTTTGAACTGTCTATCAGACAAAGATGCTCGGGAACGATTTTCTAAGGGTAAATTTTTCTATTTACCTCTTGTCTGTGTAATCGGAGGTCTACTAGGAATATTCGTTAGATTAAGTGTTATTCCGACCACCTCCTACGATTTATACATTCCTAACGCAACTATTTTTGCTTTAATTTGGATTCCGCTATCTATTTTTCTCTTTGTTGGCTATTTAGGCTTCTGGAAGCTTTTATTTACAACTTTATTCTCGAGAAAACAAAGATAACTTATTTGGGTTGATGCAAACCAAATCTTTCTCGCGATAACTGGCCTGTCGTCTGTGCCCCCTTCGTTGGAGGAAGCACTCCTAGATCAACTTAAACGCTCGCGTAAGACGACTTATCCACCGTTGAATTGTTGTTTCATCGCCGCTCAACAAAAATAGTTTTGCGGAGTTGAGAGATGGGTGTGTTACTTCTATTTCTCCATCAATGGGTATCAATGGTTTGTCTGTAACATCCTCAGCCAAAAGTGCTGCTGTTCCTAGCCCCGAAGCATAAGGTGACTTCAGTTCCGCTGCTAGGAATGCACCCATTGAGAGACCTATAGAGGTTTCTAGGGCACTGGAAACTACAACTGGTAGGCCTGCTTCTTTAGCTATTGCTATTGCGTTGGTTATGCCGCCTAGGGGTGCTGCTTTTAGGACAAGTATGTCTGCTGCGTTTGCTTGGGCTACTGCTAGAGGATCACTTACTTTTCTAACGGATTCATCGGCGGCTATTTTGATGTCACCTAGTTGTTTTAGTTTCAGTTTTAGTTCAGCCATCTCGGCGATGGTTGCTACAGGTTGTTCTAGGTATTCCAGGTTGATGTTGTTCTTCAGTAAGTATTCAGAGAGCTTTATTGCTGTTTCTATATCAAATGCACCGTTAGCGTCCAGTCTGATTCTGGTCTCAGGGTAGAGCTCTAATACCTTATTGATTCTTCTAAAGTCATCTTCAAGGGTTTGACCTTTTTCGGCTACCTTGATCTTTACTACTTCAAACTTGCCGAAAGGCTCTAGAACTTCTTTGACGTTATCTACTGCAGGCAAAGTTGCATTAACTTTGACTGTTTTAGCCTTTGGTTGGAAGTCGGTATAGGCAAACTCAATTGCTGCCTTTAGCCAGACAGCTGCTTCTTCGTCTGGGTATTCAGGGAATGGTGACCATTCGGCCCAGCCGTAAGGTCCTTCAAATATCAGTACTTCTCTAGTGGTAACCCCACGGAACTTGATCCGCATAGGGATAGACAGGACCCTGGCTGAAGCTAGGACCTGTTCTTTGATTTCTGGGGTTATCTCCACATTGTTAGTCTAGGAGTATGGCAAACAACGTTTCTGAGCTCTTTGATACTGCTATTTGGGCTGAAGTACCAGGCTTTACTGACCTGAGTGACATCACCTATCACAAGCACAAGTCCCTAGGGATGGTCAGAGTTGCCTTTGACAGAGCAGAAGTTAGAAACGCTTTTAGACCACAGACCGTTGATGAGCTAATCAAGGTGCTCACTCACGCTGGATCTGATTCAACTGTTGGTGTTGTTTTACTAACCGGTAATGGTCCTTCTTCTAAAGACGGTGGTTGGGCTTTCTCATCTGGAGGAGACCAGAACGTGCGTGGTCGCGATGGTTATGAGTATGGAGATGGAACATCTTCAGGTCGTCTTCACATTCTCGAAGTTCAAAGACTTATTAGGTTCATGCCTAAAGTTGTTATTGCTTTGGTTTCAGGTTGGGCTGCCGGCGGTGGTCACTCACTAAACGTTATTGCTGACCTTTCGATTGCATCGAGAGAGCATGCAAGATTCAAGCAAACAGATGCAGCTGTTGGTTCTTTTGATGCTGGGTATGGTTCGGCCTACCTGGCTAAACAGGTTGGTCAAAAGTTTGCTCGTGAAATATTCTTCCTCGGTGAAGAGTATTCAGCTCAGCGAGCTCACGAGATGGGCGTTGTCAACAAGGTTGTTGCTCACGCTGATCTGGAGAAAGAAGGAGTTGCCTGGGCAACCGAGATTCTTTCTAAGTCACCGCAATCTATTCGCATGTTGAAATACGCAATGAACATGGTTGACGACGGTCTAGTTGGTCAGCAGTTGTTTGCTGGCGAAGCAACCAGACTTGCCTACGGCACTGATGAAGCAGTTGAAGGGAAGGAAGCTTTCTTGGAAAAGAGAAAACCAGACTGGTCTTCATTTCCTTGGCACTTCTAAACATGACTGAAGTTGTAATAGTTCCGGCTAACGATGTTGTTCTTGCTTTAGAAAAACTTGAGTTAGCACTAAAAGGTGAACTAACTGTTTTTATTTCTGAGCGTGAAGTAAACGGTGTTAAACCTGAGGTAACTGAACTACCTGCAACTTCTTCGAACACTGCATTGATTATTGAAAGCAGTGGTTCGACCGGTAGTCCTAAAAAGATTTATCTAAGTAAAGAAGCTTTGATTGCTTCTGCTGAAGCTACCAAGCTAACTATTGGTGAAGGTCAGTGGTTACTTTCACTTCCAATCAACTACATCGCTGGGGCTATGGTGTTGGTTCGATCTATCCTTGCTGCAACTAAACCGGTAGTTATGAATACCGGTGTCTCCTTCACACCAGAAGCATTCTCGAGAAGTGCTTCACTGTTAACTTCTGAAGACCGTTTTGTGTCACTGGTGCCAACCCAATTGATGCGAATTAGAGAAGCCTGTTTGGAAGATAGTTACCTGCTATCGCAGATGAAGAAGTTCAAGTCTGTTCTAGTCGGTGGTCAGTCGGTTAGCCCTGAACTACTGGAATACTTCAGAAGTGCTGGGGTGAATGTAATTACCACCTACGGTATGGCGGAAACCAGCGGTGGTTGTGTTTATGACGGTGGAGCACTGACTGGTGTAGAGCTGAGGATCAACCCTGATGGAACCATTGCTATTGCGGGGCCAATGCTGGCTAACGGGGTAGCTGATGAGTCAGGGTTTATGAATACATCAGACCAGGGCGAGCTAGTTGATGGGTTCCTGAGAGTATTGGGTAGAGCCGACCGGGTTTTGATCTCTGGTGGACTCAAGGTTGGTTTAGATCAGGTGGAAGCAGTTGCGGCTTCTATTCCAGGGGTAGTTGAGGTTGCCGCAACTGCGTTGAATTCTTCTGAGTGGGGTCAGCGGGTTGGCTTGGTTTATGTTGGTTCACCTGAGGTTGCCGATTACATGGCAGCGGGAGTCTTTGAACAATTAGGTTTAGCTGCTAAACCAATCAGAGTTATTAGAGTTGATCGACTGCCAAGATTAGTTAGCGGTAAAACAGATCTATTAGCAGTTAGCACTTTATTTGAGGGAGAGTAATGAAGGTTTGGCTTAGAGGAGCAAGACTTCGCACCTTGCCACTGGCAATTGCTCCAGTAATCATGGGAGCGGGAACCGCTAATGCAGCTGGTTTATTTAATCTTCAGTTGGTGCTGCTTGCTTTAGTGGTTGCAGTCTTCCTGCAGATCGGTGTCAACTACGCCAATGATTACTCTGATGGAATTCGCGGTACCGATAAGAATCGAGTTGGTCCAGCAAGACTGACCGGTGGTGGTTTAGCTAAACCAAAACAGGTGTTGTTTGCAGCTCTTATTTCATTTGGTTTAGCTGCTGTTGCTGGGCTAGTCGTTACGGTCATGACAGAGCAGTGGTGGTTTATTGCTGTTGGTGTTCTGTGTTTAGTAGCTGCTTGGTTTTATACCGGAGGTAAGAAGCCTTATGGTTATGCCGGTTTAGGTGAAGTAGTTGTCTTTTTATTCTTTGGATTAGTTGCAACCATCGGTACCGATTACATCCAGGTACTTGACTGGAACCCGCTCGCTATCTTTGCTGGTTGTGCAGCTGGTTGTTTTGCTGTTGCAGTATTGCTTATCAATAACGTGAGAGACATTGAAACAGACAAGGTGAGCGGTAAGAAGACACTCTCGGTACGTATTGGTAGAAAAGCATCACTGTTTATATTCGATTTACTGCTGATTGCACCGTTTGTGATTGTTTTTCCAATCTGGTTGGTGGCCCCAGCAGTATTCCTAGTCAACCTTTTGTTGCTGCCGGTGATCTTTATCTTGATTGTTGCTAATACTGCTAAGGAACCTAAGGACTTGATTCGAGTGCTTCAGCTAACTAGCTTTACCAGCTTGCTGTTTGCGATTGGGTTTACCTGGGGTCTAACGGCAGTGGTGTTCTAGTTCGCTAGATCGTCCTCAACCTGTTCGTCTTTGGTTTTCTGTCTTTTGCTAGCTATCTGCCTGCTCATCTCATCTCTAAGGTGAGACAAGAACACAATAGAAAAGGCAAAGGAGAGCATGGCTCCCAGGATGGCAGCAATAACCCAGACAACACCTAGTAATCCGAGCAGGATGGTTAGTCCTAGGAACATTCCTAGACGGTAGAGGGTGTATTTGAGCCAGACATTTCGCATAGCTTTAGTCTATGTTCGGCTTTTGGTTAGAGTTAAAGCATGAACCGCATCGAACTAGCCCTTATCGCAGCATCCGTAATCTTCCAGATCTTCACCACTGTCTATGCAGCCAGTGCTGATCCTCGCCAGGTCAGGGTGCTACCTAAGTTCGCCTGGGTTCTATTGTGTTTGTTTGTTCCAATTATCGGGGGACTCCTATACATCACCATCGGTAGACCAATCGATCCAGATTCGGACCAGGGTGCCAAGCTTTCTAGACCTAAGGCTCCGGATGATGACCCTGACTTCCTGAGAGATTTGGGCAGCAGATTCAAAAACGATAAAGACAACAGGGACGGTTAGTTCCTTGTCGAGCCCGGCTCAAATCTTCTCCGCTAATTTAATCGCCCAGCTAGCCAGCTACGGTGTTGAGTTCTGGTTAGCCCCTGGCGCTAGATCGCAATCACTGGCTATTGCCGCAGCTCAGATAGCCGAAGGTGACATTGGTCAGTTGCACGTGAGAGTAGATGAAAGATCCCTCGGCTTTCATGCCCTTGGTGCTGCAACCACTGGTAGAGCCCAAGTGGTAATTACAACCTCTGGTACCGCTGTTGCTAATTTGCATCCCGCGGTTTTAGAAGCGCATCACTCCGGGCTACCACTTATCCTGCTAACAGCTGACCGCCCTGAAGAACTCAGAGGCAAAGGAGCAAACCAAACTACCAATCAGGTTGGTATTTTTGGTGATGCAGTTATCGAATGCATTGATGTTGCAGCACCTAGAGAAGATTCACTTGATTTAGCTCAGCAAGCAAGAGTGCTTGCTGACCGAGCCATCCACACAGCGATAAACAATCGTCAACCAGTTCAACTGAACCTTCAGTTTGTTGAACCACTGAGTGATGTTGAACCTGATGCCTATGAGATTTTTAAGACTCTACCTAGGCAAGAGGTCAGGAGAGAATGGGATACCTTTACAAAGTTTCCTTTGAGTAAGAATGCGGTTGTCATTGCCGGTGCTACAGCCCACGAATATGTTGATGAGATCATGGAGCTTGGTTTACCGGTATTTGCTGAACCAACTTCAGGGGTTAGACACCTTTCCAGTTCCATCCTTGGTTATCGTTTTGTTCTTGCTACAAACAGTCCACTGGTTGGTCAAATTGATCAGATTATTGTTTACGGAAAGCCAACTCTTTCCCGTCAAGTGATCTCACTTCTTCGTTCACCTAAGGTTGAAGTCATCGTTCGTCACAGTCAAATGGGTGACTTCCTGATTCCTGAGAACGCTAAAACTTTATATCAGGCTATCGAAAGCGATACTGCTGACCGTGCTTGGTTAGAATCTTGGCAGCAGGTTTCTATCGCTCTAACACCAGAACCAACTAATGCTTTCGATCGCAGAGCAATCATCGAGAAGGTATGGGAGTTAGGTCAAGACGGTCAACTGGTTCTGGGCGCTTCTCAACTGATTCGCGAAGCTGACCACTATGCACCGAGAAGAATGTTCCACGTTTGGGCTAACCGCGGGCTCGCCGGGATTGATGGAACCATAGCTACCGCTAGCGGTCTAGCCCACGCAACCAGCATGCCGGTTCGGTTATTGCTGGGAGATTTGGCCTTCCTGCACGATGTCGGTTCGCTGGTAACCGACCCGACTGAAGAAGAGATTGACCTTCAGGTGGTTGTAGTCAACGATCACGGTGGGAAGATCTTTGAAAATCTAGAGGTGGCGAAGACTGCCTCAAAGAGCATTTACGATCGAGTGTTTAGAACCGGGCAAGAGTTCAACATTGCCCAGCTGGCTAAGGCTTTTGGCTGGCAGTATCAGTTGGTTAGCAGTGCTGCTGAGTTAGCAGAAGCCCTGGAGCTGCGCGGTCGGGTAATTATCGAGGCAAGAATCGACTAGAGGTTTTCTAGTACTGCTTTGAACTTCAAGTTAGTTTCAGCAAGTTCCGAAGCTGGATCTGATTCAGCAACTATTCCGCAACCAGCAAATGCTCTAATGGTGTTACCGGTCTGCTGAGCACCTCGAAGAGCAATAGCCCAAACCCCATCACCGTTAGCCGAGACCCAACCGACCGGTCCTGCGTAGCGTCCACGATCAATTTCTTCTAAATCTTTAATAACTTCGAGGGCTTTGTCCCTAGGCGTTCCAGCAACCGCAGCACTTGGATGCATAGCTTCAAGCAGTTGCAGTGATGTTGCATTATCTTTTAGTTTTGCTGAAACATCACTGGCTAGGTGCCAGAGATTAGGTAGTGCCAAGCTGAACGGCATACTGCTTGCTTCAATCTCAATACACAGTTCACTCATGGCTGCGGTTAGCGAGTCAATTGCGTATTTGTGTTCGTCTAAGTTTTTATGAGAGTGAGCTAGCGCTTCACCGATCGCCTTGTCTACTTCAACATCGGTGCCGCGACCTGCAGTTCCTGCTAGAACCCTTGCACTCACACTCTTATTTTCTACTGAAAGTAAAAGTTCAGGGCTAGCCCCAAACATGCCATCGACCAGGTAGGTGTAACAGGAGGGATACCGGTTAGCCAGTTTTAGTAAACCTGGGTTTGGGTTAAAGTTATTTGCTGTTGCAGCCAAATCTCTAGCAAGAACAACCTTGGCAAGCTCGCCGTCAGCAATTAGTGCTTTGGCTCTGACTACATTGTTCTCGAAATTTTCCGTGCTTATGTTTCCCGGTTGGAATTCCAGGTGTTTGGCCTCTGGTTGTTCTTTGATCAGAGCTT
>Ga0222712_10004562_pt1 | contig 14446 bp, 21 predicted proteins | sample C33_657DmetaG_FD_165043 | JGI IMG/M metagenome (GOLD analysis project Ga0222712, IMG submission 165043) | Estuarine water microbial communities from San Francisco Bay, California, United States - C33_657D | ecosystem: Environmental > Aquatic > Marine > Unclassified | place: USA: California... | reverse complement strand
GTGTCGGACGGCTCACAAAAAAACGCCCACCCTTCGAATAATTGCAACGAGTACACGCAGAAATTAAATTATCTGGCAAGTCATTACCACCTTTTGATCTTGGAATGATGTGATCGACAGTTGTAGCATCTTGTCCACAATACTGGCAAACATATTGATCGCGTTGCAGGATCTTAGCTCTTATCTTACGCCATCGATCTGTGCTACCTGTGCTGCTTAGTGCTGATCTAGCCATCAATACCATCCTTTAAGTTTATGGTGTGCAAGCGCAGCGCAAGCGCATCCATCATACCTTGCATTTATGTACTTTAATCCAGCATCTATTTGTTTAATTGGATCTTTTTCTTTTGTCTTTAGAATCTGAAATAATCCATAAGCACTTGACTTAGGATTCTTGGCTTTGTAGTTCCATCTACTCTCTTTGAATACAATCTCATCTAAACAGTAAAACTGTTCAAAGTTGTAATTCATTTTATGAAATGTAATTTGTTTTAATGTATTAACTTTTATTGTTTGAGATTCAGCTCTTTCAAGGCCAACAATTTGTGCTACAAATAGAGCGAGCCCAACTAGCGTGCACCTTGCGAGCTTTCCGCAACGCGGCTCGCCTTTTCGCCTTAAGGGCGAATGCGATCTAGAGCGTAGCATACGATGTCAAATCACTTAATAAAACCGCAGGTCAGACGGCATGTTGTAATTCGTAGGTCATCGGTATCAATCCATGTTTCATCATAACCAGTTAATGTCATTTGCTTTTACCAGCCCATCCATCGCCCTTAAATGCAATTGCAGGAGCTGTAAATATCCTTGCCATAGCAATCTTGCATCTAGGACAATTCATACCCCCATCATCCTCTTTGTAAGTCCTATGAACAGATCCGTAAGTGCCGCATTCTCTGCAACTGTATTCGTATGTTGGCATTATTTACTCCTTATCAATTCGCAAGTGTGGCAGGGTTTTGTTTGCCATCTCCAGCCACCACACTTATCGCATCTACAAATCTCTGAGTCAGGAATATGTAATGCTTCAACCACATTCTTAACTCCTACGCATCCACAATCCATGCATTGATACAACTTGAATCCATCTGGTAAATCCATAGAGTCAAGCCATAAGAACTCTGTGTTGCGTTTGCAGCCATTACACTTGAACTGCGTGTAATTACTCATAGTTAATCAATTCGTGGCATTTGAAACATGTGCCATCTTTGAATACTCGGTCATCATCGCATACTTCGCATTTGATAATCGATTCCTCTAAATGCACACCATTATCATCCATGACCACTTGAAGGCCTTTTCCGTTTATGAAGGCAATATAACCCACGATCAATTTTCCTCAAAGTAGAAATGGCCTTGACTTGTTACTTTTGCCCATTTGGCATGTTCAGCAATTTTACCTTTACAAACATAACCCAGATATGGTTTTCCACCCTTGCTGATGCCCTGTTTCATGATATGGCCTTTTTCGCAACAAACAGGTGGCTCAGCTGGAGTTGAATTACCTATTGCATCAACAGCTTGTTCAACATTCCATAATGATGGGTCATCTTGTTTAGTTTCAACTGCAAATGAAGCTCTTAAAGCATCCTCAACAGCTGCTGATCTTGACCCTGCTGATCCGTAACGCCTTTCATGTAATTTCTTTTCATAGGTATTTGGCTCTGCTTTAACTTCAACCTTTTGCATATCATCTTTGGTTGCTGTTTTGTCAGATCCTTTAAGTAAGATTATTGCCCTTCCAAGTGCGGAAGTAGCTGTATCCTCAACATAAAACTTTTTCATGTTAGGGATGTAAGTTTCCCTTGATCCAAAGGCTATGTTAGAAACAGCTGGACAATTGTCTGAACTATCTCTCCATAAAGTTGCTTGAATCAAAATGTAACCTTCTTTTGGATCATGGCTAATTACTGATATATCAGATCGACCCAACGGGAAGTTACTAATAAACCATTTGTTCAAAGTAGCCACATCCTCATAATCATTTAGGTTAAAAGCCATTATTTTTCCTTCCAATCAAAATCGTTGTCTTGCATGGCTTCATGACAGGTTTTGGCAATTGCAAGATATGCAAGTGCATCTTTGTAATGATCGTCAATTTCTGGACTTTCCACACTCCTACTGATTTTGACAAGTGCCATCGCAACTGCAACTTGATTTGCTGTGATTGGATAACCAAGATAAGCAGACCAGAGCTGTGCAATACGCGAGTGCTGTGGCATCGGATGACCATATTGCGATCCGCGTGAGTGAATAAGGTTGATGGCATCATCAAATAACTGCTCAGTTTTTGTCATAATCAAAAACCGCTCTTGATTTTAATTTGCGTATATTTTCTTGATGTTCATTACTAGCTTTCCAACCAGCTGATCTACCAGCCCAATAACCTTTTTCGTAATGTTTTTCCATACGCCATTCATCAATAAAGTAAATGACCATTCCGACAAAACCTGCCAGAATCATCCAATAAATTGCATTTTCCATTTGTTGCTCCCGTTCCGCAAAACATTTGTTTGCGTTGGGATTAGTATGAACCTTTTTACTGACAGTTAAACAATTTCTTAGCGTGTCGTTTATAACGATTAGATAACGCCAATATCCTCAAAATCATCGATATGGTCATCAATCGTGCGGGGCTGATAATCTGTTTCACGCCCCATAAGTCCTACGATTATAAGTAAATGAGCCATCGTGATTAACAGGTATAAGCTCTACTTGATGGCCTTTTTTGCCAAAACTTAAAACTGTAAATCCCATGTTCCAGTCGGCTGAGTTATATTTTAGATAACTAGCCTTGCGCATGTCCATAAGATGACCGGCCTCAATGCCCCAAATCGTTGAATAACGGCCGTTTAAGCCAGTTTGGTGTCGGACTGCACCTTGCCTATGCGAGTGCCCACAAACCACGCTATTAGCCCATTTCTTGGCCAAATTAAGGCCTGTTATACCTGCATGCTTGGACATGTTGCCTTCGTCGCCATGAGCCAAATACCAGCCCTTTTCAAACTCATATGCTCTTTTATGGAATCGTATCCCTAAGCTACTGAAATCCATAAACTTGTCATAAGCCAATTCAGGCAATCCAATAAGTGATGGAGCACCCTTAAGTAAAGTCTGATAAATGCGATCTGTGTGATTTGATCTAACAATATCTGTCGTTCCTAAATCATAAAGAATCTCTTGGCCTAACTTGCGTTCCTCATCAAGTGTTTCAGCAAATTCTAATTTTGTGCCTTTTGCCCAACGCGACTGAGATCCGAGATCCATTTCATCGCCTACATTTAATACATAATCAAATTTCTCATGCTTTGCCATTTTAATAAGGTTGGCAACAGCTCTTGGATGGTGTAGCGGAATTTGTAAATCTGGCGTTATTAAATACCTGCGGTTGGTTTTAATCGTCATCCTCATCGTCAGTTGGATCTATGAAAGGAATTATCCCGCCATCGCCTACGATCCAATCAGGGAATGTTTTATGTTCAGTCATAAGCCAGAAAGCATGTTCAGGCGTAAATCCTGCTTTTCTAGCTGCTTTATAGCATTCATGCAAAGCCATGTAATGTTGATCGATTTTACTTAATGGCTCAGGAGTGTGGCGAACTACTCTCCGATTAACCTTTTTGCGTGGTGTGCGTTTTCGTGTGTTCGCCATAAAATAAATTATCGCCTATTAACTAAAGAGAACAGTTCATCAACACGCTGTTCTAATCTCAAACTTCTTTCATCAATTCGGTTAATAGCATCTTTAATCGAGCTGCCAGAATTCGGACGAAGTTCACTTAAAAAACTTTTAATAACCCATCGTAGAGCCAGCAATAAAGCGGTCGCGATACTGCAAACGCCAACGCCAAATGCGACTAATTCGTTTGGACTCATTTTTGACTAATGCCATAATCTACTTCGCTCCCTGATTTTGGATCTAACGCTTTTGCTACTGGAGCAACAACTGCACCAAGCAAGGTTGCATAAGCTGGATGAATGTCAGCCACTATTGCTAAAGCAACTGTTATTCCACTAGCTGCTACAGCTCTTAAATATGACTTAATTGCTGCTTTGTGTTTTTTAGTTATTTTCATTAGTTGCCTTTCAGTAGTGGGATGTCGAACTTCTCGCCAGTTTGATTTGGCTTAAAAGAAATATGGATGTGCTTATGGTGGGGATTTATCCCAGTATATTTTCTAAACTTCCAAAACGACTTTGCTGATGCAATTTTACCAGCATGGATTACATACAATAAACGCTTATCTTTTTTTGCTGCCTGTCGAATCTGATCTGCCAAATCGAAACTAATTCCTTCTTGGTCAGATAAGCGAGCGTCAATGTCGATGGCACATACCTCACCGCGTTCGTTCGGGTTATGCTGACTGACTCTGGCTGAATGACGAACATCACCAATCCATCCATCACTTGTGCGCTTGCGATCAGGGAAGCAGTCATTTACTTGTTCCCTAAAGGTTTCAGCAGCTTTAGATAACCAAGGCTTCATTAGCCAAGTAGCAATTGTGCTTCGTCAGCAGTAATGCCAAGTTTGTCAAGTAATGCTTGCTTTTCGGCTGCCTTTGCGATATTAGAATCAATAGCAATATGAGAATTCAAAATTGTTTGAGTTTTGCTTGCATCTTTTTCTTGAACATTTAACCATAAATCCCCATTACCATCAATAAATGGAAAATCAGTAATTTTTATTTTTGCATTATTTAATTCTGACAATAATTGTTCGCCATTTAATGTTTGTGGTTTATCAAATTTAATCATTTTATGCTCCTAAATATACTAAGCCAAATAAAACTGAACCAGCATCAGTTAATAATGATTGGGATATTCCTTGGGTTTGAAAAGTATTTAATCTAACATAATCTCCAGCAACCAATGAATAAATAATTGAAGTTTTAACTGTTGTTTTTGTGCTTGCTCCTGGAGTATCCTCACCAACCGCTAAATCAGTTGTATTATTTAATTGTATATATGCAACTCTACGACCAGTTGAATTTGTGTCATATCTAACTTGACCATATATAAAATATTTTCCATCTTTGCCAGATGGAATAGTAATCCTATCTGTATTTGTAACTGTGCTATGAAAACTATCGGTATCAATATGCTCATTTGCAAATGTAACAGCAGTAAGAGTGCTAGTGCTAATTGATTGACCTGCAGTTGAATATAATGAACAACCAACAAAGTTAGGATATGCTGAACCCCATTCAGGAGCAGTTGCACCAGAATTTACTTTCAATATTTGACCAGCAGTACCAATTGCTAATCTAGTATTAACATTTGCTGTTGATGAACGATATTCGATATCGCCAGCAGTTGTTGATGGATTAAGATTTTTTGTTGTTGTATCAATTGCAGTTCCAAGCGAACGAATCGCGCTGGCTCCGTCCTTAACCAACGCAGTATCGTCAGGTGTTGTCCAGCTATAATTGGTAGTGGTTGCCATTTTATCCTTTTCCTATGCGACTATTGTAGCGTATTCCCAAGTCAGAGTGTTGCTTAAAGTGTTCCAAGCCTCTGTTATTGGTGTGGTATTCCAACGCATCGCAACTTGGCTGTAAGCTGTTGGCGATAGCGTTAAAGTGATAAATAATTGATTAAAGCTTACTGACCAAGACCACCCCTCAACATAACCTTCAAATTCACCATTTGAGATTTGAGTTGGCAAATTTTTAAGATTTACTGGCATTCCAATAAATGTGCCTAGCAACGCATCACGATCAGCATTATCAATTTCTGGGTTATTGATTGGGAATGTTATTGTGTCAAATACTGGCTGCGGATAAGCGCGTTGGTTTATGTATCGATCGGCAACGGCTTGGGCATCTGTAGCATCATGCAAAACTGTGTTGATTGTTTCTGATTTATACCCATAGGTTGCAATTGATGTGGCATCGCTAGCTGTTTTTTGTGAACCAAAATTGTTGCCATAATTGATGTAAATATCGTTGCGAATGTCGCCAGCCCTTGTCGTAGTCCGTAATCCTCGACCTAACGCATGATTGGCACTTAACTCAACATAACCATTCGTAATTAAATAATTCTGCCTGTGATCGGCATCAGCATATCCAACATTTCCTTGATTGTCCTCATACAAATATCCAAATGCTGAATTGGCAATTTGTGCAGCTATATTGTAAATGGTATCGGCTGATGCTGATCTGTTTTCCATTTCATAAAGTCCGGGTGTATCTATTTCACCAAGTCCAACATCTTGAGCATTTGCCCATGTTTCAGTTGCATCATAACTAGACCAAGTTTCAGCTGCTGGCACTTCATTCCAACTGCCGAGCAATAAATCATCAAGCAAATCTAATATCTGATTACCATCATAATCTTGACTTAACACGCCATCGGTTACAGTTTTTTGCAGTTTAGCCAAAGCACCAAGAGCAATAATCTTATAAGCAATAACTGTGGCTCTTGATCCAGTATCCTCTACTTCAATTGTTAAATCGGTAATATTGCCACCAAATAGGCTGACATATGTTCCGCTGGTATCTTTGATTTGTAAAGTAATTCCATCATTTATATCAAAATCATATGTTTCATTATTTGGAGCAATAATTGTGCAACTAATATAAGATGCTGTTGGCTGTGAATAAACATCTTGACGACCTGCAAAATGAGTTAAATCGGCAATTGTTACATCAGTGTATTCGACACCTTCAACGCTTAATTTCCAATCACAATTAAATGCACTCATCTAGCCTGTCCAAATGGAGTTCCTACATAAACCCCACCCCTAGCTTGTGAATTGTTTAATGTGTTGACAATTGTTCTAGCTGTTCCTTCGGCATCAATAGCACCATTAACAGTGATGTTATATTGTGGATTTCCTGCGCCATAAGTAAATGCTGAGCTGCCTCTTGGAACTGATGGAACGCTTGATCGACTTGCAGATGGAGCAGGATTTGGTAATGATCCGATATTTACGCCCGGAATTATGTTAACAACTCTAATTAATTCATTTGCAAGTGATACAACCAATCCAATTGCTTCTCTTAAAAATGTAATAAATCCTTGAACAATTCCAATAACTGCGCTAATTGCTTTTCCAAATCCTTCAGCACCTCTTTGAGTTTCAGCAAGTCCCGCGCTTAATCCTTCATTTCCAGTTAATCCAGCAATAAAAGCATTAAGTGTAGGAATACCACTATCATTCAAAAATGTTATAAATTGCTCAACGGCTGGTAATAAAGCAACACCAAGTGATTCTTTGGCTTCATCAAATGCAACTTTAATTCGATCAATTTTGCCTTGAAATGTTTCCGCATTTTGAGATGCTGCCCCACCATATAAATCAGCCAATGCTTGTTGAATTTCTGTAAATGACATTGTTTTTAATTCAGCAGCTGATAATCCAATTCCTAATCTACCTAAAGCAGTTGTTTGTCCGTCATGAGCGCGACCTAGAGCTGTGGCGACTTGTTCAAGGTCTTTGCCTGATCCTTTTGAAATATCTAAAGCCAAACTTAATAATTTTTGAGCTTCTTCAGTTGATTTTGTTGAAACTGCCAATCTCTGCATGGCAGGGCGCAACTGTTCATCTGCAACTCCAGTCGCCAAAGATGTTTGAAGGATAAAGTCCTCAGTTGCCTTTATTTGGGCGTCAGTTGCCCCTGTGGCTTCTCTTAAAGCGTTGGCTAACCTTAATTGTGCCTGTTCATCCTCAATTGCTGCTTTGACCCCATCAATGGCTAATTTGCCTGCATAAGCAACAGCAGCAGCAGCAGCTACGGCAAAAGCAGCAGCAGCCTTTTTGCCATAATCGGCAATTTTGCTTGAACTTGTTTCAACTGATCCATCAGCTTCATTTAATTTCTTTTTAAGATCATCAATATCAGCTAAAATCTTAAGCGATAAAGTTCTGGTATCTCTAGCCATTATGCCCACTCATCCAATATGCGATTGTAAGCAGCTTCCCATTTATTGATTAATTCAGGCTGAATTCTGCGAAGGGTTGGATAAATGAACCATCCGCGAGATCCACGACCCTGCCTCCCTGAATAACTAGGGAACTGTTTGAATTTATTTGAACCAAACTCAAGACCGCCCCAAAGGGTTTGCGTAGTAGCACCACCTGAAAACTTTTGGCTTGCAAATCCGTATTTGAATTCACCAATCTTTGACGATTTAGATATGCGAACTCCGTCTGCAACTCTCTGAACTGCTTTGCCTGATTTTGTTCGTGTTGTAGCTGTTTGTTTAATTTCATTTGCAGCATAAGTCGCCAAAGCAAAAGATTCACTTCTTGCTTCCTCTGTGGCTTGCTCATCCATCGCTTTGAAAGCTTTAAGAATATCGCGCAAATCTGAACGACTATAAGCAATCGTTTCATTTGCCATACCTTTGCTCCAATACTTCTATTGCTGTGTAAATATCTTCTGTTTCAACCCATTCGCTCATTGGAATTTGTGTGGCTATTGCCAACTCAACCAATAATCGACTTACGCTTCCTACTGGATGACTTTTGGGTCAGCATCACCAACTTTGGAAACAATTTCTGCAACTGTGTCCATCCAAATTTCAAATGGTTTAATTGGTTTGCCAGCATTTTCTCTTTTGTTAGCATTCCAAGCCAAAAACATTAAATCCCAAATTCCAAGTTTTTCTTTTGCTTGGCTTATGGTATTTCCTGTTTCTCGCTCCCATTTTGCCCACTCAGGGGCTTTAGCAACATAAGTTACTTGTTCCCCTGAGTTATATGTAATTGTAAGTAATAGATTCATTTGTTTGCTCCCGTTTGCTTAATTAACTAACTGTTAATGTTGGCTTTGCTGTGCATTGTAAAGTAAAAGTTACTTCCTGTGCATCTTTACCATTTCCGTTTGGATTTGGAAAAGATGGATACAGATTACCTGTGAATACAGCACCAGTTGCAGCTGTAAATGTGTAAGCCAATGCTGTATCTGGAGCAGTTGCAGCTTTATCCCAAAGCAATTCGCAAACTGAGAATGTTGCTCCACCCGCTGATGCACCCCAATCGGCAAGAATTGTCAAATCTATTGTTGCATCATAATCGATTGTTTTGAATACACGACCATCAAGAGTTTCATACGCTTGACGATCGAGTGTTGTGTTTAACGCTACTGATAATGCTTGGGCATCATAAGACTTACTATCGATAGTAAGGCTCAAATCTCGCCCTGTTACAACTGTTGTTGGCACTTTGATCTCCTTATGTTTGGTTGTAGTAAGTCGAAACCCTAATATCTGCAATTAGCAGAGTTGATGCTCCTACTTGACTGACTGTTGGTCTTTCAACTGAACTGACTTCATATCCATTTGGGATAACTGCCAGAACACTCATTATTAACTGCTCGATATTGTCGAGCGATGCTGGATTGCTATTGTAAGCAACTGCAACTGTAATTGTCATGTTGATTTTGCATTTAATTACAGATTTGTTTATTAAATCAAATTCTAAATATGGTGAATCTGGAACTACGACCACACATGGGGGGATCGGACTTTCAGGAACAAAAGCATAAACATTTCCTGCAACTCCTGCTAATGCAGTTGCTAATGGTGTGCGAATTGATGACAGAATTGTTGATGGCATTTATTGAGCCATACTTTCAACATCAATATAAGGTCCAAGTAATCCAACGCAACGATTAAATAATGATCGACCCATTCTGAAAGGTGTAGCTGTAAAATCGACACCCTCTATTTGTCCTCCTGCTGCAACTCTTGATTGGAATACTTCAACTGATACAACATAGACAGCTGATTCAACACTTTTGTTTCCAACATAAGTTGATGCGCTAGAAAGGGTTGCAGTTCCGCTTGGTATAACATTTGCTTCATCCAAATCGGCATTTGTGATCGCAACTTCAAAGGTATATTGTCCAAGATTTGTATCAAGAACAGTTCTTGTTCCGTTGTAAGGACTTCCGCATCCTGCGATGACGACTGATTGTCCTTCGGTAAATTCATGAATTCCAAGTGTAGTGAAAGTGGCGACATTATTAGTCAGCGACACTTTTTGAATTGGGCTTTTGAATGTAACTAGCATTGGCAGAATTGTATTTTCTGCGGTATCGATTAGTCCGTTTAAGTAAGTATCATCATAAAGAGCAGACGACACACCAAGCACACTTCTTAACTGACTGGCAGTAATAATGGTTGGCATGTCGTCCTCTCTTAACTCCCATTTATAGCTGCCTGAGATCGGGAGCAACCTCAGGCATGACCTATTAGGTTAGGTTAAAGCGGCGAACTCCACCTGCGACCAAAACGCCACAAGCTAGATATCCGTAAAGCATTGTTTCAATCTCACCACTTATTACAACATTTGTTGAAAGTTGTAATGTTGGTGATTCGTAAATTGCAACAGCTGATGGAACTACAATAAATGCAGACTCATCAATTGAAGTTGAAACAGCCTTATTTGAAACATAAAGATCAAGACCCATTACATTTCCACGAAGGCTTTGTGTTGATGCTGAACCAGCAGCATTTTGCGGTTGGCTAGCAGAAAAAATTGGACGCTTGCTTGAATCTTGCGCACCAATTAACAGACCCCATTGGCTAGTTCCAGCAATATAGCGTGTTGCTAACTCACCTGTTGCAAGGTAAGCAGCTGGAGCTTCTGTTTTAACATAAGCAACAATTCCATCAACAGTTGCATCTTGTGCTGTTGCAGCAGTTCCACCAGCAGTAAGAGCTGCAATTACAGCAGCTTCAGTTGCACCAGCATATTGACGGCGCATGTTTTCAAGCATCGCATCATAAAATGATGGGTCAGCCCTATCAAATAGCTCAACGCTGTAGCGTTGCAAGCCACTGTATTTTTTGACTGTTAGATCGACATAACTGGAGATAATTCCGGTTTCGCTTGGAGCACCACCTTCAGCTGTTTCTGCAACTGATCCTGAAGTTGTAATCTTTGGGACTGAAACCTGCATTCCTGCGTTTGGCAGTCTGCGTGATCCGATTGCATCAATTGCAGCGCGAGATCCAATTGCTGTATCAACAACAGTTGAAACATATTGAATTGGCTTGAATGCTGGATTAGTTGTGAAAGAATCATCAGCGGCTGTTAATGCTTTTGCTGACTCTGCTTTTGCATGAGCAACATATTGAGCAGAATCAAGATTGCCCATTGATGCTTTGATTGAGTGCTCTAAATAACGAGCTTGTGAATTGATTGGTGAGCGTGGCTTTGTATAAGCAACTGGTTGAGTTGCTGCTACTGCCACTGGCTCAGATTTTGCAGCTTCTACCGCTTCGGTGGCGATAGGAGCTTCTGAGTTAGTGTCAGACACTTTTTCCTCCTGATTTGTTGTTTGCTCCTCAGCGGTTGCTTCGGAATTTTCTGGTTGCTCACTTGCAGCGATTTCGCTAACGCGAGCAGATTGAATGGCAGGTTCAGCGACCAAACTGACCTCCATGAGCCTAGATGCTTTAACTTGCATTACGCCTTTGTTGGTATCCCAGTCATCAACGACTACTCCAACGCTAAATCCATCGCGTAATCCTTCAGCTGCTTCCAATAATGAATCATCGCCAGCAATTGTTCCTGCAACCTTAAATGTTGCCTGAATGCCAGCATCATCAGCTGTAATATCTACTAATTTGCCAATTGGTCGCGTGCGATCATGCTCTAACAACAATTTAACTGGTTTGCTAAAATCAATGCTGTCTTTTTGAAATACTGTTGCTCCAGCACTTGTCATTCCTTTTTCATTCCAACTTACAATTGTGCCAGATATTGTGCGCTTGCGATTATCGGCAGCGGTAAGTGTTATTGGAAAGTTGATCTCTAATTTTGTACTCATCGGATCAAGTCCTCCTCCTCTTGTATTTGCTCAATGCTCATCGCACCGATTCTGTTTAGTATTTCATAAACTTGCGCTCGCTCTAATGCAGATCCACGCAAGAAATCATCAATATCAAATCTGACTTCAACACCATTTGGCACAAAATCAGACATTGATAATCTTTGTTCAATTGGTGTAATAACTGTTCTTAATGAAAAGTCAATAAGTGCTTTTCTTTCAGCTGTCATATTGCTATAAGTCATGCTTGTTGTTTCAGCACTTAAAAAACTAGCAGGAATGCCGGCAGCTCTGCTCAATTCCAAACTTAAGTATTGTCTAGCCTCATTTAATTGTAATTTAGCAGGATCAAATCCAAGTGTTTGTAATTCAACATCGGCATTTAAGAATGCGGTTGATCTTGTTGATCTACTTGCTTTCCATGATTCTAATAATCTTGTAATTCGCTCTGGAGTTAAATTTGTGCCATTTGATTTTAACACCATTGTAGGAACTGGCTCTTTAGCGTATAATTCAGCAGCTTTTTCTAATTCCAATGCAGCTCTGATTGTGCGACCTGCGCGATTTAATAATCCTTCATCAAGTCCATTAAATACAACTAAACTTCCAATTCCATATAATGGAACTTCTTGTCCATCAACTCTGTAAAATAAAATTTCAGTTTGATTTGCATTTAGTTGATAAGTTACACGATCAGGCGAAACTCTTGTCCATGCTCTAACTCTTGCGCCATCCGATTCTGAATAACTGTCTAAAACTTGTCCATAAGCAAATCCTGTAAATAATAAATCCTCAGCAATCCAAGCATAAGTTGCTGATCCTGCAATTCTTGGATCTGGTTGCATAATTACGCGAGATGGTCGTAAATGCTCTTTTGTGAAATGATTATAAGTTTCAATTGGTAATGATCCAATTGTTGAACAAATTATGTTTCTAGCGCGAGCAACTGATGGAACTGACATAGCTTGTTCCCTTGTAGCTGTTTGGCTGCCATAAAGCATTCCACCAATTGCAGCTTGTAAATTATATGGCGCATAAGAAGCAGCCACATCTGTTGATGGTGTAATTTTTTTATTTGTAATAAAACGATCTAATAATCCCATTGGTATAGATTATACCACTTTGTCCAAATTATGCTATTTGTATGTCAATTTCTGTTTCAGGTTGTGTCGCAAAATATGTAACCAAACTAGAAGCCACAGCTGCACAAACTGCAACTTTACTAGCCCGCCTTCCGATGATCCATGCCCCATCCCCATAAGGCAATTTTGCAGCGGAAAGTGTTTGCTGAGTCAGTTCGTCTTGACCAGCATGTTGTAATCGATGGGAATTGATTGCGCCTAACCACCGATCGCAACTTTCAGCATATATCGCCCCATCCATATCGGTAATGGGAATTCCAGCAGGAACTAACCGACTTGCGACAGCTTGTGCAGTCCTTTTGGAATAAGCGACAGTCTGAACATTGTATTTTCTAGCATAAGGAGCTAAATCATTTGCAATTGCCAAATCGTTTAAGCTGTAATCATTTGACCAAGTATGAAGCAATTGAATGTAAAATCTTTCACCCGATAATTTTTGAGCAGCTACTAATGCCGCAAATTTTCTATCTGGCGATAAGTCAAGTCCAAGCCAAGTAGGTTTGTCAGGGTCTAGTGGTATGGCTTCAACTTTGCACAATTCCCACTTTTGCGGATCAATTGCGCTGTTTATTGTATCCACCCATTGAGTTAATAATTCTGTTCGCACAATATCCTGCGGATCATTAATTGCAGCCTTAATGTTGTCAGGATGTATTGTCTTGCCTAAGGATGGGTTGGCTTGAGCAAATGCTTGCCAGTTAATATCACCTGACGGAAGGGTAATCGGTGCATCAGGCTCGGCACTCCACTCAAACCAACCAATCGGATCGTTGGTAGTGGCTGAAACCAACGCCCTCTCACGCAATTTGTTTAATACGACAGAATGCTGATCGCCAGCCGAGCTATAAACCCAAACCTGTGGATTCTTAGCACTCATCATTGAATAACGCATTGATGACCAAGCTTCCTCGTCTTTATATTCACGCAACTCGTCTAAATGAATACACTCTGGCTTGCTCAAACCTCTAGCTGCATTGTTGGCAGCCTTTACAACAAATCGTCTATTGCCAAATAGCTCTATTTCCTCAGCACCATGTTGCCAGCGTATCTTTTTAACTTCTTTTTCTAGCTTATCGTTTTGTTCAATCAAACTTACAATCTGTCTGAATGTTTCTAGTGATGTTGTAAGCCTGTGAGCTGATGCAAGTTGCAATCCCTCACCCCAAACAAACATGCCAGTTAAAATTCTAAGCATCATCAATGTTGACTTGCCATTTTGCCTGGACAAGCACAACCCGATCTCAGAGTGATGCCAGCGACCATCAGGTTTGACTTTGTGAGCATTAATCGCCACAAATTTTTGCCAATCCATCAATTCCATGCCAATCTCAGCTGCAAAGTCGATCAATTCTTGACCTTTTGATGGTAAATCATTGAGTTTTGAGTGAATACGCGGTGTTTGCACACCTCCTAAAGTCGATTCAACCAGATGCAGTTCGCTCATGTCCGATTTATCCTTTTTTAGCCATGACTGGTCGGATCGTGGCTTATTGATGTGTTTCGTGGGTTAGAAACCAACAG
>Ga0222712_10004561_pt1 | contig 14447 bp, 13 predicted proteins | sample C33_657DmetaG_FD_165043 | JGI IMG/M metagenome (GOLD analysis project Ga0222712, IMG submission 165043) | Estuarine water microbial communities from San Francisco Bay, California, United States - C33_657D | ecosystem: Environmental > Aquatic > Marine > Unclassified | place: USA: California... | reverse complement strand
GCCGGGGAGGAAATCACGAGCAAAGTCGCGCTCGCTCGAAGCGCCGTCGATCGCGCGCTCGCGCTCGCGCTCGCATTCGCATTCGATCGCGTTCGCATCGACTTCGGTCTCGATCGCGCGAATTCGGGAATGACGCGCGTGCGACGATGTCGCATGCATCGCGTTCGCGTTCTCGCGCGCGAACCGCCGCGAAGTCACGCGCGATCGACCGATCGATCGATCGGATCGGATCGATCGATCGTTGTGGACTCGACATCGTGATGATCATCGCTTCAATCGGCGGCATCTCGCGTTTGCATTCGGTCGAACGCGAACGCGGACGCCCGACGATGTCGTGCGACATCGCGCGCGAGTCGTCGTCGACCGCGCGCGCGTGCTTTAAAACCCCCGAAGGACGATACAACTTGGCGAAGGCGACGCCGGGCGCGGAGAGCGCGCGCGCGTCGACGACGACGCGATGCGAGAACGAAAATTTAGCGCGCGTTCGACGACGGATGACGCGCGCGACGTTGAGCGGTGTGGAGTACGTCGTGGTGAACGTCAAAGAAGGCGTCGGCGTGATGTCGATCGACGCGAATGGGGCGAACGAGGTGGTGAAGAAGATCGCGTTCGACGGCGCGGACGTCACGGCGTTGGCGTGGCGCGCGAGATCGGTTCGCGATGGGTATGATTTATTAGTAGGAATGGCGAACGGGGAAGTCCACGGGGTTGATTTAGCGTCGAGTTTACTGGAAAAAGGCAAGCGTGGGACGACGTTGGGGAAGTGGAACGCGAAAGGAGGGACGACGAGCGCGAGAGTCACGGCGGTGGCGTGGCGGGAAAGAGGCGAATCGAGCGCGAGCGCATCGCGCGGAAGGAACGAGGAGGGCGATCGCGAGTTCGCGTTCGATTGGGTCGCCACGTACGCCGATGGGAGCTTGTTCACGTACGATTCGCGGCGAGTGGGCGCGGAGGAAGGGACGTTCGCGCCGGTCGTCGATCGTTCGGCGCTCAGCGTCGTGCAAGCGTCGAAGGCCAACGCGAATCCCGTTGAGAGGTGGCATTTCGGTCGATCACCGCTCACCGCGGTGGCTTTTTCACCCGATTGTGATCTCTTAGCCGTGGTGAACGGCGATGGGATGTGCCGAATTTTGGACGTCGACGGTTCGCGACCGAACGTCGTCGCGGGATTTAAATCCTATTACGCCGGGTTCAACGCGGTGAAATGGAGCGCATGCGGGAGATATGTCATCGCTGGTGGTGAAAGCGACTTGATTGAAGTGTGGGGGCTGTACGAGCGCGAGGTCATCGCCTGGGGGTGCGGCGGGCATCGAAGCTGGATTTGCGAAATCGGCGTCGACGCGAGTAGAAGCGCCGGCGGCGTCGGACGAGCCCTGCGATTCGTATCCGTCGGCGAAGATTGTCGCGTCGCGCTATGGGATGTCATCATCCCGGGTGATGATGACGATGTTCCAAACGCCGAGCGCGACGAGGTACATTGGAGCGAGAGAGAGGAGAGAGCGCTATCCGCGTCGAGCCATCGGCGCGCGTCATCCTTCAGCGGCCCCGATGCCAAGGTTTGCCAAGCCGCGCGCCGAGACGAAGTGCCCAGAGTCGTGCCAGTCATGACACACAAGTTGCACGACCACCCCGTCTCCGCCGTAGCCTTCACGCAAGATGGCATTCTCACCGCTTCGTCGTGCGACGTCAAGCTCTGGCTCCGTCCTGAAAATTCGAGGCGATACGTTAAGAACAACCACGAGCTCAGCGAATTCAGCGACTGACGACGCCGCGCGACACGCGTAGGCTTCATGTAGTATTAATAATAGTTCTAGCGCATCGCACGCGTCCTTTTCCGCGACAATCGGCGCGAACATGAGACGCGTCGCGTCGTCTGCCGACGCCCGCGCCATGGCACTGCCAAACCCTACATCCTCGCCCACGCGTTCGCCGCGCGTCGACGTCCATTCCCTCTCTCACCGACGCCGCGCGCGAAGATGGCGCCTAGAATCACGTACAAGCGCAGGTACGCGAGAGATGCGCGCTTTCCACTCGTCCCGCTCGCTCCGTCGCGTTCGCATCGATCGCGCGCGTCGGTCGCGCGCTCATTCGCGACGATCGCGCGAGCACAGCACTGACCGCGATCGTCCCGATCGTCCTGTCGCACAGACACGCGTACGCGACGCGATCGAACAAGATTCGCAAGCTGCGACTTCCGGGCGGTGGTCTCGGGGTCCAGTACGTCAAGAAGACCACGAAAGGGCCGCAAACGCCCGCTGGGGACTCGGGGCGCATCCATGGGGTACGTACGCGTTAGGGCTTTGCGCTGCGCGACGCGAATGGAACGAAATCGACGACGCCAAGTGCGAATCCGCGGTGGGGGTGAGAGAAAAAATACTGACATGGAATGCGCGTGATTTATTTCGTTCCGTTGTAGGTTCCGCGCGTGACGACGCAAAAGTATAGCAGAAAGCACATGTCGAAGAACAAGAAGTCTGTGTCTCGGGCGTACGGTGGGGTTTTGAGCGCCGGCGCCGTGCGCGAGCGCATCGTCCGCGCCTTCTTGGTGGAAGAGCAAAAGATTGTGAAGCGCGTTCTCAAGCTTCAAGCTACGAAGGCTTAAAAGGGGTTGATGCGGTAATATAGGGATGTGTCCTGATTAGTGTTGACTCGCACGAGTCTCGGTTGTAATGAAACGCGGAGGCGTTTACGTCGTTTTTCCGGTCGAGCGAAGGGGCGTTGAAAGTAGCGTGAGCTTTATCGAAAACAACGGGTGACTACTGTGTATACAACTATGAACGAACTCGTTCGGATGCTTTGCGCAGTCGCATCCAAGGTTATTCACCTCGATGCGTTTGGGCCGCGGGGATAGTTGGCGGCGCAACTTTCTCTCGGCAAACTGGACACGTGTCTCGCTGCGAAAATTTAAACCATCAGTCAGCGAACGAACACAACGAAGCAAATGACGTACCAATTTCAACCATTCCCCCAAACATTGCGCGTGAAATCGGTGCTCGCACGGGAGCACTTTAGCCCTTTCGTCTCGAACGAAGTCGGTCAAACACACGCTACACGTCGCTCCGTCCGCGCACGCCTCTGGAAGCGCCTCGATCGTCCCTTCCGCCGCGGGATTATCAAAATTCCTCGTGTCGAACTGCGTGAAATCTATGTCGCCGAGTACAGTCGCCATGGCACTCAAATTGCCGCGCACGCCGAGGATAGTCGAAATGGCACGCGCAAAGTCTGCGAGTGGATTGTCGGTGTCGGGCTCTCGTTCGAAACGCTCTAAGAAAATGCCCCGACATGTCGGACAGGTCGCGTCAACGATCAACTCGCCTTCGCGATCGAATGCAGATGCATCCATGTGGACCGTGTTACGGCAATCATGGCAATAGACGAAGTCCATGCGCGCGTGGGACTGTGAAGCGCGGATAACTGACGAGCGAGCGTCGAGGACCGCGACGAGCGCATACGAGCGCGCGAGAATCGTGCGATATATGTTGAGCAATATAAATTTCGTATTATATGCTGTTGTTCTATAACCGACAAAACGCGAGACGCACGACACTATTGTCGTGACGCTCACTCGCGACGTCGATGACCACTACCGTAAAAGTCGCGCGCCTTCCTTGCAATATTTCTTTCAACCAATACATTCACGGCGTTTATTCGCCGCCGACCGCGCTCTCGACGCGGAGCAGCACGAAGCCAAGGGCGAGACCGACGAGGGTGATCGCAAAGCACGTGGTGGCCACGGAGGCGATCTCGGCGCCTTGGTTGGCGATTTGCACGAGTTCAACCACGGAGGCGTTCGCCTTGACGGCGTCGCCGCGCGCAGCCTTAGACGTCGCCTTTCGAGAGCTACGCGCGAAAGAAACCCAAAACCATAAACACCGTCAGTACGACGCACGCGTACGCGCGCACACACACGCGGCACTACACGATTCATCCTGAACTCGAGCGCGTTCGCGTTCGATCCCACTCACCCGATCGCCGGCGTCGCGACGACAACCTTGGACGCCGAAACGCGCGTCGCGCTGCGCACGAAACAACCGCCTCGTCAGTCACGACCGCCACCATCGCCTTTTCTCGTCGCTTTTGCTTCACCGCGCTCGACTCGCGCGTGTCGTCGTCCTTCGCCCCGCGTCCCGCGTCCCGCGTCCGAGTGTCCAAGTGCTTTATCCACAGATAGGGCTTCGCGCGCGCGCCCCAACGCGCGCGCGCTCTGTGGCGCGCGCTCGTCCTATCCGCGATCCCTCGCCTGCGACGCATACGCCATGTGCGAATCGCATTCCTCTCCTTTTCGTTCGTCTCATTCGCATTCGCCGACGACCGTCGAACGACCGTCATCGAACGTCGATCGAATCGAACCAAACGATGCGATGCGTCGTGCGAACGCATCGCCACGCATCGCGCGCTTTACGGTTGATTTCAAACGCACGTCCGCGATCGCGATCGCGAGACGAAAAGCACGAAAATAAAAGCGTACCTCAAACGCGTCGTTCGTCGCGCGCTCGCGATCGCGTTCGCGCGAGGCGCGGCGACAGTCGCATTCGCGCGCGCGAGCATCATCGTCGATCGGGCGCGAAGTGACGCGATCGCGCGCGCGCGTTGGGAGGGTTTATGACGCCACGAACGACCGCGAATGGGCGCGCACGGGGTCGTGATTCTAAGACTAAAGATGTCGATGTACTATTTGGATGTCCGAGAATGGTGGTTTTCGTCGGCGTCGACGGCGTCCCGTTCGGCGTGCGATCGCACGATGGGGTTCGGGTGGGGTTATCTATGGGACTTCGGCGCTCGCGCGCGCGGGCACGGCGACGGGACGCGAGCGCGCGCGGACGAAGAGAACGTCCGATGGACGCGCGAACGTCCGTCAAAAGGCGCGGGAGGACGAAGGGGAAAAGAGATTATGTCTTCATCGTCGACGTCGCTCGCGCGCGACGTCGTCGCGTTGATGTGTGCGAAAAGCACGCGCCTTGGGCGCGTAAATACGTCGAGAAATCCGCTCGACCGCATCGAACGCCGTCGCGGCGAGCTCTTTCGAGCGCGTCATCGACATCGATGGAGTCCATGAGTAATATACGTTCATACACGTCATCTGTGGCCATGATCCAAGATGTCAGCGCGTCATCGCGATCGATCTCGGTGCGCCGACGCGTCGTCGTCGCGGCCGCCTCCTTCGCCGCCGCCGCCGCGTTCGTCGTCGCGTTCGTCGTCGTCGTCGTCGTCGTCGTCGTCGTCGCATTCGCATTCGCCCTGTCATTCGACCTCGCGTCTATCGCATATCGTCCCATCAATCGCTCGCTCAGCGGTGGAACATCCGACTCCGACGATTCCCCGCCCGCGCGTTCGTCCTCCTCGCGTTCCGCCGGCGACGCCAAATCCACAACCTCCACCTCTCTTTTCCCACTCGCGCTCGCGCGCGCGTCCACGCGCTCGCGCCCACCGAACGTTTTTGGCATTTCCACCACGCGTCCTTCTGCGTCGCTTTCGCGCGAAACCGTTCGTCGTTCGTCGTCGTCAGTCCTCGCGTTCGCGTTCATCCTCGCGTTCGCGCGCGCGAGCGATGCGCGAACTCGCGGTGAAACATCAAAACTTTGCGTGACGCGCGCGTACCACGTGAATCCACTTCGTTCGAGCAACGCATCGAGCGCCCACGCGCGGGAAGAAGCGCCAAACGCGTGAGCTATGAAATCCAGCCGCGCGTCGCTCGCGTCCGCCGCGGCGCCCATTCCCGCACTGCGCGTCGCGTTCTGACGCCCGTCATCCATCGCGCGCGCGTTCGACGTTCGGCGTTAACAAAGTCGTTCATTTTACGATTTCGTTCGAGCGCTCATCGCGCGTCATCGAGCGATGCCGCGCTCGAGGTCGCGCGCGCTCATCCGCGCCGCCGCCGTCGTCGCGTGGTCGATCTCGAGCGCGAACGCTCACGAACACTGGCGCGCGATCGCGCTCGACGACGACGTGGCGTCGACCCCGCATTCGCACGAGAGCGTGGCGTACGTCATCGACGACGACTCGCGCGTGCGCGCGCGCGGGTGGTTTCGATTGACGCGAGCGACGAGCGACGGCGAGGACGTCTTCGCGAGCGCGCTTCCCGTCGACGCGCGACCGCGAAAAGACACGCGATTTGTGGTGACGATGAAAGGGAGCGAACGAGTGGTGATGGTCACCACGAACGGGGGGCTGGAGTTACGCGGGGAGTACGACGCGGGGACGTGGTTCACGTTGCGCGGACTCGAGTACGAGTCGACGAGCGACGCGAAAGAGGAACGCGCTCGAATGGACGACGGCGAGTGCATCGGGAAATCGAACGCGGAAATGTGAATCGCGATGTGATGACGGGAGGACGATGACGGGAGAGAGGAATGAGAGTCGTCGTGGGATAGGGAATCGTCGTCCGCGAGGCGAAACGCGGGACGACGCCGCTAGCTAGTACTGGTATTGCATTATACCGACAACAATATCGCCGAGGACGGGAGAAGCGTCACAATTCGACGTCTTCGCATTCGACTTCATCGACGCCCGGAGGAAGCTTTCCGCGCGAACCAGCGATGATTTTCGAGGCGACTTCGGCGAGGCTCGCGTTCTTCGCCGACCGAGGCTCGCCCTTCGCCCACCGCTCGTAATCCCGCGCGAGTTGCGTCAAAAACCACGGTAACACCGCTCCTAAGCTCCATCCTAATATCGTGTTCAATCGACCACCGGCGCGGGCGAATATTCCCTCTGTAAAATCCCCAGCGATCGTGATTTGCACTTTTATCCTCTCCGTTCCGTCGGCGCAGCGCTCGCACGTGACGTCGTTCGCCAATCGCACATCCTTCAGCGACGCGTTCAGCGCGTTCACGATCGCCTGCGACTTCAAATCCCCGGGGTTCATGTTCACCATCTCCGCCGCGACGAGGCGCTGGGTACACCCTCGGCCGTCCGCTCGCGCGTCCACGCGCACGCGCCCGCGCGGCTCCACCTTCAGAAACAGCAACGTTTGCGTCCCAGCGCTGACGTCAAACCCCCCGTCGTCGCTCGCGCGAATCGCGCCGTCGTCCAAGACGTTATATTCACTCACCGGTAATCTCACGTACTCCAGCGCCGATCGTTCGTTTTTACCCACGCGCGCGGCGAACGCGCGAGCGACGCGCGCGCGAGCGACGCCGCCGAGCCGCGCGTCGCGCTCGACGTCCGCGAGATCGTTCGATGACGCTCGACATCGCGTCGACGACGAAGAGCCTCGCGAGCGATGGGTTCGTGCGAACGTCCAGTGATGCGCGATCGAGGACGTCATGATGTGCGACGACGTGCGTTGAGCTCGTCGAGCGCGTTCGATGCGTCACAGCGACGCGCGCGCCGCGAGCTCGAAGCGCGGGCATGGACGCCGTGCGACAGAAAACGACCGAACTCGCGCGATGGAATGCGTATGTGAAAATACGAATGTGCGTCGGGTGAAAACACGAAAGCGCGCGTGCGAAAGTGCGAGAGGGAGGAGGAAAAGGAGGAAACGCGCGACGGGCGCGCGCGTCGACGTCGCGTCGACGTCGCGACGGATGAATGATGACGGACGATTGACTTCGAACGAGGCGCAGGACATTGGAAGGGGATGATCACGCGCTGCACGCGCGCACGGAGCGCGAAGTGGTGGAGAGCGCGGTGCGAGTTGGGTTGACGCGAGCGCACGGCGTCGTCGGCGGAGCGCTGGCGTTCGAGACGTGCGGCGCGATCGAGGACGAGGGATCGTGCGTGTTGCGCGTGCGCGAGAGGGACGTACGAAAGCTTTGGAGCGCGCTGACGATGATGAGCGAGATGAATGAACGGGCGTGCTCGTTCGAAGTTTTAGCGATCGAGGGGAGTTTGGTGCGGTTGGCGGGAGGGACGTGACGACGGCGGAGGCTTCGGCGATGCGATTAGGGATATCATCATAGCGCTAGTATACGTTGAATTACGATTTGTGTGACCTAGAGTGTGTGCGCGCGCGAGTGAGAGAGACGAGCGGCTAATCCTTTCTCTTGAGCGTTTCCGACGTGATGTCGTCGTCGCTTTCGACTTCGTACTCCGCGCCGACGATTGAATCTTTGACCGTCGCGCGCGCGCCGATCACCGCGTTGGGCCCGATGATCGAGCCTTGAATCTGTGCACCGTCTCCAATTTGAGCACCGCGCAAGATGAGCGAATTGATAATTTTTACGCCCGCGCCCAGGGTGACATCAGCCACGAGGACGGATTTCTTCACCGAACACTTTTCTTGAAACGAGCACATAGGGCCGACCGCGCAACCAGGCCCGATCGTCGTCTTCGTCCCAATCGTCGACGTATGATCGAAGACGTTATCGTACTTGCTCAATGGTTTCTCATTCAAGTGATGGAACTCGCTCGCGATTTCTCGCGAAGCCTCCAACAACGCCGGCTTCGCCGAATCGATGACGACGCAATAACTCTCCGGCTTCACCATGAACGCCGCCACCGCGCGCCGATCGACGATCGATCGAAACTGTTCGGCGCACAAGTACGGCATTAAATCGTACTGCACGCTTCGTAAATACGGTTTCTCCCTTAACAACGCGAACGTCTCCCGAGCCTCCAAGACGTAAATCTTCGCGTCGCTCAAATCCGTCCGAATCACCATCTCCGCGTTCGCATTCAGCACCGATCGCTGCAACTTCAACCTTTTCATCGATTCATCGCGTTCGCCACCCGCTAAGAAAACCACCTTTTTCTCCTCCGCGTCCACGCCGACGTATCGCGTCCCTTTCGGCGCCCGTCCCGCTTTAAACTCTACGACATCCCACGGTCGCTTCGGCGCGAGCGCTATCGTCCCAACCGCCTGCGCGCACATATGATGACTCACTACATCATCCAACGCCACGTCCGTGACGACGTCGGCGTGGACGACGACCAACGTCGTCGTCCGCGCGTCGCACGACGCCTCCGCCTTGGCGAGCGCTCGCGCCGTCTCCCCATCCTCCCCGACGTCCACGACCGCGATCTCGCACGACGTCGTGAAGTCCTCTCTCGAGCGCCACTTCGCCACGCTCGCCTTCATCGCCTCGGTGTCATTCGCGTTCGAGCACACGATCGTGATTCGCGCGCACGCGTGTCGCTTCATCGCGCACAACGCGCGCGTCGCGTGGTACGCCGTCGCGTGCAACCCGCACTCCAGATGAAATCGCGACGCGTTTTCGTCGCACAACGCGTCGAACGCGTCATTCGCGGGTGAGATCGCGATCACCACCCCGTGCGCGCGCATCGCGCGAGGTCAAGTGAAGCGATCGCGACTTTTGGCGCGAAGCTCCATGGCGCGCGTCAGAGCGGGACGCGCGGAGCGCGCGCGCGTCGACCTCGACACGCGATCGCGCTCTTCGATATGAGTCTGAGATTGCGAGATTTGATACGAAAAGTTCGCGAATGCAAGACCGCGGCGGAGGAGCGCGCGATCGTCGCTCGCGAGTCGAGCGCGATACGCGAGAGCTTTCGAAACCCAAACGAGCAAAGGCTGATTCCGCGAAACGTGGCCAAGTTAATGTTCGCGCACATGTTAGGGTACCCGACGCATTTTGGACAGATGGAGTGCGTGCGATTGACCGCCTCGCCGGGGTTCCCGGAGAAACGAGTGGGGTATTTAGGATTGATGCTTCTTTTGGATGAGAATCAAGAGGTGACCATGTTGGTGACGAATAGCGTGAAGAATGATTTGACGCATAAGAATAATTACATCGTCGGCCTGGGGTTGTGCATGTTGGGGAGCATTTGTAGCGCGGAGATGGCGAGAGATGTGGCCGGGGAAGTGGTGCAGCTTTTAGGACACTCGAACAGTTACGTTCGGAAGAAGGCGGCGCTCACGGCGACGCGAGTGATTCGGAAAGTGCCCGAGTTGGCGGAGAATTTCACCGAAGCGGCGGAGAAACTGCTGAACGATAGGCATCACGGTGTGCTTCTGGCGGCATGCACGCTGGCGACGGAGTTGTGCGAAATGGATGAAACTATTTGCGCGAAGATTCGCGGTCAAGTGCCGATGCTGTGCAAAGTGCTCAAGTCGTTAATTTACGCCGGGAAGAGTGCCGAGCACGACATCGCGGGACACGCCGACCCATTCTTGCAAGTCGCGTTGTTGCGTTTGCTTCGCGTACTTGGCCGGGGCGATGCCGACGCGAGCGATGCGATGAGTGACATTTTAGCGCAGATCGCATCGAACACCGATGGGTCAAAGAACGCCGGAAACGCAATCTTGTACGAGGCGGTGGAAACCATCATCGCCATCGAATCCATCGGTGGTTTGCGCGTCTTGGCGGTGAACATTCTCGGCAGGTTTTTGCAGAACAAGGATAACAACATTCGCTACGTGGCGTTGAACACGCTGGCTAAAGTGGTGGGTATCGACACGCAGGCGATTCAGCGTCATCGCGCCATCATCGTCGACTGCGTGAAGGATTCAGACATCACCATCCGGCGGAGCGCGTTGCATCTCGTCTATAGCCTAGTGAACGCGAAGAACATCACCACTCTAGCGCACGAGCTGTTGGAGTACCTGGAAGCGTGCGACGAGGAGTTCAAACCAGAGTTGACGAAGAAGATATCGTCTTTGGCACTGAAATTTTCACCGAACAAGCAGTGGTACGTGGACTCGTTCATTGCGTTACTCGTTCGCGCCGGACAATACATCGACGAGTTCGAGTGCAACGACTTCATGGGTCTCGTCGCACGTTCGCCACCTTTGCATGGCTACGCCGCTCGTGCGTTGTATCGCGCCGCTTGCGAAGAGGGCGCCAAGCTCTCGCTGTGCGCAGTAGCCGCCTGGGTTTGCGGCGAATACTCGGACGCCATGGTGCATGCAGCACCGATTGAGGGCGAGGTTTTGACAAAGGTGAAGCACAATGATGTCACGAAGTTGATGACGATGCTTTTGAACGACGACAAGTATAAGTCTTTGCAGCCTGTGATCATGACATCCTTGGCCAAGGTTGCGGTACGTGACCCGAGGGAGTCGCCGATCATCTTGCCCATTCTTGAAAAGTACTCGAAAGACATGGAGGTCGAAACGCAAAAGCGCGCGCACGAGTACAGAATGATGCTCCAGCAGACACCGGAGTTGCGGGATATGATGTTTGAGCACATGCCTCCACCGGAAGCTCCGAAATTTGTTGCCGCGGACACGATGGAGACGCTCTCGCAGAAAAAAGCCAATCTGACCACGACGTTTTTTGATTTACTGAACATCGGTGGCGGTGGCGGCGAACCGCTCGCGGTAGCTACCTCGAGCGGAGTTGATTTACTGAACGACTTGCTAAGCGGAGCACCGAGCACGGCGCTCGCAGTGGTGCCTCCCTCGAGCGCACAGCCCGTGGATATTCTAAGCGAAATGCTCGGCGAAGGGACGCTTGTAACGGTACCGCCGCGAATATCCTCTGCGGATGCCCTCGCGGACCTCATGAGCGGTACTGGATTGGTAGCGACATCCACGCATGCTGCACCCTCACTGGCTGTTCAAGAGCATTTCATGAATTTGCATCAGCCGATAGCGGGCGCTCCCGTCGCGCCGCCTGTACAAGTGTCGCGAGTCGATGCTGGGAGTGCGTCGTCGTCGACCGCGGCTACCACGAGTTCGCCAATCGATATGTTGGGTCAAGTGCCCGCGTCACAGCCGCCGCCGGTTTACACGAATGGAGCGCTGTCTATTCACTTCACGACATCCAAACCAAATCCGAGCGATTCAGGCGAGACGCTTGTCACGGCGCACTACGTGAACGCTGGCCCTGGCGTCATCGAACGCTTCACTCTGCAAGCTGCGGTGCCAAAGTCGATGACATTGACTATGCAGGCAGCTAGCGGATCTACCCTCCGTCCAAACGTTCCAGTGACGCAGCGCATGACCGTGACAAACGCCGAACACGGAGTCAAGCCAATCGCCCTGCGACTGAAACTCAGCTGGGTCGGCGCAGATGGGCAAAGTGTGAGTGAAATGGCGACGGTGAACAACGTCGGATAGCAACGACACTATAGCGTTTTGAAAAGAATAAAAGAATGTAGAATATTACACAAATTTCGAGCGTAAGGCAGCTCTTAAACGTTCGCGTTCATTTTGCTTCACAGCCGCGGTCATTTCTAGTGCCCCGAGAGGCCTCCTTGAATTGTCAAGAACGACGGCGAACGCTCGGGTCCGACTCGCGTCGACAAAATCCTTCAAAAGGGCGTCAGCATCCACCAAGTCTGTTTTATCTATGGCGGCGATGATACTCGTTTGCTTGTCAGATGATATCGCCCGGAGCGCGTTGGCTACGCTCAAAGGGGACACTGCGCCGATGTATGTCCCGGTCGTCTTTGCGCATACGAACACGCACGGCGGGGGATTTGCGGTATCCGCCACCGCTAAAAGAGCCTCTGCTGCGTCTTCGAGGGTCGCCGACTCATCTAATTTTCTAATGTCTACTCGCATGACGTCTCGCGGACGCGCAACTAGGGTCGTGGCCAAAGCGGCAACGCCCATATCTTCGGGTGTGATGGCCTTGCTCTCCGAATTGTTGACAAGCCAACTCGACACTGAGACTGTAGCCATCAGCGGCACGATGATGCGATAATCGTGCGTGAGTTCAAACAAAAGCAAAATGGCAGTCAATGGAACGCGACAAACACCCGCGAGAACGCCAGCCATACCGACGAGTGCATACGCTTGAGGCGGCGCGACGAAAGCCGTAGCGAGCATCGGCGCCAGCAACCCGCCGTACGCGCTTCCGAGCGCGGCGCCCATAAAAAGCGATGGTGCATAAACCCCGCCCACTAAACCAGCGCCGCGACACATGGAAGTCGCGAGGAGTTTGACTAGAACTAACTCCCCTAACACGAGCGGCGTATACGTCAAGGTGGCGTTTTTCACGAGCAGTGAATTAACGTTGTCGAATCCCTGATACGTCACTTGAGGGTAATTCAACGCCAAACAACCCAGGATAAAACCTCCCATGGGTGCATGCCAGCCGCGATCGATGCCTAACCCTCCGCTCTCGCGCGGCTTGGCGATTACGTTCTCCGCGACGTCATCAAACGCCTTGTTCAATTTGCGCAAAGCCACGGCTATGGTACCGCACGCCAGTCCCAGCGGCAAGTACGAGGGCAGCTCCACCAAATCCAAAAGCTCGAACGGGGGCACTTCCACCGTCGGTGATTTCCCTAAAATCGCCGTCGTCACCACGGTCGATAGTACACTGGCTAAAATTACCATCTCCGTCGTCGCCGCTCCCGTGTCCACGTTGCCATTCTTCGATCCGGGAACTAAAATCGACTCAAACCCGAAGAAAAGCCCCGCGATGGGCGCTCCGAATCCCGCGCTCAACCCCGCGGCAGCTCCGGCGGCGATTAACCCAAGCCGGCTCGGCGCCCCACTCGGAAATGCCGCGCCCACGCGTTCGGCCACCGCGGCTCCGAGTTCCACGCTCGGACCCTCCGGACCGAGCGAACATCCCGTGCCCAGCGTCACCACCGCCGCCGCGGTCTTCGCCAAAACCTTCGCCCCAAGCGGCACTGATTGTCGTTGTTTTTCGATCAAAACCCCATCCCCGCTCGCATCGATCTCAAAATCGCTCAAATCGAGCCCCGAATAATCATCCGTACTCGTGAACGCCGACGCCTCGACCCCCGCGACGTCGTCCGCTCGCGGATCCTTCTCCCCCACAAACCCTCTCACACCAGCGCGCAGAGCGCTCACGACGACCCCCGCGAGCGTCGGTGCGAGCACGGTCACCGCCATCCCTCGCCAATCATCATTCGCGCCATCCATCATCATCCCCCCGCGTATCGCCGCGCTCGCGAACACCGCCTCGTGCGCCGCGCGTTCCGCCATCGTAAACCCACTGATCGCCACCCCAGCCCCGATTCCCACCGCCGCCGCGGTCAAGAGCAACACTTTTTGCTCTGGGTCTCGTCTTTCGTCGAAATCTTTCGGTTCTTCTCCTTTGTCGCGAACACCGTCTCCCTTGGCGCGCGACGACGACGTCTCCAGCGCGCTCGCGCGCGACGACCACTTTTCGTCTCTCCTTCTCGTCGTCGACGTCATGCGACGACTCCGTGTCGGTGTCGTCGTCGTCGTCGTCCTCGAAGTCGTCCTCGACGTCGACATCGACATCGACATCGACGTCGCGCGCGACATCGCGACGAGCGCTGACGACGACGACGACGACGACGATGACGTGGGAATGGAATGAATGGAGATAACGACGTGGTCGACCGAATGACCGACCGACCGGGAATGACCGACCGACCGGGAATGACCGACCGACCGACAGAGAATGACCGACCGACCGACCTGGACCGACCGACCGACAGGGAATGACCGACCGACCAACCGACAGGGAATGACCGACCGACCGACCTGGACCGACCGACTAGGTTGTCCTAACTTTGGTCACATGATCCGGTCACAGCGCGTCGTGCTGTGACCGAACAGTTTGGTCACAGTTCGGTCACAGTTGACCCCCCCTTATAATTCC